>PVMK01124027.1_pt1 | contig 60850 bp, 58 predicted proteins | sample 1853481 | NCBI WGS metagenome assembly PVMK01 (sample SAMN08533507, study PRJNA380276) | Marine sediment metagenome, whole genome shotgun sequencing project.
CAGGGGCCACTTTTTTCGAGCGTAGTCTCAGAAAAAGCTTAGTACCTATTTATTGAAATCACATCATGTTTGCGCATGATTTATCTAACAAAATATTTTCGCCACCAAGACACCAAGACACAAACATAGGTTGAGTGGTTCAGGGTTCAACGTTCCAGGTTGAAAAATCCCCAAACAGCTCATATCAAAGGGATTCAGTCTTCATTCTATTTGAAAAGCCGTTTCCAACAGGTGTAACCTTTGAACCCAGAACCTCTGAACTCTGAACGGTTGTCAAACATTTATTCTTTGTGTCTTGGCGCCTTTGTGGCTATTCTTTCCGGCTTGTCCGGGTTGGGTTTTAAGTGTTTAAAATTTCTTGACATTTTTTAACCACCCATTTATTGTGCCAATCTGATCAATATTGCAGGAGGCCCCTATGAACAAAATGGAACTCATTGACGTTCTGAGAGATGAAGCCCAAATCACCAAATTGGAAGCAGCTGCAGTTTTAGACCTGTTTTTTAATGAAATGGCCAATGCACTTGCAAAGGGTGACCGTGTTGAAATCCGCGGACTGTGTTCTTTTTATGTCAAGAAACACAAAGCCTATGCCGGAAGGAATCCGAAAACCGGGGAAAAGGTCAAGATTAAACGTAAGAAACTGCCGTTTTTCAAATGCGGGAAAGAATTGAAGAACCGGGTGGATTATTGATTAACGGATTTTTTGACACTGTATTTTTATGCCTCTAAAAATTATCAGCGCTATATTAGGATTCGCCGCTGCCGGTATATTCTTCTGGAAATTTAAAGAAACCCAATTGTGTAGACCGTGAATTATGCTGGCTATTGCCGGTGGCGTAGGTTACGCTTCATACTGGATTTTGGCACATTTCTTTGCTTGATCATCACACCAATGAGTTTAACAGACAAGAGGTGTTCACGGGTTCAAAGCCCGCCCCGGCCACCGGCTCGTAGCTTACGCCTCGGAGATTGCGGCTCGTGGCATGATTCCAAACCTATGCTTGAGTAGGCTTAGACTGTACTTTTCGCATGTATAGTGCCGATGATCGGTCCGGGCCAGGGGTTCGAGCAATTCTCTGTGGATTCATAAATCTTTTCCCCAATTGATAACCATGTTTATCTGCTCTCTTGTTTTGAGAGACAGATCTGAAAAATCCTCAGTGTCTTTTCTAATTCATTGTTGATCAACCGGACAATGTTAGCGTTATTGCTGGCATTCTGTTGGCAAACGTCAGTGGTGCTGTAAAGCTCAAAACCGTAGCATTGATTACCCCAGAAGAGGTTGACGAAGCGGTCAAAAAAACTATGGACTGGCGCCCACCTGGTAAGTGAAATAACGATGTTCCTTAGGTTAATAACTGCTGTTGAGTTTCCAAGCAGGGCCTAAAATTCTCTGCTTTTTTTTATTCTGCTAGGATTATTTCTGCTATCCAACAGGTCTCTGTGGAGCCGTAAAACCTGCGATATCAGAAACATAATTTAACCGAACTCACTAAACCCGACTTATCGCGAGCGAGGTCAATAAACATGTGGGTAATCAATATTCAACATTGGTTGAACGAAACAAAGAGTGGACCAGCAGTTCCGAAATTAAGGTTAAAGGTTAATAAGTTGAGTGAGATCATCACCTTCGCAACATCAGTTTCTGCAGGGATATTTATGGAATCGACCCCAAGGTGTTGGCGCAGGCCCAAAAGAAAACCTTGTAAGGGCGAACTGGATATCGAGCTCGATTTAGCATCCGGACAAATCCATTGGAGTTGCAGTATATGCGGAGATGAGGGAGTTGTTTCAGGATGGCAGGGACTGATCTGGGATATGCTGGATACCGCTGGCAATGTACATTAATCCGATCTATCTTATAGATTTGGTTAAAACATTTCAGGAGAGGATCAATCAGCATGCTGTAGAAAAGATTATGACCATGTTTACGGAGGATGCCCACATTTGAAATAGTTGGAATTTCTAATTTTGCAGGTAAACAACAGGTCGAGATTATCTTTGAATACGATGGAGAGAGAAAAAAAAATTTGCAGGGTTGCTAAAACGGTATTAGTATAGATGATTCTCATGTTAGTTTAACACTTGGTTTGAAATATTCGGAAAGGACTCCCATGTGGTCACTTAATATCATTGAAGAAAAGAAGCTACTCATATTAAAGATATCTGATACACTTACATTGGATGAATTTTCAGAAAGTTTGGAAGCAATTTATGTTGAAAATGATGGTAAGTTTGCCACCTACAATAGATTTGCAGACTTATCCGATCTTAAAGATATAAAGATAGATTTTGATACCTTCTCTTCACGTATTCTTGAATACCGCAGATGCATCAACCTTGAAAATCCTATCAAAATTTCATTATTTATTCCGCAAAAATATATTAAGGGATTTTCCTATCTTTACAAATCGATGCTCAGCAATGACCTGTTTTCAATAGAAATTTCAGATTCACTTGATGAATGTGCTGAATATCTATCGGTTGATAAAAAACTGTTAGAAAACGCTGTGAAGTAATTTCTGTTGCAAATTTTTCTCAGTTGATTGCGGCAAATATGGTTTTGGTAATGCTGAATATTACATCCAAGGTGGATGGCGACAGGGTATTTTTTACAGCTGATATTCACAGCGATAAATATGGAAGAATCACCTATAGTGGGTTTGTCAAAGGCAATCTACTCATATTAAAGATATCTGATACACTTACATTGGATGAATTTTCAGAAAGTTTGGAAGCAATTTATGTTGAAAATGATGGTAAGTTTGTCACCTACAATAGATTTGCAGACTTATCCGATCTTAAAGATATAAAGATAGATTTTGATACCTTCTCTTCACGTATTCTTGAATACCGCAGATGCATCAACCTTAAAAATCCTATCAAAATTTCATTATTTATTCCGCAAAAATATATTAAGGGATTTTCCTATCTTTACAAATCAATGCTTAGCAATGACCTGTTTTCAATAGAAATTTCGGATTCACTTGATGAATGTGCTGGATATCTATCGGTAGACAAAAAACTGTTAGAAAACGCTGTGAAGTAATTTCTGTTGCAAATTTTTCTCAGTTGGTTGCGGCAAATATGGTTTTGGTAATGCTGAATATTACATCCAAGGTGGATGGCGACAGGGTATTTTTTACCGCTGATATTCACAGCGATAAATATGGAAGAATCACCTATAGTGGGTTTGTCAAAGGCAATGACCTTAATGTTTTCGAAAATTGAGTTTAAAGATCGTATCGAACAAACATCTTGAGTATGTGCTGATTTTGATATTGACGAAATCGAACTTACTGAGGGTCAAAATTTGAAATGGTTCACAAAAGACGAGGTTAAACAAACACAACTATCATATGGATTTAATGAGATAAATCCTGCACCATCATAACCACCCAGGCCAGTGAATCAATCCGTGACATTCATCACCGCATGCCGGTCATCCTTAAACCACCGGCATACGAATCCTGGCTTGATCCGTCAAATCAGAATGTGGTTGAGTTGGGCAAAATGCTGAAAAATGAGATTGTCACGGAATTGGTGAGCAATCCTGTATCGAAGCAAGTTAATTCGACACAACGAACCGCCCCTATGCAAAATCAGTCTAAGGCACCCAGTGTGCCTATGCTCTTAATATCGGCAAATTGTGCCGATGGTTTAGCCTTTAATCTCAAAATGCTCTTTGACAATTTGCGGGGTAGAGTCGTTTAGGCGCTGGCTCTCGGTAGGGTATAATAATGTAAATCCATTCGTTACATTAAAAAACCCGACCAGATAGTCGGGTTTTTATTCTTTAAAATTTTACAATTGAGATTCAATCCCAAAAATCATCTTCAGGTATTTTGAATCTCCTCAATACTGCCTTTATAACGGGAATTGATATTTCCGTTCCCCCGCCATGATTTTTTATAGGATATTGAGGGCCCTTATTAGAGTTTGGATTATTGGGTTTTATCAAAATAACTTCGGAGCCTTTGCCGCGGTTTGTTCTCATCATTGGGACAATACCGAAGGACTTTAGCTTCTTTTTTAGTTCCCTTAGCTTATATGGCCTTTTAGGCATGACATAAATCAGCTGATAGGCAAGTTTTGGCTATTATCCATGGCGGAACAAATTTTTTTAAAGATTCTTTTTTCTTATAAGCAGAGTTCAACTCCATTTTTTCTTCAGTCTGAGTTCTGCATTCGTAAAACTCTTTCCAGACCTCTGCGGGGGCGGGGCGGAACAAATTTTCAAGATTGTCATTGCTGAAAGCATAATCCACTTGAGCCAAGATAACATCCCCTAAATCGTTTTTAACCTCCTCAATGGTTTTGGCAGTAACAACAATATCCAGCTCTAAGCAATGGCCTATATGATAATTTTCATCCTTTTTTATTAAACAGTTAAAAACCATACTTGTACCAGATGAGCTTTTCATTGCTTACACCTCCTTTCGGGCGAATTTATCATCGGAAGTATTGTATCAATATATCGGCCAAAAAACAAATTCTCCTTAATCGTCCCTCTTTTAGTGTGATTTCTAATTACCTAAAATCACACTAAAATATGAATGTCAATAAACTTTATGAAAGATATTGAAATAAATAACCGCTTAAAATTTTCACGCAAAAATTACGCCAATATTATAATATTGGTCTTTTAAAAGTTAAATTTAAATCTAACCAATAAATATCATTAAACTTTATTTCTATCATTCAACTACCAACTATTTTATTGTTTAGCTGAAAAGTGTGTGGTTTATGTAATTAAGGTGCCAAAATTATGGCATAGGTTACAAAAAAAATACTCAGGATAGCTTGACGGTGCGAACGCCGGCGACCCTGGCCGGGATCCTGGGGTGATACAGCAGGGGTTTTCTGATTTATGAAATGTGGGGTATAGTGTGGGGACCGACAATATTATAAATAAAAAAGGGCTTACGGATTATCTCCTAAACCCTTTATTTTATTATGGTACGCCCGGCTGGGTTCGAACCAGCGGCTTTCAGCTCCGGAGGCTGACGCTCTATCCACTGAGCTACGGGCGCAAATAAAAATAGAGGTCAGAAAACAGAACCAATGATTTTGGGCATTTTATGCTGACCTCCCGTTCAGGGTGCCTGGCTTTATCTTTGCTGATGCTCGCATTTTGCAGATCCAGCATGCTTTACAGAAAATCTAATCCAGAAGCTCTGGCAAGTCAAGCTGAAAACAGTCTTAACTCCGGAGTTAAGACCTTGTTGAATAGTTTACTTGTTAACCAATCAACTATTCAACGAATCAACGATATCTGTACTTCATTTACGGCATGCGCTAATCAGGCCCTTTTCAAAAGCTTCTTTTGCTTCACCAACCACATATAAGGAACCGGCGATACAAATTGCCCCATGGCGAGGGGTTGTTTCAACTGCATTTTTTATTGCCCGTGCAACATCCGAGATGATGGCGACATCCGGTTTTAAATTTTTGGCCGCTTCGTAAAGCTTTCGGGGATCGAGGGCGCGATCGATTTTGGCCCGGGTTAAAATAACCCGGTTTACCGGTGTTAGAAGACTTTTTAACATCGCTTTGTAGGGCTTGTCGTCCAATATGCCGACTACCAGTGTGATGACTCTACCGGCAAGATTAGTTGACATAAATTTGGCTAAATTACGGGCAGCCGCCAGGTTGTGAGCACCGTCCAAAATAATGAAAGGATTATCGGAGACAATTTCAAGGCGCCCCGGCCAAAGGTTTTTACTCAGACCCTCTTGGATATTATTCAGTGTAAGAGCGGCATTATCTTTGCCGATTAATTCGCAGGCAGCCAAGACCAGGGCCGCATTGTCCACCTGATAGCTGCCCGGCAACGCGGTCTGCAGATTATGCCAGACATTTCTAATACCGTAATATGAAAAAGTTTGTCCTTGATTGCGCCGGACTTTGAAATCGGTGCCCAGTCGAAACAGGGAGTGCTTTTTTCCCCGCGGCAATTCTTTTTACCTCGGCAAAGGCTTTTTTTTGCCGAATACCGGTGACCAGCGGTGTGCGTTTTTTGATAATTCCCGCTTTTTCTGCGGCAATTTGGGTCAAGGTGTTGCCCAGATACTCTCGATGCTCAAGGGATATATTTGTAATGATGGACAGTGCCGGATTTACAATGTTGGTCGCATCGAGCCGGCCGCCCATGCCGGTTTCGATGACAGCCCAATCCACCTTTTGGGCGGCAAATTCAAAGAGAGCCATTGCGGTGGTAAATTCGAAAAAAGTCGGATTGCGCTTGCCAAAATGGGCATCTTTGATCGCACGGTAGGATGTGACCACCTTTTCGTTTGAGATCGGCCGGCTGTTTACCTGAATTCTTTCGTTGAAGCGGACGAGATGTGGTGATGTATAAAGCCCCGTTTTATAGCCGCTGCGATACAGGATTGAGGCCAGTGTCGACGCCACCGATCCTTTCCCGTTGGTTCCGGCCACATGGATGCAGGCGAAAGTATCCTGGGGGTCGCCCAGCCCGGCCAAAATTCTTTTGATAGTTGACAGACCGAGCTTGATACCGAATCTTTGAAAACCATACAGGGTCTTCAAACAGTTTTCATAGGTATTTTTAGATACCATTATGGAAATTAAAAAACCCGGTGAAAGAAAAAAAATTACCGGGTTTTTCCTCTAATAAAGAATTAAATTTACCTTCTGTGCCTGGCTTTGGCCGCTGCTATCCTTTCTCTTCTCAAAGCTTCGCGCTGTTTGCGACGGCGAAATTCGCTCGGTTTTTCATAGCTCTTTTTTAATTTGAGCCGTTTAAAAAGGCCGTCGTTTTGAATCTTTTTTTTCAAAATGCGCATTGCTTTTTCAATGTCATTGTCAATGACCCTGACTTCAATATCCTTCAAATACCTCGCCCCCTTCGTGCCACCAGATAATAGTGCAATGCATGGTATTTCTGATGGTTAATAAATGATTTCCTAAAATCTATTACTATTATCGAATAATGAAACGATTGGCAAGAAAAACATTTCATGTAAACTGATTTTTTTTACCCTAACCCGGGCGAGCCGGAATTGACTATTGAATATTGAAGATTGAATATTTAAAGAATCAGATCAGATCGTATGCATACGCTCTGCGCTTCTTTTCTTATTTTCCGCATTCCGCATCTTTAGCCGCGGCATAGTCCCGCCCTATCGGACGACGACGGGTCCAACTTCCCGCCGGGGCGTAGGCCCCGCCCCTATGGGCCGGAGGCCGAATTCCTGACCCCTTATATGAAACTACACATAGTTGGAACAGCGAACCGCAGAATATCGAATATCGAACCGCAGAATGTCGAAGGGTGGAATCGCTTTGCTCAGTCTTTTTTAAAATAGACATAATACATCACTTCGACATTCGATATTCGATATTCATTATTCTATATTCTCTTTTCTATAGTTTCTTTTCCGATCAGACTGGCCGCTTTTCAGGCCAGCGGCGCCGCTTGTATGAAACTTCATAAATTCTGATGCCATTCCAAGGAGTATCTCACCGCAGAGACCGCTGAGTACGCGGAGATTATTTTAAATTTTCTTTCTCAGCGTTCTCTGCGAGCTCCGCGGTGAACTATTAGTTTCTTTTTCGATTAGACCGGCTTTTTTTTGTCGGCGGCTGGGCTGACACCCGACACCTGACACCTGACACCTTCGTACAACATGTTGTCAGATAAAACCCAATAAGGGTCTATCCCCCGCCGCTCTAATTATTCCCTTGACACCCATCCGGCATTCAGCCATACTTTACCGTTAAAAATTATCGAGACGAACAGGATTCGGAAAAGTATTGGAAAATTCCGAGACCTCACAATTGATTCTCAAATAACGGAAAGGAGGTTTACATATGCGTTTGATTTTATTGGGCGGACCCGGAGCAGGGAAGGGAACCCAGGCTAATTTTATCAAAGATAAATACCAGATCCCGCAGATTTCCACTGGTGACATGCTCAGGGCTGCAATTAAGGCCGGATCCGAACTGGGTAAAAAAGCCAAGGGATACATGGATTCGGGAGGTTTGGTGCCCGATGAGGTAATCATCGGACTCGTCAAAGAACGTATTCAAGAAGCCGATTGTCAAAAAGGGTTCCTATTCGATGGATTTCCCCGTACCATTCCCCAGGCCGATGCCATGAAAGAGGCCGCAGTGTCCATTGATGCAGTGGTCGATATCAATGTGCCGGACGCAGAAATCATCAAACGCATGAGTGGACGACGTGTTCACCTTGCCAGCGGGCGAACCTATCACATCGCATTTAATCCTCCAAAAGAGGAGGGCAAAGATGATGTTACCGGCGAAGCGCTCATCCAGCGGGATGACGACCAGGAAGAAACTGTTCGCAATCGGATCGATGTCTATCATGCCCAAACCGAACCCCTGATTGATTACTATAAAAGCTGGGAAAGTGCCGGTGAGTCGGCTGCACCCAAATATATCCGGATTGAAGGCGTCGGTAAGGTCGAAGAAATCCGCGATCATATTTATTCAGCGCTGGACAAACTTGGTGGCTAATTCCGATATTAATCCGTCACTTCCAGTGGTGGACCCGGAAAGGTTTTACCGACCCGGCGAGAAGACAGCGAAGTTATGGGAAATACGAAATTCGGATTTAAATAGGCGAGATAATTGTCTTCCTTCGCTTCCAGGGGTTTCCTAAGGCCTCCCGCCCTGCTGGAGGAGCATCACTGTTGTTTTTTTATCAGCTCTTCGACCAGTTTTAGAGCCTGGTGGCGGGTCATCAGCACCTGTTGGGTCAAACGTTCTTCTTCTATCCGCTTGAGGATGCGCATAAACTCCGCAGATGGTTTCAAACCGAATTCATTGATTAAATCGTTGCCGGTTAAAGGCGGCGGCAACGATGCCCGGGGCTGTAAAACCGAATAATAGTTCTGGATGAGCGTCCGGATAAAGTCGGTAAACTCCTTTAGTTCAGGATCTTGTGGTTCCTTTTTGCCCATAAATTCCGCCAGGGCATGCAGCAAAACATCGGGGGTAAGATCGCGGCATTTCATGAAAAAGCGGGTGAACGTTTTTTGGAACGGAATTTTGTTCTGCTGAGCCTGGAATAAAGCAAAAGGCTGCAAATGATTTGTGATAATTAATTCAATGGGGTCCGCCTGCCGTCTGGAAAATCTCAGGCGCTGACAGATTTTTCGGGCCATGGCAGCACTTTTAAAAGCATGTTTTGGGGCCATGGCGGCACTTTTCAAAGCGTCATTGTAAAAATGAACGGTTTTCTCTTCGGTAAGTGTTTGCGTCGTGGGTATGCCGATGTCGTGAAATAAAATTGCCCATTTTAAAAGCGTCGCCCGGGTGGCATCAACATCCTGAAATAGCCGGTCGTCAGACACTTTTTTAAGCTGAATCCCGGCATTCAATAATTCTTCGAGGCCATGATAGGAATCCATGGTCTGCTCAAAAAGGTTATGGGGGTGAGCGCCGGGCAGCCGGTAATTTTTTAATGCCAGAAGTTCCGGAAATACATTGAACAGCAGTCCGCTGTGAGCCATATCGGCCAGATAAACGTGGGACCCGGCGCATTGAAGGATTTTAAAAAATTCCTCTCTGACTCTTTCCCCGGCCGATCTGCCGATAAGATGTGCATCCTGCGCCAGAACCCTTTGCGTGTCCGCATCAATGGAAAAACCAAAAGCAGCCGCCATTCGGTAGGCCCGAATAAGTCGCAGCGGATCTTTGCGGAAGACATCCAGGGAAACCATGCGAATGTTTTTTGCCGTCAGATCCTGCCGACCACCCAGTTGATCAATCAGGCTGCCGGAAGATACTGCCACTGCCATCGCATTGATGGTAAAGTCCCGCTGGAGAAGATCTTCTTCAATGGTTGCTCCGTTGAGCGGCATAATGTCGAATAAGAGATCTTTTGTAATGACCCGTCGCATGGTTTGCCCATGTTTGCCGAGTTCGACAAACCGGCCGGAAGTTTTGGAAGCCAGGCGTTTGGCAAAGGATGCAGGATCGCCTTGGACGACCAGGTCGTAATCGAAGGGTGTTCGATCGCACATAAGATCGCGGATCGAACCACCGACGATATAGACTCCCTTTTTATGCGGGAAAATATTTGTATCAAAGGGAAGAATCATAATGAAAGCGCTTGACAGGCAGTAAATTATGTAATAAATTGGGTTTACGACTAAGGTATGTGGAATCCGACCAGAAAAAGAGGATACCTTATTTTCTTCTAAAATATTTCACTTAACACTCAAATTCCTCCTTAACAACCGGCATGGACCCAATCAGTTAATCACCGTTTAGTGGAACATAATTCAGATACGTTTGCAACGCCTTTTCTGTTTCGCCGGTCTTGATAAAGCAGAGTACGTCAAAAATAGAATGCAAATATAAGGCTGGGTGGGTGCAGCTGTAAAATCAGCATAAAAATTATGTATCGGAATTTCTATAACAAAATTAATGGATAATTGGACTAGGTAGTATCGATGAAAAAAATTAAAGAGAATAATTTAATGAACATTGCCGAACTTAAAGAAAAAAAAATCAGCGAGCTCACCAAGCTGGCCAAGAAATTAAAAGTTGACGGGGCCGCCGGGATGCGTAAACAGGAACTGATGTTTGCATTGCTTCAGTCTCAGATCGAACAAAATGGTCTCATTTTCGGTGAAGGCACCCTGGAGATATTACCGGACGGTTTCGGCTTTTTACGATCACCGGATTCCAATTACTTGCCGGGTCCGGATGACATTTATGTATCCCCGTCCCAAATACGGCGTTTTAATCTGAGAACCGGAGATACCATTTCAGGACAGATTCGGCAACCGAAGGAGTCGGAAAGATATTTCGCATTATTAAAAGTTGAAGCCGTCAACTACGAGGATCCCGAAGTGGCCCGGGATAAGATTCTTTTTGATAACCTGACCCCGCTTTATCCAGAACGTAAGATCGGTCTCGAAGTCGACGCTAATAATTTTTCCACCCGCATCATGGATTTGATGATACCCATCGGATTCGGCCAAAGAGCTCTGATTGTATCCCCGCCTAGATCCGGCAAAACCATGTTGCTGCAGGCGATTGCCAATTCGATCATTGCCAGTCACAAGGATGTTGTGCCATTTGTTCTGTTGATCGACGAACGACCCGAAGAGGTGACCGATATGCAGCGAACGGTGAAAGCGGAGGTGATCAGCTCCACTTTCGACGAACCGGCAGAAAGGCACGTTCAGGTAGCTGAGATGGTCATTGAGAAAGCCAAACGGCTGGTGGAACATAAAAAGGATGTTGTTATCCTGTTGGACAGTATTACCCGCTTGGCCAGGGCCTACAACTCGGTCGTTCCTCCCAGCGGTAAAATCCTTTCCGGTGGGGTGGATTCCAATGCGCTGCAGCGCCCCAAGCGGTTTTTTGGTGCGGCCCGGAATATCGAAGAAGGCGGCAGTCTTACGATTTTGGCCACCGCTTTGGTAGATACCGGCAGTCGTATGGATGAGGTCATCTTCGAGGAATTTAAAGGAACCGGAAATGCCGAGATTCAGCTGGATCGCAAACTGTCCGACAAGCGTGTGTATCCGTCCTTTGACATCAAACGCTCCGGTACCCGAAAAGAAGAACTGCTTATAGATTCGGAGACACTGAACCGTGTCTGGATTTTGCGCAAGCTGTTGACGACTTTAAATACAGTGGACAGTATGGAATTTTTACTTGAAAAGATGCGCGGAACAAAAGATAACAAAGCATTTTTAAATTCCATGAACGCCTAACCCGGACAAGTCGGAACTGAATATTGATCCGCCTGCGGCGGAACTATTGAAGATTTGTGGATGTCGCTTCGCTTTGTCATTTTTATGATTTTTGTTTTTATAATGCAGATATCGTTTCAACCAGTAAACTATTCAACGAGGTTTGCAATTAGGACAATGAGACTTTTGCAAACATCGTAATTGACATATTATTCTTTTCGCTATATATGATTGTCATATATGATTCACGATTCCATTATTTCATCCTCGGGGTAAATTCGGAAGCCCCGAGGAATTGCTTTATTTTAGCCGTATGGCAGGGCAGGCATTCCGAGACATTTAATTTTAGGGGGTTGAAATTACCATGAAAAACGGCATTCATCCTGATTACGCTGATACCGACATACACTGTGCATGTGGCAACGATATAGAGGTTGGTTCGACCAAGTCCAATATTCGCGTTGAAATATGCTCTAAATGTCATCCTTTTTTCACCGGCAAACAGAAACTGATTGACACAGCGGGACGTATTGAACGTTTTCGGAAAAAATATGAAAAATTTCAAAACCAAGCGAAACCCACTTAGTTTTATCCCGCCTGTCACCTCGCTTTGCTGAGAAAAAATCCGGCTTTCCAGATGCATCTGATAATTGAAATAGAGTGTTATGAAGGGATTGCTTTGATGCTGACCGGTTAAACCGGCCGGATTCCTCTCCCGCAATAGATAATCAGAACCGTCAAAAATGTGAAGTTATTTTTTATTGAGCCCATAGCGCGGCAGCCCGGGGGCTCGACCGTCGGGTTGGCGTGTAAATCCACAAGTGGATACCAGGACCCATGTTTGACAAATTAATAGGGGTTGAAGAGCGCTTCATTGAGGTCGAGAAGCATTTGAGCGATCCGAAAATTGTTAATGATCGCAACGCTTACCAGACCTATGTGCGTGAGCATGCTGAATTAAACAAGATCGTAACCGTCTATCGCCAATACAAGCAGACACTGCAAGATCTTGATGAGAGCCAGGATCTGTTAAAGGACACTGATCCCGATATAAAAGATCTGGCACGGGATGAGATTGCGATACTGAACCGGGAAAAAGAAAATCTTGAAACCAAACTTAAAAAGCTTTTGCTGCCCAAAGATCCCAATGATGAAAAAAACGTCATCGTTGAGGTCCGGGCCGGTACCGGCGGGGAAGAGGCTGGATTGTTTGCCGGTGATATTTTCCGGATGTACAGTCGCTATGCCGAAAACCGTAATTGGAAAATAGATGTCATAACCCATCATCCCACCGGTGTCGGCGGCTTGAAAGAAATCATCGCCATGATTCAGGGCAAGGGGGCTTACAGTGTATTTAAGTATGAAAGCGGCACCCATCGGGTGCAGAGGGTGCCCACCACGGAAACCCAGGGACGTATCCATACCTCCGCGGTGACGGTGGCTGTCCTGCCCGAAGCGGATGAAGTCGACGTTGAAATTGATTCATCCGAACTCAAGATCGATGTCTACCGCTCCACCGGCCCGGGGGGCCAGAGCGTGAATACCACCGATTCAGCCGTGCGCATTACCCATCTGCCCTCCGGCCTGGTGGTCACCTGCCAGGACGAGAAATCACAACTTAAAAACAAATTAAAGGCCATGAAGGTTCTGCGGGCGAGATTGCTGGATCAAATGATCACAGAGCAGAACGAAAAGCGATCCGAACAGCGCAAGAGCCAGGTGGGCACAGGGGACCGAAGCGGCAGAATCAGAACTTACAACTTTCCCCAGGGAAGGGTGACCGACCATCGGATCGGACTGACCCTTTACAAGCTGGAACATATTCTGCAAGGTAATATTGACGAACTCATTGACAACCTGGCAACTTATTATCAGGCCCAGGCCTTACAGAATGCGAATCAGCAAATTTGATTGAAATGGAGACATCGACGCCAGAAAAAAAAATCACGGCCTCAGGCAAGACCCAATGGACCATCATCAAACTTATCCGCTGGGCAACACCCTATTTAAAGACCCATGATATTGACAGTCCCAGGGCAACCGGCGAAATACTGCTTGCCCATGCATTGAAAGTCAAACGCATTGATCTGTATTTGAATTTTGATCAACCGCTGGTTGCTGAAGAACTGAACACATTCAAAATGTTGATTAAGCGCAGAATCAGGCGTGAACCGGTTGCTTATATCCTTGGGGCCAAAGAGTTCTGGTCCATGGGCCTTAAGATCACTCAAGATGTCCTGATACCGAGACCGGAAACCGAATGCCTGGTGGAAGTAGCCCTGAATTTTTTATCGAAAATTCCCGTCTTCACAATCACAGCGCATTCTTGACCTTGGGACCGGATCGGGGGCTATTGTACTTGCGCTGGTGTCGCAGCAGCCCCGGCATGTATATTTTGCATCAGATTATTTTAAGAAGGCAGCAGGGCTGGCAAGCAGAAATGCCGCACGGCACGATTTTTCCGACCATATCCATTTTTTTGTCGGCGACTGGCTCACGCCGATAAATCCGGAAAAATCCAGGTTTGATATGATTGTGTCAAATCCGCCATACATTCCCAGCCGGGTGATCGGCAAACTGCAACCGGAAATACATCGGTTTGAACCGCTTGCGGCTCTCAACGGCGATCAGGACGGGCTATCCTGTTTTAGAAAAATTATCGGCAGCGCCCACAATTACCTGAAGCCGGATGGCGTGCTCTTGCTGGAAATAGGTCATGAGCAGAAAGAGGATGTTCGCAGAATTGTATCCGACTGCGATTTTTATGATGATTTCAACCATACCAAGGACTATAGTGGCTACGATCGTGTGGTATGGATGCGAAAAAGAGGTTGAAACGGGTTGCGGGGTACGGGTTGCGGGGTACTCGATGCCTGATGCTGGATACTCGATGCAGTCCGCCGGGGCTTATTAGATTTATTTGTTTATTGGTTTGCTTGAGTTGCATCGGAAACTGAATTATGCCTTTACCAGGCATAGAAAACGACGGAGCGAAGCGATTCCGTCATTCGTCATTCGTCATTCGTCATTGGTTCCGCTGGGGTTGCGGGCTATGGCGTCTTTGGTCTTGGTTGCGGATTATTTGATACTATACAGTAAAATGAAGAAAAGTGTTGCGGCCGATAATTTTATTTGCTATTAAAAAAAGTTTTTATAACACCCACGCTTTCGGACCTGTTTCCTGGTGCTTTCACTGAAAGTCGGAAGCAGGAATGATGATGGCGGTGGAATAACCATTAAGAAAGGAAGGAAACTATGGCTTATGTAACTATGAAGGAACTGCTGGAAGCCGGCGTGCATTTCGGTCATCAGACAAAACGCTGGAACCCGAAAATGAAGCCCTATATTTTTGGAGCCAGAAACGGGATCTATATTATCGACCTGCAACGAACCGTGCGGATGTTCAAAACAGCCTATGACTTTGTCGTCAACACAGTAGCTGACGGCAAATCACTGCTTTTCGTCGGCACTAAAAAGCAGGCGCGCGATTCCATCTATGAAGAGGCCAACCGCTGCGAGATGTTTTATGTTCACAACCGATGGCTTGGCGGTATGATGACCAATTTTCAAACGATTAAGCAGAGTATAGATCGCCTCAACTATCTCAACAATATCCAAAATGATGGATCCATCGAACTTTTTCCTAAAAAAGAGCGACTCAAACTTGGCAAAGCGCAAGTTAAACTCGATAACAACCTTGGCGGAATCCGCACCATGAACGGATTGCCCGGAGCGATGTTCGTGGTTGATCCCAAAAATGAGGCCATCGCCGTCCGTGAGGGTCGGCGACTCAACATACCGATCATTGCCATTGTGGACACCAATTGCGACCCGGATGATATTGATTATATTATACCCGGCAATGATGATGCCATCAGGGCCATCCGGTTGCTTACTTCAAAAATGGCGGATGCCTGCATTCAAGGACAGGAACGCTTTACCGAGAGACAACAGGCCGAAGCCGATAAGGACATCGAAGAGGAACCCGAAGTGACAACTGCCAGTGCCGACCTAAAACCGGGTGAACGCAAAATCATTTCAGACGGCACCGAAGGTCCCGTTGTAGAAATAATTAAACGCTCGGGGGCCGAACCTTCCGAGGCAGTTGATGTCCCGGAGGCAGCGGCAGATGCACAGAGCAGTGGATCAGAAGAAAATAGCGAAGCTGAAACGACAGGAGAGAAAAATGACAACAATTAGTGCGACCATGGTAAAACAACTGCGGGAAAAAACCGGCGCCGGGATGATGGATTGTAAACAGGCGCTTGTGGAATGCGACGCAGATATTGATAAAGCAGTTGATTTTCTAAGAAAAAAAGGATTGGCCACCGCGCGTAAACGAGCCGGCCGGGCGATGACGGAAGGTATCATACAATCCTATATCCACATGGGAGGAAAATTGGGTGCACTGGTGGAAGTTGATTGCGAAACGGATTTTGTCGCTAAAAACGAAGATTTTATTAATTTCGTAAAAAATATCGCCATGCACATCGCCGCCACCAACCCTCTGAGCATCCGGGCCGAGGATGTTCCGGAGGAAATTGTCAACCGGGAAAAAGAAATTTACAAGAGCCAGGCCCTTGAAACGGGAAAGCCTGAAAACGTTATCGCTAAAATAGTTGATGGCAAAATGAAAAAATTCTTCACAGAAAATTGCCTGCTTAAGCAGGCCTATGTGCGCGATCCGGATTCGACCGTAGAAGATCTGTTGAATGAATTGATCGCTAAAATTGGAGAAAACATTACGATCAGACGGTTTGTGCGTTTTCAGACCGGCGAGACTTAGATTGATTAATATGAGGAATGGATTCTTTGAAAAAGAAATTGAATATTTAAGGTATTCTTTCGGTTTTAAAAAGGACGGAGCGAAGCGACATCAACAAATCTTCAATCTTCAATTCCGGCTTGTCCGGGTTAGGTTGCAGAAATTCCGAGACGAACTATTAAGGCAGTATGAGGCATATAGGTGGACAAACCCCGTTATAAGCGAGTTGCCGTAAAATTAAGCGGCGAAGCCCTGATGGGAGAACAGGGTTTCGGCATCAGTCCTGACATGATAAAATTCGTAGCCGGAGAAATTCGTTCCGTTATCGAATTAGGTGTTCAAATCGGGATCATTGTGGGCGGGGGCAATATATTTCGCGGTGTGGCGGCAAGTTCATATGGGATGGATCGAACTTCGGCCGACCACATGGGGATGCTGGCCACGGTCATTAACAGTCTGGCCCTACAGGATGCCTTGGAAAAGCAGGGCGTGGAAACCCGAGTGCAGACAGCCATTTCGATGCATGAGGTTGCAGAGCCTTACATTGCGCGCAGAGCCAACCGTCATCTGGAGCGGGGACGCGCCGTCATATTCGGCGCCGGAACCGGAAATCCCTATTTCACCACAGATACCGCGGCAGTACTCCGGGCCCAGGAAATTCATGCTGAGATTCTTATAAAAGCTACCAAGGTTAACGGACTTTACGACGCGGATCCCGTCAAGGATAAACACGCCAAGTTGTTGACACGTATCAGTTATATGAAAGTTCTGGAAAAACAGCTCCGGGTCATGGATATGACGGCAATCTCCCTTGCCATGGATAATAAACTTCCCCTTACCGTTTTTAAATTAAAAACAAAAGGAAACATTCGCAGGTTTATCTGCGGCGAGGAAATCGGGACGCTGATTGATCATTAATCAGGGCATAGGGGCGGAAAAATAAAAAGTCGGAACAAATTCGAGGTCATTTCCCATGATTGAATCGATATATGCTGAAACCAAAGAGAGTATGGCTAAATCCGTAAATGCTTTAAAAACCGAATTGAAACGAGTGCGAACGGGACGTGCGTCTCTATCTATTCTTGACGGAATAAAAGTTGATTACTATGGCACGCTGACACCTTTGAACCAGATGGCCACGCTGGCTGTACCCGAGAGTCGCCTGATAACGATTCAACCCTGGGATGTTTCCGTTATCAAAGATATTGAAAAGGCCATTTTAAAATCGGATCTAGGGTTGACCCCGTCCATGATGGAAAAATCATTCGAATATCGATACCCCCGCTTACCGAAGAACGTCGCAAAGAACTGGCCAAAGTCGTTCATAAAATTAGTGAAGATTACAAGGTTTCCATCAGAAACATCCGGCGGGATTCCAACGAACTGTTAAAAAGTATGAAAAAAGATGGTGAGATTTCGGAAGATGACGCTTTTAAATCTCAGGGTGAGGTTCAAAATATAACCAATGAGCAAATCAAGCTCATCGATGAATGCTTTAAAGAAAAAGAGAAAGAGATCCTTGAATTCTAGCCCGTCTTCTTCCCAGCTCTGTCGAACTGGATGCCACCAAATTGCCTGCCCATGTTGCCATCATAATGGACGGCAACGGCCGATGGGCCAAAAAACGCCTGTTAAACCGCATCATCGGTCATGAAAAGGGATCGGAGACGGTTCGAATCATTATCCGAACGTGCCGCCAAATCGGCATATCCTACCTGACGCTGTATGCCTTTTCTACCGAAAATTGGCAGCGACCGAGAACCGAAGTTGAGGCACTGATGGCCCTCCTGAGAAAATTTCTCCAATCAGAACGAAAGGAGATGGTGGAGAACAATATCCGGTTGCGGGCGATCGGTCAGTTAGACCGGTTACCGACAAAAGTTCGGCAAGCACTAGATCAGACCATGACGGCCACCAGAGAACAAACCGGCATGAACCTTATCCTGGCGTTGAGCTATGGTGGCCGGGCAGAGATTGTCCGTATGGTTCAGGAGGTGGCTGAGAAAATCAACCGCGGCATAATCGACCCGGAAGCAGTTAATGAAGGGCTGATTTCCGACCATCTCTATACGCGGGATATTCCTGATCCGGATTTATTGATCAGAACCAGCGGGGAGATGCGGATCAGCAATTTTCTGCTCTGGCAAATCGCCTACACGGAACTATTTGTCACCTCTACGCTATGGCCTGATTTCAGCAAGGAAGAATTTCTACAAATCTTGAAAGACTTCCAGGCCCGTGTGCGCAGATTCGGTGCCGTCTAGGCCGGAACAAAACTGATGATTGACGAATGACGATTTGTGGTATCGCTACGCTCTGTCTTTTTTATTCCGATCGATAGCATTCCTTCAATCTTCTTTTACAACGGAGCAGACAATCACGTGCATCTTAAGCGTTGGATCACAGGACTGAGCGCTTTACCGATTCTTATCTTTCTAGTGTACATTGGCGGCTTTCCTTTCATCATTCTGGTCGGCTTCGCTTGTATATGTTCGCTCTGGGAATATTATCGCATTGTATTTAATGGCGATAGCGAAATATTGTACGGTGTTGTCGTCTGGTGGGGGTATTTCGTCGGCCTTGCCATCATTGTCGCAGCGCATATCGGTAATTCTGAAAGTGTGTTGGTGGTGCTCGCGCTTAATCTGGTCTTTGTCGGCCTGATTTCCGTGTTCCTCTACAAATCAAAACCGTCAGTCGTTGCTGTGATCCCCAAGCAGGTTCAAGGGATCGTTTATATTCCTTTACTACTCTCTTTTCTGGTTTTGATCCGACGCGATCCTGACGGTATGACCTGGATCTTTTTGCTTCTCGCTATTATTTTTGCCGGTGATACCAGCGCATATTATGTCGGTTCATATCTTGGGCGGCACAAGCTGAGTCCGGCCATCAGTCCGGGAAAAACTGTCGAGGGCGCAATCGGAGGAATGGCAGGGAATCTTCTGGTGGGTTCCATCGGAAAATTCTTCTTCTTACCGGCGCTTTCATGGGGACCCGCCGTATTATTTTTTCTTGCCGTCGGGCTAGCCGGTCAGGTGGGTGATTTATTTGAATCCGAATTCAAGCGATCATCTAAAATCAAGGACTCCGGCGGTATTTTGCCGGGACACGGCGGCTTTTTAGACCGCATCGATGCTCTTTTATTTGCCTCACCGGTTGCCTATCTGTTTAAGATTTATGTATTATAGGTAATTGGTAATTGGTATTAGGTATCAGGTATTAGGTATTGGTATAGCGGAACTTTTCCTATTTATAGGTTTCACTATAAGAAGATTTATAAATTAACGCTGATTTCAGATCTCGTACTCCATTGCTGAAAAATGGCGCTAACTCCTTGCATATAAAGCGATTGCACGAAAATTGGACAATTAGGATACTGGATGCTGGAAAAGGGAGCCGCTTGCGTAGCGCAGGCGCTTGCGCCACGTGTCGCTCCGTCTGTTTATAAGCACGCACGCATTTTGGAACCTGGTAGGTATACGATCAGTTGAGTAAAAAATAAGATAATATGCGAAGTTTAAATAAAATCGACAGAATACCTTAATTTTAGGCACTTTAGGCATTTTGAATTTTAGGCAATTTTCTGAGCAACCTGCGTTACTGGTAAAAAAATATTTTGCCACAAAATGCACAAAAATAAATTATAAGCAACTATATTCAATAACAAAATAAACCCATGGGTACCAATATATTTGCATTTGTCATCGTTCTGGGCGTTCTCATCTTTTTTCATGAGTTCGGTCATTTTCTGATTGCCAGATTGTTCGGAGTCGGCGTGGAGAAATTCTCCCTTGGCTTCGGGCCTCGATTGATTGGTAAAAAGATCGGCATTACCGATTACCGTATTTCGGCGATCCCGCTTGGCGGTTATGTCAAAATGATTGGGGAGGAACCGGATGCCGAAATAGCCCCGGAAGATATTCAGCTATCCTTTACTCATAAACACGTTGCCAAACGCATGCTGATCGTCGCCGCCGGACCGGTTTTCAATATACTTCTCGCGGTCATTATATTTTTCGGGATTTTTTTCTTTTCGGGAACCCTGATTCTAAAGCCTTCTATTGGAGAAGTCAGGGCCGGGATCCCCCGCATTTGAAGCCGGGCTTAAAAAAGGTGATTTGATAACCGCCATCAACGGGACCGCGATAACCAGCTGGGATGAAATGGCAGAAATAATTAATGGCAGCAACGGTGAATCCATTCAGTTAACTTTTCTGCGCGGAGATTCCACCCAGGATCTTTGGATCGTCCCGGAACAGACGCCTGCCAAAGAAATATATTCGGTGAAAACATCCAACGGTTTATAATCGGTATTACCGCTGCGAGGGAATCCTATTCAAAAGATTTGAATTTTTTCCAGGCCTTTTCCGAAAGTCTGATCCAGTCATACAGGGTAACAGAGCTGATGGTGGTTATAATTGCAAAGTTGCTCAAAGGCGATATTTCAACCGACACCCTGGGCGGCCCCATCATGATTGCTCAGATGGCCGGTGACTCGGCCAAAGCAGGAGTCGGCAGCCTGATATTCTTTATCGCCCTGATCAGCATCAATTTAGCTATTATCAATCTGCTGCCTATTCCGGTGCTGGATGGCGGCCACCTGCTGTTCTTTCTTGTTGAAGCAATCAAGGGAAGCCCGGTCAGCGTAAAAGTGAGAGAAATTGCTCAGCAGGTCGGCATGTTTCTTCTGATTTTGTTGATGATCTTAGTATTTTACAATGACATTACACGGATATTTTTCAGTTAGTACCCCGTTTCATAAATTGTGCGGTGAAAACCGGATTAACAGAGAATAATGCCACACCGACTGGAAATTGCATTAAAAGAAAATCTTCTCGATGCCGAAGGGGAGGGGATTTGCCGCAAGGCAAAAAGTTATTTTGGCATTGAAATGGACTGCGTGCGCACCCTTAGCGTTGTAACCATTGATGCCGGACTGTCGGATGAACAGTTGAGAGCCGTTCAGACGGAAATTTTTACCAACCCGGTCACCCAGCTTTCATCATACGATCCGCTTGAGATCGAATTTGACTGGACCATCTGGGTCGGTTTTCGGCCGGGAGTCAGGGACAATCCGGGCAGCACTGCGGTGGAAGCCATCGAAGATCTTCTGAACCTGAAATTCGGTGCGGCCGGCGCGGTCTACACTTCAAAGCGTTACTGCATCAAGGGCAACGGCCTTAATGCCGGAGATATGGATAAAGTCGCCGGTGAACTTCTGGCCAACGATATCATCCAGCAATGGAAAATATTTTCCTTCGATCAATGGAATCCGGCGGAAGGTATCGGACTCATCATTCCCAAGGTCATTCTCGACCATGTCCCAACGGTAACCCAAATACCGGTTGACAGCGAACTTTCCCTGGTAAAAATCAGCGATGAACGCAACCTGGCGTTAAATTCCAATGATATTCCCACCATTCGTGCCTATTTCATGGATAAAGATACCCGGTCAGCGCGATCCCAGGTGGGGCTTGACGATCCTACCGACGTTGAACTTGAATATATCTCCCAGGCGAGAAGTGATCACTGTAATCACAACACATTTCGCGGATTATTTCACTACCGCGATCGGACAACCGGTGAAACTGAAATTGTCGACAACTTATTTAAAACTTTCATCGAAGTGCCGACCCTGATGCTAAAGTCGAAAAAGTCATGGGTGATTTCGGTTTTGTGGGACAATGCAGGAGTCGGACGCTTTGACAATGATCACTATTACGTGATTACGGGGGAAACCCATAACTCTCCATCCAACATGGAAGCCTATGGGGGCGCTATTACGGGGATTGTGGGCGTTTACCGGGACCCGTTGGGAACCGGCCGGGGGTCAAAACTGGTGATGGGAAGTTATGGCTACTGCGTCGGCCCGCGTGATTACGACGGGGACCTCAAACCGCATCTACATCCCAGACGGCTTTTGGACGGTGTGATTGAAGGCGTACGAGATGGTGGCAATAAAAGCGGCATTCCCACAACCTTCGGCCAGGTGTTGTTTCATCCGGGCTATTTGGGAAAATGTCTGGTGTTTGTGACGGCTGTGGGAATGATGCCGGCGGAAATTAACGGCACCCCGGCTGAAAAAAAACGCACATCCGCCGGTGAGCTGGTGATCATGTGCGGCGGGAGAGTCGGCAAAGACGGAATTCACGGTGTTACCGCCGCTTCCGAGACCTTTTCCGAACACACACCGGCCGGACATGTTCAGATCGGTGATCCCTATACCCAGAAAAAGATGCATGATTTTTTACTGGAAGCCCGGGACGAGGGGTTAATCCGGTTTATTACGGATAACGGCGGCGGCGGTTTGTCGTCCTCCATTGGAGAATCGGCCCGGTTTTCCAACGGGTGTGAAATCGAACTGGAGAAAGTGCCCTTGAAATATGAGGGACTCGATCAATGGGAAATCTGGGTATCGGAATCCCAGGAGCGAATGACCTTAGCCATACTTGCCGATGATCACGATCGCTTCTTTGAATTGTCCGGCAAGCATGCCGTCGAAAGTACCGTCATCGGACGCTACACGGATTCAGGCAAGCTTCACATCACCTATGACGGCAAGACCTGTGCTTATGTGGATCTGGATTTGCTTGAATCAGGTTTTCCCCAGTGGGAATTTGATGCCGAATGGGTTTCTGCCGAACAGCGGGGACTGTGTGAGCCGGTTCTCAAACCACCCCATGATTATGCCGCATTGTTAAAGGACCTTCTTTGCCGACCCAATATTTGTTCGACCCAATGGATTACCCGGCAATATGATCACGAAGTTCAGGGGACCAGTGTAATCAAACCCCTGATCGGTGCCGATCGTGACATGAACAGCGATGCAACCGTGATCCGGCCGGTGCTTGAATCTCAAAAAGGCCTTGCACTCGCTCAAGCTTTGTTGCCGACCTATTCCAGCATTGATGCCTATCATATGACCAGCTGCAGCATTGATGAGTCTGTGCGCAGGCTTATAGCCGTGGGGGCCGATTTAGATCATATCGGCGGCGTCGATAATTTCTGTTGGCCCAATATCCGGTATGATCCTGTAGCTAATCCGGACGGTAAATTCAAGGCGGCCCAGCTGGTGCGTTCCTGCCGGGCTTTGCGTGATATGTGTCTGGCCTACGGGATTCCATTGCTTTCAGGCAAGGACAGCATGTATGTTGACGGAAATCTCGTCGGTCGTTATGGTGAAACTCACAAAGTTTCGGCCCTTGAAACTCTTCAGTTTTCCACCATCTCTGTTATCGAAGACATAACCCGCTGCGTGACCATGGACAGTAAAATCGCCGGCGATCTAGTGTACGTTCTGGGATCCACCCGGAATGAGCTTGGCGGATCGGAATATTATGAGCATCTGGGATACGTCGGACGTAATGTTCCCGAGGTGCAGACGGCTGAATTTATCCTCTTGTACCGCAATTTAAAATGTGCCATTGAAAATGACCTGGTGGCCTCCGCCCACGGTATATATCGCGGTGGTCTGGCCGTTCACCTGGCCAAAGTCGCCATGGCCGGCAATCTCGGCATGAAAGTAAACCTTGCGCAGGTACCGTTACGCGATGTTGAGCGTGAAGATGTCCTGTTGTTTTCCGAATCGGCCGGGCGCTTTATTGTGACTGTTGATCCGGTCAACCGGGAGGCATTTGAAGACCATTTTAAAGGATTGGCCTGTGGCTGCATCGGAACGGTTACCGAGGAGCCGGATTTTGTTGTGCGGGGGATTGAACATCGCGTCATTATAACGGTTTCCGTGGCAGATTTAAAGACGGCCTGGAATAAGACCTTTGGGGAGCTGATGTAGGACGGATGACGGAAGATGGAAGAGGGATGACGGAAGACGGAAGACAGATGACGGAAGACAGATGACGGAAGACGGAGGGCGGAGGACAGATGTCGGAAGTCGGATGTCGGAAGACAGAGGCGATTGAATTCGGAAGTGGGAATTGGGACCCGTCGTCGTCCGGTAAGACGGGACTGTGCCGCGGCTAAAGATGCGGAAGATAAGAAAAGGCGCAGGAGGCATATGCATGCGATTTAATCCGATTCTTTTCGTACTCGTGCTCGAAAACAGAATTTTATAGGGACTATGGACGAGGACGACGACGAGGACGAAATCTGTACTCTGTAACCGTGTGTGGAACTTCACGAAAATGACATTGGATTTCATGAAGTTTCATACGAGCGCCGCCTCTGGCCAAAAAAGCGGCCAGTCTGATCGAAAAAGAAACTTTTGGGACTCGGTTTGGAAATCGGCCGTTGTTGGGTTTCGCATTTCGCTATAATAACGGCAAAATGTAGGTTGGGTTGAGTGCAACGAAACCCAACAAAGCTTGGAGCAGGCTCAACCCAACCTACAAAATGCAAAGTGGCACAAGATAGATCCAACTCCAACTTTTAAAATGTAGTTTATTACAAGCGCCGCCTCTGGCCGCGAGCGTCCAGTCTGATCGGAAAAGAAACTATGCCATTTTGGTGTAGTTTCATATGAGCATATTGAAGATTGTCTCTATCCTGCGGTATCTGTTTTCTGATCTCTGTTTTCTGACTTCTGTCCGTAAGAGGAGGATTAATTTGCGTGATATAAAGGCACTGGTGCTGACCGGTTATGGATTAAACTGTGATCATGAAACGGCCTATGCCTTAGAGCTGGCCGGTGCCGATGCTGTGCGGGTCCATATCAATTCCCTTATAGACGGTTCGGCCAGTCTTAAAAATTTTCAGATGCTTGTGTTTATCGGGGGATTCAGCTGGGGTGACGATCATGGTGCCGGAGTGATTCAAGCCGTCCGGTTGAAAACCAACATCGGCGGTCAGATTATTGAATTTGTTGAAAGAGGCAATCTTGTTCTGGGGATTTGTAACGGATTCCAATCTCTGGTTAATCTGGGCTTGCTGCCGGGCCTGGCGCATAACTATCAAAGACGATCGGTAGCTCTTACGTTTAATGACTGCGGAAATTTCAGAAACCAATGGGTCACCCTTAAAGTGAATCCGGCATCTCCGTGTGTTTTTACCCGGGGAATCGACCTGGCGGAACTCCCGGTACGCCATGGTGAAGGAAAATTTTTTACAGATGAAACCACCCTGGCCGATCTTTGGGAAAATAGCCAGGTGGCCGTTCAATATGCCCTGCCTGACGGTGAACTCGCACGCGGGCGCTTTCCTTTCAACCCCAATGGCTCGATAAATGATATTGCCGGTATTTGCGATCCCACCGGGCGGATATTCGGCCTGATGCCGCATCCGGAAGGTTTTAATCACTGGACCAATCATCCTGATTGGACACGGCGCAAAGAAACTGCCAAACGCCGTGATTTCTCCCCGCATACGGCGCTGCCCGTCGGTATTCAATTTCTGAAAAATGCCGTTGATTTCCTCCACAAATGATTGAATATTTTCGAATGAATATTCAATCGTCAATATTCAATCGTCATTCCCGGTCAGGGCTTTCTCCAAAAAAAACGCCAATCCCATTAGAAACAGAATTGGCGTTTTCTTTTCCGGGCCTAATCTTCTATTCTAATTTAAACGGAGTAATGATTTTGGTTCCCGAGTGAATCGCCATGCGGGAGTCAGTGATCATCACCGTGGCGGTTGTTTTTTCTGTATGAAGCACGATTAATTCACCTAAAAGGACCGGGGTCAGCGTGGTTTCATATTTCTTTTGGGGATTAATACGATGTTTTTCCTGCTTAAAAATCCAGTACAATTGGCCGGGTTTGACCCCTTCCTGTTCGCCTTTGTCGATAAACGCAATGGTGCTTTCACCGAAAATATTCTGGTGTTCCTCGGACTCGATAATATGACCCTCGAGGCCCGCCGGACTTTGCTGCATTCCGATCCGCGGTAGCTGCCCATAGTACGGCATCAGCAGGTCGCCGACTTTGATGGGCCGGTAAGCGGCAACGATTCTTCCCAGAACAAAATCGGGCCGCACAATGGTAATTTCCACAGCACCGGTCAAATAGTGCTGGATGCCGATCAGTTTTTTGGTGTCCCTGGCCTTTATCGGCTTTAATGTCCGGTAGATTGTAAATTTCCGACCTTTTGCGAGTGAAGCGTTATTTCCCGGCCGGATGTATACCAGATCCCCCGTGCTGATCATCGTCTTTTTCCCTTCCACTTTAAAGATGGTACCCTGGGATTGAACGGGATCTTTACGAATGAAGCCCACCCGATCGATGGAAGCGTAATGGAATTCCAGCATGTTCATCAAATCGGGTTTGTCGGCAACTGTCTTGTCCTTAAGGGGACCTTTTTCGCCATAGCCCTGAGCGTCGCGGCGGCGATACAGACGGATGCGTTGCCCGGGATAAATGCGGTGGGGATTGGCGATTTGACTGTTTTCTTGCCACATTTCCGGCCATTGCCAGGGAGTATCGGAAAACTTTTGGGAAAGATCCCAGAGGGTGTCGCCCTTTTGTACGGTATAATAGAATCCGGTTTCGTATTTAACGGTGGGTTGCTCTTGTGCGGCCGGCTGGGACCCAGGAAAGGCCGGGATGAGTAGAAAGATGAATAAAATCAAGATGGATAAGAGGCGTATTTTTATTTTCATCAGATACTCCGGTTTTTTGTTGCAGTGTAATCGATCGCCACAATTGTTTTGAAATTAGTATTTTTGCTTTGTGATTTGGTGTCTTAGTGGCTGAACTGTTACGTTGCAGTTAATAAAAAAATTTGTTTTTTATCTAATAAGATTACTTGATTATCACTGAATTGTCAAATTTTTCGACCATCCATCAGCGATTCTCTGGTGAACAGACGCATTTCAGAGTATCGACTATTGAAATAGCTGATATTCGAGTATTTATGAATCGCTATGCTCCGTCTTTTGTTTAAATTGATCGTAGACCCTGAATCGCTCGATCCCGAGGTTCTCGAAGCGAGGCTCTCGACGGGCAACATGCACATCTGAGGTCAATTTAAAAAGCCCCTACGGTATGCGAACATACCATAAGGGCTTTTTTTAATTTAATCGTCGATGGACAGGGCGATTACATCATTCCACCCATTCCACCCATTCCGCCGCCCATTCCGCCGCCCATTCCGGGAGCACCGCCAGGCATGGCGTCTTGTTTTTCTTCCGGTTTATCCGCTACCATGGCCTGGGTGGTCAGCATCAATGAAGCCACACTGGCTGCATTTTGCAGGGCCAGACGGACCACTTTGGTGGGATCCAGGACACCGGCTTTCAAAAGATCTTCATAGACATCTGTGGCGGCATTATAGCCGTATGAGTCTTTGCCGTTTTTGACTTTGTCGATGACAACAGATCCTTCTAAACCGGCATTGTTGGCGATCTGGCGCAGGGGCTCTTCGATGGCACGCATCACGACTTTAATACCCAGTTTCTGATCCGCCTTGATTCTAACTTTGCTCAGGGCATCCAGACAACGCACCAGGGCCACACCACCACCGGATACAATACCTTCTTCAACGGCCGCCCGGGTTGCGTTCAATGCATCTTCAACCCGTGCCTTTTTCTCCTTCATTTCAGTCTCGGTAGCTGCTCCGACATTGATGACCGCTACGCCGCCGATCAGTTTGGCGAGTCGCTCCTGCAATTTTTCGCGATCATAATCGGAGGTAGTCTCGTCGATCTGGGCTCGAATTTGTTTTACCCGGCCTTCGAGGGCTGAACGTGATCCGGCACCATCGATGACAGTGGTGTTGTCCTTGTCGATACTGATGCGCTTGGCTTTTCCAAGGTCCTGCACCGTCAGGTTTTCCAGCTTGATTCCGAGGTCTTCAGAGACCACCTGTCCACCGGTCAAAATGGCGATATCTTCCAGCATGGCTTTTCTGCGATCGCCAAAACCGGGGGCTTTTACGGCGGCTACGTTCAAGGTACCTCTGAGTTTGTTGACCACCAGGGTTGCCAGGGCTTCGCCGTCGACATCTTCAGCGATGATCATCAGCGGTTTGCCCATCTTGGCGACTTGCTCGAGAATCGGAAGAAGATCCTTCATGTTGCTGATTTTTTTCTCGTTGATCAGAATGTAGGGATCTTCCATGGAAGCTACCATTTTTTCCGGATCGGTTACAAAATAGGGTGAGAGATAGCCGCGGTCAAACTGCATGCCTTCCACCACCTCGAGGGTCGTGTCCATGCTCTTGGCCTCTTCCACCGTAATGACGCCCTCTTTACCGACTTTGTTCATGGCTTCGGCGATAATATTACCGATGGTCGTATCATTGTTGGCGGAAATGGTGCCGACCTGGGCAATTTCACGCTGATCCTTGGTGGCTTTGCTCATGCCTTGAAGCTCTTTTACGATTACCTCGACACCCGCATCAATGCCGCGTTTGATTGCCATGGGATCGTTGCCGGCGGCAACGAGCTTCTGTCCTTCCTCGTATATTGAGCGGGCCAGAATGGTGGCTGTGGTGGTTCCGTCACCGGCCATATCGCTTGTTTTGCTGGCGACTTCCTTGACCATCTGGGCGCCCATATTTTCGAACTTATCCTCCAGTTCAATTTCTTTTGCTACCGTGACGCCGTCTTTGGTGACCGTCGGAGAGCCCCAGGATTTATCCAGAATGACGTTTCTCCCTTTGGGACCTAAAGTTACCACAACTGCATCAGCAAGAATTTTAACACCGTTAAGCAACGCTTCACGCGCTTTCATGTCATATTTAATCAGTTTAGCCATCTTGTATATATCCTCCCTAAAATATTTTATTTAGTCAATTATGCCAAGTACGTCGTCTTCGCGCATGATCAAGTATTCTTCACCACTGATTTTTACCTCGGTGCCGGAGTATTTGCCAAAAAGAATACGATCCCCTTTTTTGATATCGAGCGCAATCCTTTTGCCGTCTTCACCGATCTTGCCGTTACCGACAGCCGCAACTTTTCCTTCCGCAGGTTTTTCCTTGGCCGTATCCGGAATGATAATGCCACCGTTGGTGGTTGTTTCTTCTTCAACGCGTTGGACTAAAATTCGATCCTGTAATGGTCTCAATTTCATGGTTAAAAATCTCCTTTTACATTAGCAAAAATTTTTTCTGTAACACTATCAACAAACGTTAAAATCGCAATAACATATGCCCTGCCGCTTCAAAAAGCGGCCTTTTCTTCCACCCCCCTCCGATTTAGCTTGTTTTTAAAATATGGTTGTTAAATTAAACTGTTAGGAAAGTTTTTTTGTAGGATTTACGTTGTTTGAAAAGTAATCATACTTTCTTGATTGTAAAGAGATAAAGTGTGGAATCTTAAAAAAAATTTTAAAAGTTCAGCCAACCGCAGACGCGTTTTTAAATAAAAAAATACGGAATAAGAGAGTTAGTAAGATAGGCGGTAGCTACCACGCCGTCTTGTCGCGCCGAAGTGTCGGGGCGTAGTTATAACCAAGCCTGAAGTACTTCGATGGCGGACGTGTCTGGGCGAAGCTATTAGCGAAGACTGAAGCTCAAAGCGCTAAGGCGACTCATCTGACCTCTGTACTCTAAAAATAGTACCACAACAGTGCCATAGCGGATAAGGTAATTCGGGGAGGGTTCTGTCTTCGGCCATTTTGTTGGGTTTCGCTGACAGCAAAAAAAATGACTGGCATGTAGGTTGGGTTGAGGAACGAAACCCAACAAAAGATATCGGGATGCTCAACCCAACCTACGAACGAATAAGCCACGGTCGATGCTAGGACCAAGTCCGGTAATTCAGATATTCGTTGCGGGCCAGATGGATCAGGTGGATTTTTCGGTGGACTGTTTTTTGCTGCCCGAATCGCTATCGGCTGATTTTGTTTGAACTGATTTGGCTTCCTCGGTCTTTTTTTGAGAGGACTTGGCTGGATTTTTTGACTTGTCGGCATAGTCGGTTACGTACCAGCCGGTACCTTTCAGGTGAAAGGTACTTTGGGAGACGAGTTTATGGAGTTTGCCCGAACACTGTCTGCATTTGGTCAGGGGTTTGTCCGAAAACTTTTGCAGCGCTTCTTCAATGTTACCGCATTTGGTGCATTCATATTCGTAGATTGGCATCTTAAATATTCTCCGCGAGCTAAGGGCCTCGGCAAAACTTAATTCCCCAATCTTTGGGGGAATTAATTATTGCCGTGACCCTGAACATCGTAATCACCATTTCAAAAGAGAAATGGTATATTTCAATGTAATCGTATTTTTTGTGAATGGCCTTAACTTGGGCCATTTAATCTCTCACAGAGCCCACAGAGTACGCAGAGAAAAAACAAAAAACTCTGTGACCTCTGCGGGCTCTGCGAGAGGAAGGGTAAATATGTATAATTGAGCAAAATCCAAATGGCCGAAATTAGAACCAACCCATATTTTTTTTACCGTCCGTCTGAATTCGAATCCGACTTAGAACTGAACTATATATAGTCAGCAACCTCGGATTGTCAAGATTCAATTTCCATCAGAGATCGCGCAAATCCTCATACGGCACGCGCCAATCGTTGTAAAACTCCAGTACATCCGATAGACCTTCAATTTGGACGGGGTGCAAAATATCATGGGTTCTACGGTGGACACGCTTTTCCTCTGCCATGCGTTCTTCACTGGAGGCATCAAAATTTTGCAGAAATTTGCTGAACCGCACGATGTGAATTAACTCGTGGGTGATGATATAAAGCGAAAAAGGCAACAGCTCGATACCGGGTGTAGCTTGCAAAGTTGATCGGATGGTATGATCCTGCAGGCAAATTTTATAAAAATCATAGGTTGCCGACCCCAGTGAAGTGTTCCTGCGCTGTCCTCTATAACGAACAATTTGTGCAAAAGGGCCGTCAATGATTTCCGCCTTGATCAGTTCTGCCAGGGTTTTGACATCGTATCGCGGACCGAGCCATTGACTGGCAGACATTTTATAATGATTGCTGACAAGCTCTTCAGCCATGGCTACGGCATTGTTTACGATTTCAATCTGCTTGGGGCTGAAGGTCCTGCGTTTTTGCATTTTAATCCGGCGAAACAGATTGCCAAAAATCCCTTGCGGGATTGGTTCTAACTTCGATCTTTATTTATGATACGGGCATCCACTTCGCTGCCCTTGCACGTACGGGTTATTGTTTAGGCCCACGAAGTGGATGCCTCCAATGAACTTTTCTATCGCATGTTTTCTTATTTAATCCCCTAAAAAAGATATAGACACAAACCCATCAGATGTGCTAAACATTTGACTTACAAATTGCGATGATTGTTGATGCATACATCGATCTGAAAGGGAGGTGATGAATTGGGTAGTGTTGTTAAAAAGCGCAGAAAGAAAATGCGAAAGCACAAACATAGAAAATTATTGGCCAAAACGCGTCATCAGAGAAGGAAAGGTAAATAATGATACCGGCAATCTTTTCCGGATCTAGCTAAAAGCACCGAGCATATAAAATGCGTCGGTGCTTTTTTGTTGCGTCAGCATATCCATTTTTTCCGACCCAGCGCAATAGGAATTCAGAGACATCCAGCGGCTATTGCGGGTATTCTTTGAGATATTTCAAAAATTCCGATTCGGTGGAAAGTATCAGGGTATTTTTTTCATCCAGCGACTGCTCATAAATTTCAAGCGTCTGAGAAAACGAATAAAACTCAGGATCAACGCCATAGGCCTCGGCATAAATAATGGTCGCTTCGGCATCGGCTTTACCCTTGATTATTTGAGCCTTGCGGTATGCCTCCGATGTTATTTCCTGCAAGTCCTTTTCTTTTTCACCTAATATTTTCTGGGCTTCACCCCTTCCCTCGGAACGATATTTTTCGGCGATTTGCTTGCGCTCCGCAATCATCCGCCCATAGACGGATTTTCTGACCTGTTCGACATAATTTATCCGTTTTATTTTTACATCAACCAGCTCGATGCCGAACTGAGCCAGTTTGGGCTGGGCCTGCTTCAGGATCCCCTCGGTGATTTTTTCGCGGCCGACGGTAACCGAATAATAGGCCCTGAAGGCGTCCTCCATACTGACGCTGTCCTCATCGAGTTTACGGTCGGATTTGCGAACGGCTTCAATCAGTGAGTAGGAGGTAATAAAATTCCTGACGGCGGGATCGATAATGTCGTTGAGTTTGCCGATGGCGTTAAACTGGTTGTTGACGGTCTGAAAAAACTTGACGGGATCGGTAATTTTCCAGCGGGCAAAGGTATCGACCCAGATGAAAGTTTTATCCAGGGTGGGTATCTGACCCGGATCACCGTCCCAACTCAGCAGGTTTTTAGCAAAATAATTGGCCTGCTGGATGAAAGGCACCTTAAATTTGAGCCCCGGATCTTTTTTCGGCGTTCCAACGATTCTGCCGAACTGTGTAACAATGACCTGCTCGGTTTCGTCAACAGTGTAAGCCGCATTGTAAACGAGGAAGGCTGCCGCAGCAACTACAATAATAATAATAATTCCTTTATTTTTCATTTTTCAACACCACTTTGTTTTCCAATATTCAGTAAAGGTAAAAAATTCTTCTGATCTGCATCGATGATATACTTGGGACCCAGCTTCGGGAAAAGTCTTCCCATGGTCTCAAGGTACATTCGTCGTTTGGTGACATCCTTGGCCTTGACATACTGCTGGTAAATATTTTCAAACCTGGAAGCGTCACCCTTGGCCCGATTGACGCGATTTAAGGCATAGCCCTCCGCTGTTTTGATGGTGCGGTCGGCTTCACCGCGCGCGCGCGGAATGGACTTATTGTATTCCTCTTTGGCCTGATAGATCAGTTGCTCTTTTTCCTGGGTAGCCTGGTTGACTTCGTTAAAAGAAGGCTGCACAGGGCCGGGAACGTTGGTCCTTTTCATTTCGATGGTGACGATATGGATACCGGTTTCGGCGTCGTCCAGTTCTTTTTGCAGCAGTCCCCGGGCCTCCACCGCAATTTCATCCCGTTTGCTGATGACCTCGTTGATACTTCGATCCCCCACCACCAGTCGCATCGAGGCTTCGGACATATCGGTGAGGATTCTGCGGATGTCGTGTACCTTAAATAGATAATCGTACGGATTTTTAACCCGGTACTGAACAATCCAAGGTACCAGGGCGACATTCAGGTCTCCGGTGAGCATCAGCGCAACGTTAATATTTTCAGATCCGGCCGCCTTAAAACGCGATCTGCTGTCGGTTCTGGCCGAAGTGAACCCGAATTCTTCGGTCTGGATCCGTTTAACATTGACCTTGGTGACCTTTTCGAGGCCGATGGGCAATTTAAAGTTAAGTCCCGGCTGGGCGGTACGGACATATCTACCGAAAAGCTGGACGATACCGACTTCATCCTGCTTGACGGTAAAAAAAGTGCTTGAAGCCACCATGATGATCACAATCACCAGGATTACCAGCGGGCCGCCGGGCAGTTTGAATTTCTTCAATTTATCCAGAATTTCATCCATCGCGGGCGGCGTGCCGCCGCCAATACCTCCGCCCCTGCTTTGTTGCTGCTGTTTCAGCTTATCCCAATCCCAACTCATAATTTGTTTCCCGTAAAAGAGGGTTAATGACAGCGGATTCAAGACAGTTTGTTCTTGAATCCCATATATCTGTTAAGCGCCGCCGAATGACGATATCCGCCGCCGCAAAAAAAAAGATGATGATTCTTAAATTATTGTGGAACAATAAGTCGTTCCGCCATTCAAGTCAAGCAAAAAGCATATAGAGTTTTACTTGACATGCTAGGGATCGACTGGCAATTTACTTTCAGAGATGAAAACAAAAAAAGATAAAGCAAAATTTGTACACATCGGCAGCATCATCGATGATGTTTTAAAAACCTATCGGCGTGAACCCGCTGGCGAATTGATACGAGTGTGGCAGGTTTGGGACGGCATCGTCGGTGATGTTATTTCTAAAAATGCCAAACCCGGTGCCTTTAACGGCAGAATTCTGCTGGTATATGTAACGAGTTCAACATGGGTTCATCAGCTTCAGTTTTTAAAAGAGGAAATGATTGCCAAATTGAACGAGGCCCTGGGAAAATCGCTTATCGATGATCTGAAGTTTAAAATTGGGCCGGTGTAGAGAATGACGAATGATGATTGAAGATTGAAGGAATCCTGCCTTTTTATTTTAAGTACAGATCTCGTCGTTCAGCTTGGAAAAATAGCTGTGACGCTCTATATGTCGTGGGATTGCATGAAAATTGGACATGGGTCTAATTCAGGAATTAAGGGATTGAGGATTGAGGAATTTGGGAATTGAAGGAATTCTACCTAAATCTGGCATCCTTCATATGACGCCAAAAGTAGTTTACACTTTTTATCGTAGGTTGGGTTGTGCGGGCGTAAACGTCGGGTAAAGCTTAGTTCAACTAAATAACAACTTCCTGCTATCTAACGTAATTTTTCTGCAATAGCACTACCCAACATTAAAGTCGCTTAACCCAACCTACAACTACTGAGAAAGAAATTTTAAAATAATCTCTGCGTACTCAGCGGTCTCTGCGGTGAGATACTTCTTGAAAATGCCCTCAGATTTCATGAAGTTTAATACAAGGTGTCAGTGGTGAAAAAGCGAGAGCTGGCCTGAAACCTGACACCCGACACCTGAAACCTATTCTCCGAGAAGGCTTTACCACGCCCGATACTGTCCATAAAAATGACCTGATTTTTATAGCATTTTACGAGATCTGTATTTTACGAGGTCTGTATGAACTCCTGTACCACCGATACATTTTTCAATGGAAAAATCCGAATAACCCAGGATCGGACCGGATATCGGTTTTCCATAGATGCTGTTCTGCTGGCCTATTTTGCCGACCCGCGGCCCGGGGATAAAGTGCTCGATTTAGGGACAGGCTGCGGGATTATCCCCCTCATCATGGCTTATCGGGTGCCGGATCTTGCAATTTACGGGGTCGAGGTGCAGACGGAGCTTGCCGGGTTGGCCGTTTCCAACGTGCGGGAAAACCGGTTGGAAGACCGTATCACTGTTTTTTGCACCGATATGAAATTGCTAAGGCCGGTTATGACCGCCGGCCCGGTGGATCTGGTGGTTTGCAATCCACCTTTCCGCAGGCGAGGATCCGGCAGGATCAATCCGGACGCGCAACGTGCAGTTGCCCGCCATGAAATCAAAGCAAATTTAGGCGATATCATTCAAACGTCGCACCGAATGTTGCGTACAGCGGGACGGTTGGTTCTGATTTATACGGCCGGGCGCTTGACTGATATCCTGTCCCGGATGCGATCCGATGGCATTGAGCCGAAATTCATTCGTATGATCCACTCCCGTCAGGATACTGAGGCGGCCTTAACTCTTATCGAAGGTGTAAAAGGCGGCCGTCCGGATCTCAAAATTGCCCCCCCCTTGATCATATACGATCAGAAGAATGATTACACGGATGAGGTCGAGTCGATGTTCAGGCCGTGAAGGGCTGCAGCACACGGAACAAAGGGCCTTGGGTACGGACAGAGGACAGAGGACAGATGACAGGGGGCATAGCCGTCAGACTAAGAATTTGGGTGGATGGTACATGAGAAAAATCTCAAATCTCAAATTACAAATCACAAATAAATTACAAAAAGCAAATTACAAATATTTGGTTGTTGAGATTTGTGATTTGCCGTCTAATAACATCAAAATGTTAACAACTTGGAAATTATTAAAATTCCAAGCATCAAAGCACAAATACCAAACGAATGACCGAAATTCAAAACAGATAAAATGACAGCGAGACATCAGAAAAGTGATCGAATTGTTTTGGTCATTGGAACTTGGGATTTTGATATTGTTTGTAATTTGTGTATTGTAATTTGGGATTTTGGTGGCGTTATCCGATAAATCAAATCGTTTCTATCTGAATCAGTTAGAGTTGACTTTGACGTTCCGTTGAGAAAGCAGCTTTTTCCCATTGCAATTCTGGCTTACAAGTCTTAAAATGTGCTGTCTGGTCGACGACTATTCCACCAGATGATCGTTGACAGTCTCAAACAAAAGGTATATTGAGATCTACCCGTTAGTAGTCGGGTTAAGCGGTTCAGCGCTATGTGGAGAGGTGGCCGAGCGGTTGAAGGCCCTGCTCTCGAAAAGCAGTATCCTGTCAAAAACGGGATCGTGGGTTCGAATCCCACCCTCTCCGCCAGGTGAGTCGATCCATAGACTTACCCGGACGAGCTTAGCTGGTCCTAGCGTAGCGGAGATCCCGTTCGCGGGTTTGTAGCGAAGCGTAAATCCCGCTTTATCGGGGAATTGAAAATTGAAGATTCAACAGAACCGGAGAGATGTCCGAGCTGGCTGAAGGAGCACGACTGGAAATCGTGTGTGCTGTCAAAAGCGGCACCGAGGGTTCGAATCCCTCTCTCTCCGCCATCATCCATCTTCTAATACTGAATAACTGCATACAATCCCTAATCCGGATAAACCGGAAAATGCCTAAAGTGAGCTAAAATGACTAAAATTGCGGTGTCGCTTCGCTCCGTCTTTATTATATACGCTTGGTATTTTCAGCATGAAAAACCAGCCATCAGCAAATGAATCTTATGGCATACCTTGTCTTTTTCTTTTTTTTAAATCGATAGAATACCTCAATTTTAGGCATTTTACAATTTTAGGCATTTTTTTGGGTAACTTGATTTTTACACTAAAAGATCTTGCCACATAATAAAAAAAATAACAATTAAGATACTAATGTCCTATCTCGTCCTTGCACGTAAGTACCGCCCGCAAACCTTTGAAGAGGTTGTCGCACAGGCTCATATCACTCGAACGTTAACCAATGCGATATCATCGGGTCGCGTCGCCCATGCAATCCTGTTCTCCGGTCCCCGCGGCACCGGTAAGACGACGGTTGCCCGAATACTGGCAAAAGCAATGAATTGCAAGGAGGGTCCCACAGCTGTTCCCTGCAATGTCTGCACATCCTGCAACGAGATCACCGCGGGCAAGGCGGTAGACGTCTTTGAAATCGATGGCGCATCCAACAACAGCGTCGATCAGGTCAGGGAATTGCGGGAAAATGTCAAATATATGCCCGCCCACAGTCTGTACAAAATTTACATTATTGATGAAGTTCACATGCTCAGCACGGCTGCATTTAACGCCCTTTTAAAAACACTCGAAGAACCGCCTTCGCATGTGATGTTCATGTTTGCCACCACCGAACCTCACAAGATACCGATAACGATTCTTTCCCGTTGTCAACGGCATGATTTCAGACGGATGGATTTGAATTCCATCTCTAGCCACATGGCTTCGCTTTGTCGTCAGGAAGGCTTTGAGATCGCTGAGGAAAGCCTCGGACTCATCGCCCGGGAAGCAGGCGGCAGTATGCGGGATGGGCTAAGTCTGCTTGATCAGGTCATGACGTGTATCCAGGGGCCGATAACCCATGAACAGGTGCTGGACATTTTGGGGATTATCGACAGAAAATTTATTTTCGATCTTTCCGAATCAATTTTAAAGGCTGATATTCCCGCGGTACTGGATCTTTTGGACGATATCTATGATCACGGCCACGATATAAAAAAGCTTTATGCGGATCTTACGGAACATTTCAGGAATCTGCTGGTCGCCGCCATGGGTAAAAAAGTCAACAAACTTGTTGATCTTCCATCCGGAGAGATCGATCAGTTAGTGGCCCAGGCTGAAACGACATCTACCGCGGTGTTGAACCAGATTTTCGATTTGCTTTTTAAGGAAGAAGCCTCCATCAGGCTTTCTGCCCAGCCTAAACTGGCCCTGGAGATGGCCCTGATCAGAATGTTGCAGTCAAAGCCTGTTTTGCCCATTGACGTTCTGATCGACAAGCTTGATATTCTCAGAGAGGAGATGTTCGCTTCCGGCCAACCACAGGAATTTGTCGGTACCGCCCCCCATTCAGCAATCAACGCAAAGGATCGTTCTGCCGGATCTCAAGTGAAGACCTCACCGGGTTCATCAAAAAGCGGGGCCAAGAGATCCGGGGTCGAAACCAAAGAAGCTTCCTCAGTGAATAGTCCTGTTGAAAATTCGGCGGAGGCGTGGACACAGATCTCAAAGATTATTTCAAATAAAAATCCGTCTTTGGCTGCCAATCTGGCAAAGTGCAGATTAAAAAAAATAGAGGGCCAGCGCCTGGAAATCGAAGTGCCCGGTAACGGATTCACATTGAAGATGATCCAGCGTGAAAAAAACATGGCGGTGTTGCAGCAGGTCTGTGCGGACGTTTTGGGCAGCCGAAAAGATATTCGATTGTCAGCCGGTACAACGCCGGATGATAATTATCAAAAAAAAAGTCTCACGACAATGAGCTGAAAAAAAAGGCGCTCAGCCATCCGCTGGTGGCGGATGCCGTTGAAATTTTTGACGGTAAACTGATAGATGTGAAATTAATTTAGGCGTAACCGTTCACAGGTTCAGGGTTCAACGTTCAGGGTTTAGGACAAAGAAGGGATTAAAGACCCGAAGTTCTTGTTAAAAATGCTCAGTTTCCCAAATAATTGCCAATTTGGCTCCAAATTTTGGATTAGCCCTGACGAAGCTGACGCTTTTCTCGTAAATATGCATCCCAAATGCAGTCCGGGGACGAGAATGCAACCTTGAACCCGTGAACACTTACAAACAATTCTATCGATTTAAATAGAAAAGACAGAGCGAAGCGATACCACAAATCGTCAATCGTCAATCGTCAATCGTCAATTCCGGCTTGTCCGGGTTGGGAGGTACATTTATGAAAGGTATGGGAAACATGATGAAGCAGGCCCAGCAGCTTCAATCAAAAATGTTGAAAATGCAGGAAGAACTGGCTGACAAGACAGTGGAATCCAGTTCCGGTGGCGGTATGATAAGAGTCGTCGCCAACGGCCGGCAGCAGGTTGTATCGATTCATATTGAAAAAGAGGTCGTCGACCCGGATGATATCGAGATGCTGCAAGACCTTGTTTTGGCCGCTGTAAACGATTCTCTGGCTAAGGCCCAGGAAATGGCCAGCGCCGAAATGAGCAAACTGACCGGTGGGCTGAATATACCGGGATTGATGTGACTCGGATTGCGGGACGATAGAGCAGAGGACATAGGGCATGGCACGTTGAGCTGGACGATTCGAAGCCGGAATATCTGTCTTCTTTTGAGTGTAAGGTTTCAGGTGTCAGTGTTCAGGATATGCGATTGCGTCTACCTTTCCTGACACCTGAAACCATATTCGCGGAACAAAAACAGTGTAAATTGTCACGTCTATGTGCATAAGTTACAGGTGAATTTTCATCACACTAGTTTAGGGCATTTTTCTATGGGTTATTATCCAGCTTCGATTCAGAATTTGATAAAAAATATTGCCAGGCTTCCGGGCATCGGTGAAAAAACTGCTGAGCGTCTGACCATGCACATCCTGCGTGCACCGCGTCATGAAGCCGAGCAACTGGCGCAAAGCATTTTGAATGTTAGAGATAAAGTGAGATTTTGCACCAGGTGTTTCGCGCTGAGTGACGGTGATTTATGCAACCTGTGCAGCGATCCGGCCCGAGACCCGTCGTTTTTATGTGTGGTCGAGCAGCCGGCGGACATGGTGGCCATTGAAAAATCCGGTGCTTTTCACGGAATATATCATATCCTATCGGGCGTACTTTCGCCCATGAACGGGATCGGTCCCGAGAATATCCGGATCCGGGAGTTGTTGACCAGGATTCAGAAAGATCAAGTGAAAGAGGTTGTGCTGGCAACGAGCACCAACGTTGAAGGTGAGGCCACCGCTTCTTATATTGCCCAGCTTCTGGAAAAGTATCAGCTTAAAGTAAGTCGGATCGCATCGGGGGTCCCCATGGGGGGTGATCTTAAGTATGTGGACCAGGTTACGCTGAAAAAAGCCATGGATACCCGTCATGCCCTCTGATGGCATCGGTCTGGAGGAGCTGTTTGAATGCCGCAGGTGCGGTGACTGCTGTAAAGGATTCGGCGGCACCTACCTAACCGCAAAAGATATTGAAACCATCTCCCGTTATATCGGCTCTAATCCCGAAAAATTCGTTGTTCGATATTGCAGCCTTTCCGGTACAAAGCCGGTACTGGCTCAGAGATCGGATGGCTATTGCATTTTCTGGGATAATATATGCACGATTCATCCGGTCAAGCCGCGCATGTGCCGGAAGTGGCCTTTCATTGAGAGTATTCTGGTGGATGCTGAAAACTGGCTGATCATGGCCGATTCCTGTCCCGGTATTCACACCGATGTCGCGGTCGACGCCGTTCAAAAATATGTGAGAAAGAAACTGGCAAAAAACAACTGAATCCAATGGACGACAAGGGGAAAACCAGAGAGGAATTGGTCGCCGAGCTGGCCGATATGAGACTGCTGTTTGAGAAGTCTGAGGCCCGGCAACGACATGCTGAAAAGGCCCTTCATGAAATCCAGCCCCAGCTTCAGCAAGCCCAGAAGATGGAAACTTTGGGAACACTGGTGGCGGGCGTGGCCCATGAAATCAATAATCCAATTAACCTGATTATGTACAACCTCCCCCTGCTGGAAAAAATATGGCTGGATTTTCTACCGATATTGATGGAAAGAAAGCAAAGGGAGCCGGAACGAAAATTCGGCGGCCTGGCCTATGACTTTTTAGCAGATAATCTGGATCAACTCGTTGCCGATATGGGAATGGCCGCCCGCCGTATTGCCAAAACAGTCTCCGATCTGAAAAATTATTCGCGTCAGTCCAATGTTGCCGAAAAGGTATCGCTGCAAGTCAACAGCGCCGTTAAAAACGCCCTGCGGCTGGCCCAATCTACCTTGCGAAAATCAGACGTGAATATTAAGCTCAAACTGGCGGATGATCTCCCCGACATTGAGGGTAATCTTCAGAGCATTGAACAAATCATTCTAAATATCACTATCAACGCCATTCATGCGCTCAATCACAATCGGGGAGAGATCCAAATTGCAACAGGATTGAGAATCAAAGACGGAATGGTCTATATCCGCATCACCGACAACGGCCGCGGCATTTCACCGGCAATCGCGGATAAAATTTTTTTGCCGTTTGTAACGGACAAACAATCCGAAGGCGGCACCGGTCTCGGGCTTTCCGTTACCTATTCTCTGGTCAAGGCCCATGACGGTGAAATTGACTTTGAAACCAGCCGGGACCGAGGGACATCATTTAACATCTATTTGCCGACTCCGTTAAAACACCAGGCCGCAAAAATTCTGGTGGTAGATGATGACGATGCCATTCGCCAGATTCTCATCGAGGCACTTACCATGGATCGGAAGTATCTGGTGGAAGAGGCGTCCAACGGTATTGAAGGGTCGATAAAGCTGGGTACTTATCGTCCGGATCTTCTTATTCTAGACATATTCATGCCCGAAATGGATGGACTGGAGGTATGCCGCAATATTTGCAGTGAACCCGAGTTGTCGGATTTAAAGGTTATCATTACCACTGGACATCCGAATCACCCCAAACTTGATGAAGTGGTTAAACTGGGTTTTACCAATATCTTGTCAAAGCCTTTTGATCTGCTTGATTTGGTTAAGGATGTCGAAACGATCCTGGACCGGTGATTCAGGGTTCCGTCATTTAAGCAAGTACTTATCTGATTTTACATAAGTTACCCAATCAATGAAAATAATGAAAATTCCAAGCACCAAAAACCAAATCTCAAACAAATCCCAATGACCCAAATTCAAAATTCCAAACAAATAATCCTTAGATTTGTAATTTACTTTGACGTTACCCTCACTAGTGATGAAGTGGATGATAAAATTCATACCTGCTTATTCTTTTCTCCACAAAATGAAGTAGCCACCTTAAAATGATCCAGGCAACAAAAAATCCTGCAACAACCAGCATAATTTGATAAGCAGTCACCAGATAGGGCGGATTGTCGGGGAGCAGCGTTTGGAGTTCGGCAATAAAGGTAGATAATTGGTTCATGGAATGTGGTATGGTTTTATTTCGGAACTATATGCAAATTAAGGGCATGGCCATAACTTGGGCCATTAGATCTCTCACAGAGCCCACAGAGTACGCAGAGAAAAATCAAAAAACTCTGTGATCTCTGCGGGCTCTGCGAGATAACAAGGAAATGCTTACAATTAAGCAAATTTCTGATAGCCGAGATTAGAACCAACCCCACAATTAAGGTTAAATGGAAGTCGATTGAAATGCGCTACATGCTAAACGCAATTCCTCATCAAATATCATCCCTGCTATTCCTCGGAAGCAAAACTCGCTTTAAAAAATTCCCGGTTCAGGCGTGCAATGTTGACAATCGAAATTTCTTTGGGGCATTCGGCTTCACACTCTCTTTCATTGGCACAATTGCCGAAACCCAGCGCGTCCATGGTCCGCAGCATGTCGATGGCACGTTTGGCGGCTTCGGGTCGTCCCTGGGGCAGCAGCGCCAGATGGGAAATTTTGGCCCCGGTAAACAGCATGGCTGATGCATTGGGACAAGCCGCCACACAGGCACCGCACCCGATACAAGCGGCGGCATCCATGGCGTTTTCGGCGTCGGCCTGGGGAACTGCGACAGCATTGGCATCCTGTGCGCCGCCGGTATTCACCGATATATATCCGCCGGCCTGGATAATCCTATCAAATGCGCTGCGATCCACAACCAGATCTTTGATGATGGGAAAGGCCCTTGGCACGCCAGGGCTCGATGACAATGGTATCTCCGTCTGAAAAATGCCGCATGTGCAGCTGGCACAACGTTGTGCCTTTCTCCGGTCCGTGGGGACGTCCGTTTATCACCATCCCGCACATCCCACAGATGCCTTCCCGGCAGTCATGGTCAAAGGTAATGGGATCCTTGCCCTCCAGCGTCAATTTTTCATTGATCACATCGAGCATTTCAAGAAATGACATATCAGTAGAAATATCGGCGGCCTGAAAGGTTGCAAGTGCGCCTTTGACACCCAGGCCGTTTTGACGCCATATTTTCAATGTCAAATTGATGGTTTTTGTCACTTGTAACTCCTTTGGCTTAGTTCGACATTCTCAAAAACCAGGGGTTCTTTGTGAAGTTGCGGCTGGTCGATATCACCGGTGAATTCCCAGGCCGATACATGACAGAAATTTTCGTCATCGCGCCTGGCTTCGTGTGCCTCGGTTTGAAATGCCTCGTTAAAATGCCCACCGCAGGACTCCTGGCGGGACAGCGCATCAATGATCATCAAGTCGGCAAAATCAAGAAAATCCGCCACGCGGCCGGCCCTTTCCAGGCTCTGGTTGAAATCTTTGCCGGATCCCGGCACAATGACATTTTGCCAGAATTCCTCCCGCAATTGCACAACGAGATTTCGAGCCTTTTCAAGCCCGGCATTGTTGCGTGCCATGCCGCAGTATTCCCACATAATCAAGCCCAATTCTTTGTGAATGTCGTCCACGGTGCGTCTGCCTTTTATGGAAAGCAGGGTATCGGTGCGGGAATGCGCCTCATCTTCAGCCGCTTTAAATTCGGCATCATCGGTGGTGACAGCTGCTAAATCCGTACCTGCCAGATAGCCGCCGATGGTATACGGCAGGATAAAATAGCCGTCGGCCAGGCCCTGCATGAGTGCGCTGGCACCGAGACGATTGGCCCCATGGTCTGAAAAGTTGGCCTCTCCCAGGACAAAAAGCCCGTCAATGGTGCTCATCAGGTTGTAGTCCACCCAGAGCCCTCCCATGGTGTAGTGAACGGCCGGATAAATCATCATGGGAGTCTCATAAGGATTTTCACCGGTAATTTTATCGTACATCTGGAAGAGATTGCCGTATTTTTTTTCAATCACCGCTCTGGTGTCCCGCTTGATGGCATCCGCAAAGTCAAGATAAACCGCCAGACCCCGTATCACCGACGCCTTTTCCCATGTCACATTGCTCTTTGGCATTGCGGGAAGCGACATCGCGCGGTACCAGATTGCCGAAACTCGGATACTTTTCTTCCAAAAAATAATCTCTTTGCGCTTCCGGAATTTGTTGCGGGGGTTTTTTGTCGCCGGGATTTTTCGGCACCCACACGCGGCCGTCATTTCTCAGGCTTTCACTCATCAGCGTCAATTTGGACTGATAGGACCCGTGAACCGGGATACACGTCGGATGAATCTGGGTGAAACACGGATTCGCAAAAAAGGCGCCTTTCCTATGGGCCCTGTAAGCTGCGGTTACATTGGAAGTCATGGCATTGGTCGAAAGGAAAAATACATTTCCGTAGCCGCCCAGTGCACAGAACGACTGCATGAGCTTCATGGCGTTCAATGTCCCCGTTAATCAGGTTGCGGACCACAATTCCTCTGGCCTGACCGTTAATCACAACAAGCTCCAGCATTTCACGGCGCACAAACAGTTGAACTTTTCCAGCGGCCACCTGGCGGGACAGGGCACTGTAAGCTCCCAGCAGCAGTTGCTGTCCCGTTTGTCCTCTGGCGTAAAAGGTGCGGGAAACCTGGGCGCCGCCAAATGACCGATTGTCCAGCAGGCCACCGTAATCCCGGGCAAACGGGATTCCCTGGGCAACGCAGTGATCGATAATGTGATTGCTGACCTGGGCCAGACGGTACACGTTGGCCTCTCTGGCTCTAAAATCTCCGCCCTTTACGGTGTCATAAAACAACCGCCAGATGCTGTCGCCGTCATTTGGATAGTTTTTAGCGGCATTGATGCCTCCCTGGGCGGCGATGCTGTGCGCACGGCGAGGGCTGTCCTGAATGCAAAAAGTTTTAACATTGTAGCCCAGTTCTGCCAGGGTTGCGGATGCGGATCCACCGGCCAGGCCGGTGCCGACCACAATGATTTCAAACTTTCGCTTGTTGGCCGGATTGACCAGCTTTAATTCAAAAAGGTGTCTATCCCATTTTTCTGCAAGGGGTCCCCCGGGAATTTTTGCATCGAGCGGCATGATTATTCCTTTCTATCCCGCAACGGAAATATATATCGGCAGCAGACCGAAACCGAATCCCACCGCCAGGCTGAAAACAGTACTCAACACCATGATAAGCGGCATGTACTTTGGATGATTGGCGCCGATGGTCTGGAATGCACTCCAGAATCCGTGGCTGACGTGCACGGCCGCCACAATCATGGCAACGATATAAATGAAAACGTAAAGCGGACTTTCAAAGGTTTGCGAAACGATTTGATAGATGGTCACATTACTTTTATCCACAAAGTGGAAGTTAATCAGGTGCATAATGATAAAGACAAGCAAAACGATACCGGTATACGGCATGGTGGCGGAACCGATGGTCCGCCCCCCGCCCCATTTGTTGACGACATACCGGCCGGGTCGGGCCTTGAAGTTTTGATAAAACAGGGTGAGTCCTGTACCAATGTGTACAAGGGCCAAAATCACGAGCCCCCATTCCATAAAAGTGATCAGCGGACCCAGCGCATGGAGATGTTCGGCATATGAGTTAAAAGCATCCTTTCCTCCATAAATCGTCAGATTGCCGGCAAGATGTCCGGCCAGGAATCCACAAAATGCAAGACCGGTAAGGGCCATCATTAGTTTTTTGCCGATGGAGGACCAGAGGGTTTGAATCAACCAGTTCATTTTTCTCCTCCGCATTTATCGTTTGCGAATGCATTAGTTGCTTAGAATTTATTTTATGCATTTTGTGGGCAATATTTTTTTACCAGTAACGCAGGTTGCTCAAAAATTGCCTAAAATTCAAAATGCCTAAAGTGCCTAAAATTGAGGTATTCTATTGATTTTATTTGAACTTCGAATGTTAAGTTATTTTTTACTCAACTGATCGTATACCTACCAGGTTCCAAAATGTGTGCGTGCTTATAAAAAGACGGAGCGAAGCGACACCACAATTTTAGTCATTTCAAGTTTTAGCTCATTTTCCCAGTTTATCCAGGTTCTGTTGGATATAAAAAGTATAACTATTTATTTTCGTTTTACCTGTCAACAGAATTGTTACGCCTGCCGCAATTCTAATTATAACCCTAATCTAAGGTTCGAATAATTTTTATGCTAATTAGAGCGGGTGTCGGAAGTATGCAGGCTGAAAGCTGAAATCTCAAAGCTCAAAGCTCAAGGCAAAAAAAGGAATTATTCAATATTCAATCGAAAATAGTCAATTAAATATCGATCCACCACTCATCCCGACGGGTATCCATGACGGCCCGGGCGATTTTCCGGCCGGTTTTAGTTTCAAGCCGGCTTATCACATTTTGGATCCAGGTTTCGGGCGGTTTATATCCCCTATCCATCAGATCCTTTAACTCCAGAATAAGCGCGAGCTGGTCGGCATCATGGGCGAGCTTGGCTTCCTGGGAACGGCCGTCGCTAAATTCCTCGAAGAGATCGGTCAGATTTTGGCCGAAAGCAAGACCCTTGACTGTTTCTTTAAGAGCTTTGGTTTCGTCGGCTTTGACGTATTTTTTATGTACGGTGTTCAGATCCCCGATCCTGGCCTCCGGCAGATCATGGATCAGACACATGCTGATTAATTTCAATGCGTCTATCTCCGGTTCCATCCGGGTCATCACATAGGCGATAAAGGTTGTGCTGAAACAATGTTCAGCAACCGATTCTTTGCCGACACCCAGGAAGTGATACCCTGACCTGGGAATCTCTTTTAGTATTCTGGCCTCAAACAGCAAATTTGCGATGTTTTTCATGTCAGTCCTTTGTTACTTGGTTAAGATCGTTGGGATGGTTTGGAACGTTAGGATCGTTGCCGGTTGCTGAACGTTGCGCTTTACACAATGCGTCCCTCCGCATGCACGTTCTGCAACACCCAACACGGAGCTCGCATCTTCCTGACGACAGCTATCAACGATCCAAACCATCAAAACCATCCAAACGATCTAAACCATCCAACCATCAAAACCCTATTCATAAATTCCACCGCCGTCGAAGGCAAGCTAAAAATATCAATGGATACGTCAGACGCCAAATATGTTGACACTTTTCTCATTTCTGATATAACTAAGAATAATGAAAACAGAAAGTTATTACACTTGTTTACTGTAGATTTGGTCTTATATTCCAAATTACCAAAAAAAATCACATCTTTCATTAATTAAAAAAAGCGGAGCGTTATATGCCGGTTGCCCAAATTGATTTGATTCATATGATTAGCAATGCCAGCCTCATCGTTCAATTAGTCCTGCTTCTGCTGTTGTTTTTTTCCGTTACCTCATGGGCAATCATATTAATCAAATATCGATATATCAAAAAGGCGTTCAAACAGTCTGCCGAATTTACTGAATTTTTTTGGAAAAGCCGCGATCTGTCCAATGCCTTTTCAAAAGCCAAGCAGCTTCATGGTAGCCCGGTGGCCAGAATGTTTCGTATCGGCTATGTGGAATTAAAGAAGACGAGTCAGTTCGGAGACACATCCCAGCCGCAATCATCCGAGGGAAACGGAGAGAATTCTTCCTTTGGTACAAGATTCAGCGGAATGGGCAATGTAAACCGGGCATTACGCCGGGCAATAAACACAGAGATGACCCGTATGACGCAAATGGTCCCCTTTCTGGCAACTACCGGAAACACCACGCCGTTCATCGGTTTGTTTGGAACGGTGTGGGGAATCATGAACTCTTTCAGCGGAATCGGCCAGAGAGGCTCCGCCAGTCTGGCGGTGGTTGCTCCCGGTATTTCCGAGGCGCTCGTAGCGACTGCTGCGGGACTGGCAGCCGCCATACCGGCTGTCATCGCGTTTAATTTTTTTATGAATAAAATCCGAATTGTCGAGACTGAAATGCAGAGTTTCTCGGCTGACTTTCTCAACATCATCGAGCGCGACATTATGCGGGCTGAGAGGAGATAAGAATGGCCCACGCAGGCAACCATAGGGAGCTCATGTCTGACATTAACGTAACCCCGTTTGTGGATGTCATGCTTGTGCTCTTAATTATTTTCATGGTGACCGCGCCCATGATGGTCGAGGGGTTAAACGTCGATTTGCCTGAGGCAACGGCCAAACCGCTTGATTCCGAAAAGGAACATCTTGTCATTACGATCGACAAAAACCAGCTGGTTTATATCAATGACTTTAAGGTTGCCGTCGACTTTTTGGGCGAAAAACTGAATAAAATGCTTCAAGGCCGCAGTGATTGGGAAGTTTACCTCAAAGCCGATAAGAATATTCCCTATGGTATCGTTGTTCAGGTGATGGCGGAAATTAAAAACGCCGGCATCGAACAGCTGGGCATGATCACCGAACCGACGGTTCTAAAAAAGATAAGCGACGCGCAAAAAACAGAAAGTTAATGGAAAAAAACAACCATTCTCATGCGTATCCGTTAGGGATGGGAACTGATTCCCGCACGATGCTGTTTTTTTTTGGAATTTCGCTTTTCATTCATCTGAGTTTTATCGGATACGTGGTATTTTTACCTGAATCAGCCCCCAGGCGGCGATTTTCGCCCGGATCGATTAGCGTCAGTTTAGTATCGTTACCCGGCCCCCCGGCATCTGCAGCGGTGCCGGCAGCCAAGACCGTCGTTATACCAAAACTCGAGGTAAAAAAGACAGCCAAAGCGCCGGTGATTAAAGCGCCGCCTCCCAAGCCGCTTCCGGTCACACCGAAGCCTCAAAAAAAGGTCTCACTGGCTCCTGGAAAAAGCAAATGGAAGGTTAAGAAATCCCTTAAGAAAAAAACCCTGGATCGTCGAAAAATGATTGACCATGCAGTGTCCAGGGTTCAAAAAAAAATTGAAAAATCTGAATCCGACTCCGTCAATCAAGCCCTCGAAGCTTTAAAAAGGAAGGTTGCTCAGACCGAAGCAAATACCGTCCAGACAGATCTGACCGCCAGGGCAGCGACCGGTGCGGCAGGTGCAGGTGTACCCGGAGCGACCGGATCCGGTGGTCGGCGGGCTCTGGACCTCATAGACATATATAAAATTGAAGTTGCATTTCAAGTGGAAAGGCACTGGGCGTTTTCCGAGCAATTGGCCGGAGACAGCAAGGAGTTGCAGGCCAGCCTGGTGTTCAGGGTTCTGCCAAGCGGCGAAGTCACCGACATCAGGGTTACGGAACGATCCGGCAATTCATATCTGGACGAATCGGCATACAGGGCTATCGTCAAGGCCAGCCCGGTCTCACCGCATCCCGCAGGGACCAAAGCACTGTATGTGACGGTGGCGCTCAGGTTTACGCCCCAAGGCATCAGATAGTCGTTTCCTGAGATGGTGAAAAGTTACTCTTAAATAGACTCATAGGGACATAAATTTTGATCTCATTTTTATTCCGACTTGCAAAAGGTTTCAGGTGTCAGGTGTCAGGACGGAGACACCCGGGAGTTGGATGCTGACACCTGAAACCTGAAACCATATACCCGAAGATTGGAATAAAATCGGGATAAAATTTAGAGGACATGTTACGGGTAATTTTCAATAGCCAGTCGCTTTCTGAACCATAGGTTGCCGGATAAATCGGTTCATTCGTTTTCGGCGGATAACCAAATATTATCTTGACGACTGCGTGTCTAGAGGGGCATAACCGGACAAGCCGGAAACAGAATGAATATTGACGATTGACGATTGACGATTGAAGATTTGTGGTATCGCTTCGCTCTGTCTTTTTACTAAAATCGATCGTTCGACCACGAGGCTCTCGACGGGTAGAATTGCTTAAATGTTCAATTGTTACAAGATAGTGAAAATATCCCAAATCAATTTTCTTGCACAAAAAGCAAAGAAATAACTTTTAAGGATCTAAAGCAGGAATATAGGAATGATCTTTCGTTGTTTGAAAAGTATTGCGTTTATAACCATGGGTTGTATTTTGATTGCATCCGGATTGAGTTTTGCCCAAAGCGGCGACGATCAGTATGATTATATAGACATCAGCAAACCTTTTTTAAGGAAAATTCCGCTGGCGATTCCATTGTTTAAAAATGAAATCGCAACAGTGGAAGAAACCCGGTTGTCAGAATCATCAGCCGAGTTGCTTTCTGCCAGTCTTGAATTTACCGGATATTTTAAAATACTCGATCGCCGGGCATTTCTTTTCGATCCGCAATCCGACGGAATTTTGACTCCCCAGATCAATTTTTCAAACTGGACCGTCATTGGGGCAGAACTGCTGATTACAGGTTTTTTCGAAGAAAAAAACGGAAAAATCGCGATGGAACTTCGCCTTTTTGACACGTTCAAGGGGCGGCGGATACTGGGTAAAAAATATTCCGGCAAGACGGCCGATCAACGCAGGATCATACATCGGTTTTGCAGTGAAGTAATTCAGTATCTAACCGGCAGTAAAGGTGTGTTCGGCAGCAAGATTGCATTTGTTTCCACCGGTTCCGGCAATAAAGAGATTTACAGTTGCGAGTTTGATGGTTATAATCCCCGGCAATTGACTCGCAATCATGCAATTACTTTATTTCCGGCGTGGTCTTCCAACGGACGATATCTGGCCTATACATCCTATAAACAGGGCAAACCCGATCTATTTATTAAAAACTTGGCTGAAATGCAGGAGACATCCGTTGCCAAAAAAGGGCTTAACATAACGCCGGCGTGGGTCCCTGGCAAATTTGAGCTGGCGGCAACGCTTTCTTTTTCAGGTGATCAGGAAATTTATCTGTTGACTGGATCGGGTAAAATTATTAAAAGATTGACAAAAATGCGGGGCAGCGACATATCTCCTTCCTGGTCGCCGGACGGCAAGAAATTGGCCTTTGTTTCCAATCGATCGGGAAACCCTCAAGTTTACATACAGGATATGGTCTCCGACAAGGTAAGACGATTAACTTACGAGGGCAATTACAATACTCAGCCAAGTTGGTCCCCTCGAGGTGAAAAAATTGCATATACGTCGTTTCAAAACAATCAGCATAATATTTTTACAATTGATATAGAAGGTCGGCAGCCGCTCCAATTAACTTACGACTCAGGAGATAATGAAGCACCATCATGGTCGCCTGACGGGAGTCTTATCGTCTTCAGCACAACCCGTGAGGGACCTTCTCGAATATATGTAATGACTGCGTCCGGGTACCGATCAGCGTCGTTTACTTGTGCTGGACGGAGAGCAGACAAACCCAAAATGGTCTATGAACGATTTCAACAACTGAAGTGCTTCCGAACGTGAAAGGAGAAAAAAATGCAAAAGAAGAAATGGATTTATTGGGCGATGTTGTTTGTAATTCCAGGATTGATGTTTACCGTTTCATGCCAAAAGAAGCTGGTCGATGCAACCCCGGAACCTGTCGTACAGGAAGAGGTGAAAGAAGAAGTCGTCGTGAAAGAGGAAGTCGTGGTTGTGGAGACTTCCAAGATACCGGATGTGGTCATGCAGGAAGATATTTATTTCGAGTTTGATCAATCGACCCTGACACCCGCCGCACAGGATAACCTGCTGCAAAAGGCCGAATGGCTGCGTGAGAATCCCGATACGACGGTGACTATCGGAGGCCATTGTGATAACCGCGGTACCAATGAGTACAACCTTGCACTGGGTGATCGGCGTGCAGAGAGTGCCAAAGCATTTTTGGTTGATTTAGGCATCGATGCTTCCCGGTTAACTGCGATCAGCTATGGCGAAGAACGACCTGTTGACCCCAGAAACAACGAAGAAGCCTGGGCTAAAAACAGACGTGACCACTTTGTAGTTAATTAATTCGGTGTTTCCAGTCATTCGAGACATCGCTTTGCTTTACTTCAGGTGATTATATAATTGCGGTCGACAATCCCAAGTTATTTGAAAAGGCGGCAGGAGCCGGCCTGGCCGGCACTTGCTGCCTCTTTGAACAATGCCCGGCATGCCGGACGCCGGGAAATGACTATTGAATATTGACGAGTCAATATTCAATGTGGATGTCGCTTTGCTCCGTCAATTGTAATCTCTTCGATGTCAGGGATATAGTTCTCCAGAGCTCGCTGCGTTATTTGAAACCTTTTTAGTCTGACACCTGAAACCTTCATTTTCTTACAAGATGTTGTCAGATAAAACCCAATGAGAGCCTAAGTAGTGACTGCCATGAAATCAACCATATTAACCAGTCTGGTGTGTTTTTTGCTTTTATCCGGTTGTGTGTCCCAGAGCGAGCTGACTTCTCTCGACACACGCCTCAATGAGTTGGAAATTCGCAACGCAGAGGCCAAAAAAACCGGCAAAATGCTAAAATCCGATCTCGAAAACCGCGAGGATGAGGAGCAAGCCTTGCGGCATCAGGCCGCTTCACTGCGGGCAAAAATGGATGCGCTCGACGGGGAAATACGAACATTAACCGGTAGAATCGAAGAAATCGAATATCTTCTAAATCGACAAACACAAGTAGATGCGGAATCCGTGATAACCAAAGAAGGACAGATCGACAAACTGGCAAAAGCTGCAAAATCCAATGATAATCGCATCTATCGAATTGAACAGTATTTAAACTTTGAGCCATCCAAGCAACTTCCGCCGACTGGGAAGCCTGCAGGAAAATCCACTGCAAAAACAGCGTCTGCACCTGCCGGCCGGATCAAACAGGAACCTCCGGAGGATGAGATCTACCGGATGGCAAAACAGGCTTTCGATCAGGGGGATTCCGATGCCGCCAGAAAGAAATTTCAAGAACTCATTCGGCGATTTCCCAAATCAGAGCGTGCCGATAATGCCCAGTTCTGGATAGGTGAAATCTATTATCGTGAGAAATGGTATGAAAAAGCCATTCTTGAATATCAGAAAGTGATCGAAAAGTATCCCAAGGGCAATAAGGTGCCGGCATCTCTTCTGAAACAGGGGTTTGCATTTTTTAATTTAGGGGATAAATCCAATTCTCGTTTGATTTTAGAAGAGCTTATCAAAAAGTATCCAAATTCCAACGAAGCAAAGATCGCCAAAGATAAAGTGAAAGACCTAAGATAAAAGTGATAATTGAGCGTGATTTAAGTACAGGATGATAACAATCATCGGCATAGATCCCGGCCTCGCAGCAACCGGTGTCGGAATCGTTCGAGGAAACGGCTTAAAGATCGAAGGTTACTCCTTCGGCAGTATCAACACCTCTAAAAACAATTCTTTGCCAAACCGCCTCGACCATATCTTTTCAAAACTTCTTCAAATCTTAAAAGATGAAAATCCCGACTTAATGGTGGTGGAGGATGTATTTTCACTGAATAAATATCCGAAGTCCGGGATAACCCTGGGGCAGGTGGCGGGTGTCGTGATGCTTGCCGGATGTCGCGCAGGTACGTCATCGATAGAAATCCCCGTGCGTGAAGCTAAACAGGTTTTAACCGGCAACGGAAATGCCAGTAAAATGCAACTGGAAGAAGCCGTTCGCCATCGATTAAACCATAAAACACCCATAAAACCCTATCACGCATCCGATGCAGTAGGATTGGCACTTATCGGCTATTACCGTTACAATGAAAGTATCGCACCTCATGGGCGTAAGGCTTGAGGCATAGGGCAGAGGCAGAAGTCAGAGGACAGATGTAGGAGAACAGAGGACAGAAGTCAGAGGGCAGATGGCGGAGAAGGAAAACTCCCAAGTGGAAACTTGGGTGGTGAAAATTGATGATTTTCATTAAACTTATTTAAACCCATTTTTGTTCCGCCACAAGTTAGGTGTAATATTAGATTTTAGAATTTGGATTTTAGAATTAAGGAATTCTGTCTATTTATAAATTGATAGAGCGTAGCGATTCCACAAATCCAAAATCCGCAATCCAAAATCCGCAATCTAAAATCCCAAATTATGACCAATGACTCCATAGGAACAAAAACGGGATGACTTTATAAAAGTGGATTCAGCATTTTTTCACCAACCCAGCCGGATACTGTCAACCTCAACGATCATAACGATCATAACCAACCAAACCATCCAAACGAACAACGAATTATGATTGGTTATCTAGAAGGTAAAATCTTAAAAAAAGAAGAAGACCGGGTATTGGTCCTTGCCAACCAGATTGGATACGAAGTGCTGCTCCCTGCCATCGTAATGAAGTCTTTGCAAAATAAAAATATCGGAGAGGAAATTTCGCTTTATATTTTTTTCCAGCAAACCGAACGTCAGCCCAAACCTGTTTTGATCGGTTTCAATCTTGAAGTCGAAAAGGAATTTTTCCAGCATTTTATTTCAGTGGAAGCTATCGGTCCACTAAAAGCCGTAAGAGCATTAAACATTCCTGTGCGGGAGGTCGCCGCCGCTATCGAATCCGGGGAAATCAACAAACTCACGCAGCTAAAAGGTATCGGCCGGAGAACCGCGCAAAAGATAATCGCCACCCTGGAAGGCAAGATGGGGAAATTCGCTTTGATCCGCTCGGATGATTATGAGGAAGCTCCCCCTGACGAGGACTTTTCAAAACAGGTGCTGGATGTTATGGTTAAACAGCTCGGGCACAAGGCTGCCGATGCCATACGGATGATTGACAAGGCATTAAAACGAAACGGGTCCATAGCCACTGCTGAAGAGCTTTTTGATGAAGTGTACCGGAGCGAAAAATCGGATGGATAGGTGCATAGGTTTCAGGTTTCGGGTGTCAGGTGTCAGCGCCGCCGCTGGCCGCCGGAGTGGCCAGTTTGATCGAAAAAGAGACTCCGGCATGACAAATGTCGAATGTCGATTGACGAATGTCGAATTAAGGAATTCTTTCTATTTTATCTTTTAAAAAGAGCAGAGCGAAACGACATCCACCATTCGTCAATCGTCAATCATCATTCGTCATTCCATGTTTCATACAAGGAGTTAGGACGGAACCACCCGGGAGTTGAATCCTGACACCTGAAACCAGACACCTGACACCTCAAGCGTTAGCACAAAAACCTGGATCGGAATTTAAATCTATCTGAATCCATAAAGAAATCACTACCGAAGGTCACAAGCGATGTCCGATGACATTATTTCATATTCGTCCGACAATCAGGGTCCGGTAACCGGAGAACTTTTAGCGGAAGATAAGGATGCCGGAATATTATCTCTGCGTCCGGAAAGACTGACCGATTATGTGGGACAGGCCGAAGTGGTGGAGACACTCAAGATTGCCATCGAAGCGGCCATGCAGCGAAACGAACCCATCGATCACGTGCTTTTGCACGGCCCACCGGGTCTTGGGAAAACGACTCTGGCCCACATTATTGCCAATGAGATGGGGGGAAATCTTACCATCACGTCCGGGCCGGCTCTGGAGAAAGGGGGCGATTTGATCGGGCTGCTCACCCATCTAGAGAGCAACGATATCCTGTTTATCGATGAAATTCACCGGATGCCCAAATCCGTTGAGGAATTTCTCTATCCGGCCATGGAGGATTTTGCCATTGATTTCGTTTTCGATAAAGGCGTGCATGCTCGAAGCCATCGCTTTCAATTGAAACAGTTTGCGCTGGTGGGGGCCACCACCCGGGTTGGTCTGCTGTCTGCTCCTCTGCGGGACCGCTTCGGCATTTTCAGAAATCTGGATTTTTACGCCGAGTCCGATCTGATAAAAATCACCAGACGTTCGGCGGCACTGCTTGGGGTTGCCATTGATGATGAAGGCGCCGTAACACTCGCCCAGCGGTCCCGGGGAACTCCCAGAATTGTTAACCGGCTTCTTAAACGCGTCCGGGACTACGCCCAGGTAAGAGCAGACGGCATTGTCACGACGGGTACGGTTTCCGCTGCTTTGAAGCTCGAAGGTGTTGATGAAAAAGGGTTGACTGAGCTGGACCGGCGCTACCTGAATACAATAATTAAGTTTTATCATGGCGGTCCTGCGGGGATCGAGGCCATCGCGGCAACACTTCAGGAAGAGTCCGACACGCTGGTGGATATTGTCGAGCCATACCTTTTAAAACTCGGTTTCATTACGAGAACATCATCCGGCCGGAAAGCATCCGAGGCGTCCTTCAGGCACCTGGGTTTTAAAGTTCAGACGAAGATGTTTTCGTGAACAAAGGTTCAGCGTTCAGAGGTTCAGAGGTTTAGAGGTTCAGGGTTCGAGAGGTTCGGGTTAGGGTTCAGCCCCGCCGCCGGCCAAAAAAACGGGTGGTCAAATCGAAAAAGAAAATGTTTCATATTAGAGATACGAGGTTCATTGGTTAATCAGAATTGAGCTGTTTGCGGATTTTCAGACCGGCTAACCCTGAACGGTGAACCCTGAACCATAGAATGGTCACGAAAAAGCATGTCTATTATCACACTGCTGACGGATTTCGGTACAGGTGCTGAGTATGCGGGGCTGATGAAAGGGGTAATTTTATCCATCAACCCCTCTGCCGCCATTGTCGATATCAGCCACCAGATCGACAGCCAGGACATCGTTCAAGCCGCCTTTACCATTTACTCGTCGTATGGATATTTTCCGGACGGGACCGTGCATCTGGTTGTCGTGGACCCCGGCGTCGGCAGCGAGCGGTCTTTGCTGGCCCTTGAAATGAAGAAGCAATTTTTCATAGCCCCCGATAACGGGGTTCTCACCCTTTTATTCAACGAAGAAAAAATTACTTCGCTTATTCGCATAACGAATCCCAAATATTTTTTAGTTTCCGTCAGCCGAACGTTTCACGGCAGGGATATTATTGCTCCGGTGGGTGCCCATCTATCCGGCGGTATTGATGTAAAAAAGCTGGGCACTGAAATTGACCTGCGGGATGCGGTTCACCTTGATCACCTGTATGCCCGCATTTCAGAAAACGGTGAGCTTGTCGGGAAGATTGTTGTTATTGATGATTTCGGGAACCTGATAACCAATATTGATTCTAAAAAGCTGAGCGAAGTGTATCCAACCGGTCAAGAAGAAAAAATTAAGATCAAAATCGGTTCTCATGTCATCACCGGTTTATCCGAGACTTATGGCAGCGTCCGGTCAAAAACCCCTTTGGCCCTTATCGGGAGTCGCGGGTATTTGGAGATTGCCGTAAACAAAGGCAATGCCGCCCTGATCTTGAATGCCGGAAAAGGGGATAATGTACGAGTACAGACCTCATAAATTATTCTGGCTCTTTTTTTTGGACATCATCGGGCCTATTGAAGGCTTTTCGGAGAATAGGTTTCAGGTGTCGGGTGTCAGGTTTCAGGCCGGTTCTCACTTTTTTACTACTGACACCTGACACCTGACACCTGACACCCGACACTTAAAACCTGAATGACAGTGTCCAATTATTTTGCAAATATGGCATAAATCCATATTTACAACCACTTAACCAATCAACTAATCAACCAATCAACGATATCTGGAGTATGGTAAACTCAAATAAAAACTCAAATCAAGCGGATCGTTCTTCGAAAACAGCTAAATGGTTCAACTCGGATGCACGCTGGACGCTTTTATACATCGGGAATCGTGGCAAACCTATAACACTAAAGCGTTTTAAAGGGATGGTTTTATTTACCCTTATCGTAGTATGTGTTTTCATTGCCCTTGCCGCCGGTCTCTTTTTATGGAACCGCAACATCCTGGGTGAAAAGAATCAGCTTGAATCGCATTTAAAAAAAATGAAAGAGCAAAACCAGCAATTGCGCCACGAAAGGGACATTCTCCTGACCCGGCTGGTGGTAGCAGAGTCCCGGATACTTGAAAAACAGGGCAGCGCGCCGGAAAAGCGAACCGACGAAGAATCTGCGGGTCAGACAGAGCCGGTTACAAACTATGCCGAACAATCCGTCCCGCTTGCCATGACAACGACGAAGACTGAGGTCCAAAACCAAGTCCCGGCCCAACCGGAAAATGATCCACCCGGTTCGGGATTGAGTGTGGCCATTGATAATTTCAAAATATCCGTCAAGTCCGGCAACAATTCGTTAAGGGTCCAGTTCAAACTTAAAAATACCAGCCTATATTCCCAACATGTTTCCGGGCATGCGATTGTGGTGTTAAAAGGGGAAGAGATCCGGCAGAATCAATGGGTGTCATTACCCGGGATGTCTCTGATTGAAGGAAAACCGACAGGTAGACAGCAAGGCAATGCATTCGGCATCAGCAATTTTAGAAACATGAGGTTTACCGCCAGTGCGCCGCATTTTCTTGAAAAGTTTCAAACCGCATCGGTGTATGTATTTACGCAAACCGGAGAATTATTGCTCGAACAGGATTTTCCGGTGAAACTTTTCCGGTGATTTTTTCTCTTGACAAGCTCTGAAGAATTGTTTAAACATGCCGGATTAATTGCGTCTCGGAATTTCTACAATCCACTGAGAATATGGAGGTTTTTTGGGGCTTCCGAATTTGCCCCGAAAATGGAATAATGGAATGGTGGAACGCTGGAATATTGGTTTTCAAAAGGATATTAGCCATTTTAATTTTATTGTCAATCCCGTCGGTGGCGGGACCATTAATCTCTCCGAGGCGTAGGCGCTACCCCTTCGAGCCGGAGGCCGACATTGTATTATCCCAGACCCATTATTCCACTATTCCATTGTTCCATCATTCCAATTGTGAGCGCAGCGAACTAACTTGATTTAGGAGTGTGAAAAACGTGAAAAAATATACATACAGTGCCAAAAAATCAGATAATGAAGGCAAGTGGGGTCTGATCGATGCCCAGGGAGCCATTCTCGGCCGTCTGGCCACCACTGTTGCTTCCCGCCTGCAGGGTAAACACAATCCCTTGTACACACCGCATGTCGACATCGGTGACTGGATTGTCGTGATAAATGCAGATAAGATTCAGTTGACCGGGAAAAAATTAGATCAAAAACGTTACTACCGTCACAGTGGATACATCGGTGGTCTTTCGGAGATGACGGCAAAAGAGCTCAAGGAAAAGCGCCCGGAAGATCTCATCCGTTTTGCCGTCAAAGGCATGTTGCCGAAAAACAAGCTGGGAAGAAAACTGTTCAATAAATTAAAAGTGTACGCCGGCGACCAGCATCCCCATGAGGCTCAAAAACCCGAGGTTTTCGAACTATAACAGAAAATATTAAAAAATAGAGGAATTAAATGGAGCAAGAAAACACTTTTTACGCGACCGGCAGACGCAAAACTGCGATTGCCAGGACGTGGATTAAACCAGGCAGTGGTGAAATTGTTATCAATAATCGTCCGATAGAAGAATATTTTCCGATTGAAACCATTCGGACGGACCTGATTCAACCGTTTAAGCTAACCAATACATTCGGTTCCTATGACGTTAAAGCAACGGTTGTCGGCGGCGGTATTGCCGGCCAGGCCGATGCCGTTCGGCACGGTATTACCCGAGCACTTGTTATCGTCAATCCTGATTTTAGACTGGCACTGAAAAGAGCCGGTTTTATCAAGCGTGATCCCAGGGTTAAAGAAAGGAAAAAATACGGCCAGAAAGGTGCCCGGGCGCGGTTTCAGTTTTCGAAACGATAAGTCGCTATTTTTTTTACATATCATTAAGGGAACAGGCTGTCGTCTGTTCCCTTTTTTATTTTGTGTTGAGCGGCGAAATGTGACATACCCTAATTGAGCGATACTCAATTAGGTACTGGGTACTGGGTATTAGGTATCTGGGTATTGGGTACCGCGGAGGCGGGTATCCAGACGTTAAGATGACTTTTTACGATTTCATCAATATTCGATTACAGACCTCGTTGAATAGTTTACTGAATTAAGAGCCTATCCTTTCAAGCAACGGAGCCAAGCTGGGCTTTTTCTGGAGGTAAAACATGCCGCTGAATAAAATTGACTTAAATTCCGATGTGGGGGAAAGTTTTGGAAACTATAAACTTGGACTGGATGAAGACGTCATCCCGCTGGTAAGCTCGGCCAACATTGCCTGCGGATTTCACGCCGGCGATCCTGGGGTGATGCGACGCACCATTGCCATTGCAAGAGAAAACGGAATCGCCCTCGGCGCACATCCGGGATTTCCGGATCTGATCGGTTTCGGTCGGCGCAACCTGGATGCTTCTCTGGAAGAAATCAAAGACTATGTGACTTACCAGATCGGTGCCCTTCAGGCATTTGCCATCGCCCAGGGAGTGAAACTGCAGCATGTCAAGCCCCACGGCGCTTTGTATACCATGGCCGTAAAGAATACAGCCATCTGGGATGCTGTTGCCGAAGCCATCGCTGCCGTGGATACCCGTCTCATCTTATTTGTGTTAGCCGGAACGGACCGCAAAAACCTGGAAGCCATCGGTGCCGGACACGGCATTCGTATTGCCTATGAATTTTTTGGCGACCGTGCCTACAATTCAGACGGCTCACTGGTTTCACGCAATGAACCCGGCGCGGTGATTCACGACAGTGAAATGGTGGCTGAAAAAATTTTGAAGCTGGTTAAAGAGGGCAGGGTGGTGTGTATAGACGGCTCCGAAATAAAACTGACTGCGGATACCATTTGCGTGCACGGTGACAATCCATCCGCCCTGTCTTTAGTCAAAAAGATCAGAGAAACATTGCAGGCATCGGGAGTTGAGATCGCACCGCCGGAAACGTTTTTGTAACTTGGGTTGAGTGGTTCAACGTTCACGGTTCCCGGTTGAAGTGCCTTACCGGCGCATCTTAACAGGGATAGTATGACGCGTCCATCGGGTCGGCAAGCATGTTCACCCAATGGGTGAAAGAGGCCAATCCAAACCATAGAATATAAAACCATGAAAATCAGCATCTTATAACCTTTGAACCTTGAACGCTGAACCCTGAACCGATCACTTTAGGACTAATAAAAAGATATAGAAAATTCACACTGATTTCCCATAACCACCAATACCC
>PVMK01189066.1_pt1 | contig 60802 bp, 65 predicted proteins | sample 1853481 | NCBI WGS metagenome assembly PVMK01 (sample SAMN08533507, study PRJNA380276) | Marine sediment metagenome, whole genome shotgun sequencing project.
CCTCAGATCCCACGCAAGCAGTTCAGCGTACGTGTGCACTGCTTGCGTGGGATCTGAGGCTCGATGCGCTCGATGCCTTGGAACCACTGTTCGTACAGGTGCTTGATGCGCGAGAGCTGCACCTCTGCATCCGACAATGTGATTTCGAATTCTTTCGGTGTCATGACCCAACCGTCAGAGCGGCGTGACCTTCAAATTGTCGAACCAGAGGTCCGATTGCCAGTTATTGAAGCCAAAATGGTCGTGTCCCCGGCCCTCGAGGGGCTCGGAGTCATCCATTTCCAGCAAAATGTCCTCATCCACCCACACCGTGAGAGTGCCACCAATCCGCTCGATCCGGAACCGATAGACCACACCGGGCTCGACTTTGCGAGCCTTGCCCACGACCCGGTCGTCCCCATGCTCGTCCATCCGGGCCAACACGTTCTGTGAGTTGTTCCAGCCCCCAAAAATGATGACGTAGCTCGTCGCGGCATAGCGATCGTGCTTCGCATAGGAAGCCCCGTCCCCAAAAACCTCGACCTTGATATCCCCCTCCGGGCTCTCGCTCCGCACGTCGAACTCCACCCGAGCATCGCGAGGCAGAGTCCGAAGAAGCCAAAGCGGATGATTCTTGGCCCCCTTCACATGAAGCTCACCACTCTCGATCCGCCAATTGCCGCCGGTCTTCTTGTAGGCATTGCCGACTTGAGAGCGCTCGAAGTCATCGAAGAAGCCGGAGGCGATCCCGGGATCGCCTTGGGGGGTGCACCCCACAAGCACCAGCAAGACCAGCGCCAAACTTGCCCGTGCCCAAGGCACTGACGCTGACACTGCCGCTGGCACTGACGCTGACACTGACACTGGCGCTGACACTGGCACTGGCACTGACGCTGGCGCTGTTTGGGGCACGGGCAAGTTCACCGGCTTGCTTTTTGGGTTACTCGGGATCGGTACAGCCGTCTTCATCCAGATCCCTACCCTCGATCGCTTCCTCGTTTGGACACAAGTCGTCGACGTCCGGAATGAAATCGTTGTCGTTGTCTGGGTCCATGCACCCGTCCTCGTCCTCGAAGCCGTCGACGTCTTCGGGGAGGCGGGGGCACTCGTCTCGGGCGTCGGGGATGCCGTCGCCGTCCATATCGTCGGTTTCGGGGGACCAGGAGACGCCCACGATTGCGCGGAACTGCGGTTGCCCGAGGCCGCGAATGAACCCCATGCCGACCGACGCGGTCATCGTCACCGTGTTCTTGGTCCATCGGACCCCCAGATCGCCTTCGAGCGTGTTGGTGCTGCGACCCCGAAAAGATGTCGTGCCCCGGAGCTCGAGCAGCCCGAATAGATCTTTCGCGGGCGGAATGGGTGGCTTCAACGAGAAGCCGTATTGGAGCTCCTGCCCGAGTGTGTCGACGCCGAAGCCACGCGCGTTCACACGGTAGCGCCAGCCCAACATCATTCCAGCCCCAGCCCCGAGAAGGTGGAAGTCACCGAGGAACTGAGCGTCGAACGAGAACTGCCCTTCGCTCGCATAGAAGCTCGTGCTTCCGATCGGCACGGGGATCGTGAGCAGAAGACCCAGCCCGGGCCCGTCCGGACGGCTTTGCGTTGGCTCGGTCGCCTTTCCGAAGAACCGGACCTTCGTGGTGAAGCGCGGGTCCTCGACGGCGAATCCGGTGAACGAAGTCCAACCGGTCTGCGGCACGGGCGGTGAAATTTCGCCAGTTTGGTAGAACACCAGCGGAACTTCCAACGCGAGCGACCAGCGGCCGAACAGGCCTACCTCGAAGAACAGGTCACCCGTCATGCGATTATCGATGACCTCGGCGCGGGTTCCGTCGGCGCGCCGCATCCGGAGCGGCTTGTTCGAGTACCAACTGCTGAGGCCGAGATTGAAGCGGCCGTGGCCCGGTGTAGCGCTGCCGTTGAACCCGAGAAAGCCAAATCGATCGAGCGCGGGGCGAAAACGCTCGATGTTGATCGCCTGCGCAGACGCTGACACCGACGCGGTCAGTGCCATGACGAGTCCTACTGCGGCTACGAGACGCGCCATGCGTTCTAGCTCGACCCCAACAGGTGAGAGCTCCGCACGTTCTTCAGCGCTGCGAGCATACTTTCACGCACCTGTGGCGCGCGCTTCTCGACGTCGTCGAGCATCTCTTTGACCTGCTGACGCCAAAGGTTCTCCTGCGAGCCGCAGAGGTTGCACGGGATGATGGGGAAATCCAACAGCTCGGAGTATGCAGCGATGTCACGCTCCGACGAATAAAGCAGCGGTCGGATGACCGTATTTCGGCCGTCATCGCTCACGAGCTTGGCCGGCATGGCGCTCAACGTTCCGTTGAACATCATGTTCAGCATCAGCGTTTCGATGGCGTCATCGCGATGGTGTCCAAGCGCGATTTTGGTGCAGCCGAGGCGCTGCGCGGCATTGTAAAGGATGCCGCGGCGGAGTCGCGAGCACAGGCTACAATAGGTCTGTCCTTCCGGGATGACGTCGGTCACGATCCGATAGGTGTCCTTGCGCACGATCTGGTGTTCATAGCCCTGCTCATCGAGCCACGCCTCGAGTGCCGTTCCGTCATAGCCGGGCTGCCCCTGGTCGACGTGCACTGCGATGATATCGAACGGCACGGGTGCCCGGTGGCGCGCGCGTTCGAGCAGATGGAGCAGCGTGTAGCTGTCCTTACCGCCACTGATGGCAACCATGACGCGGTCTCCGTGCTCGATGAGCTCGAAGTCCGCGATACATCGACCCATCTCGCGAGCGAGTCGCTTCTCCAAGGTGGCCTTGCTGCGCGATCCTCGGTCGGGGATCATGAGAGATGCTCTAGTCACTTGCCTCTTCGGAGGGCGACCGCGCGCGCGTGCGCCTCGAAGCCTTCGAGCCGGGCCAGCCCCTCGAGAAGATCCGCCTGGCCGCGGATGGCCGCGTGTGAATATCGAATCAGTGACGACCGAACCACGAAGTCGTAGACGCCTAGGGGCGACGCAAAACGAACCGCGCCGCCCGTGGGCAGGACGTGGCTCGGCCCGGCGGCGTAGTCCCCAGCTGCCTCAGGTGTGTGATAGCCGAGAAAGATCGCGCCCGCGGCTCCGATCCGCCCGAGCATTGCTTCGGAATCAGCCACCGAAAGGCTCAAGTGCTCGGCGGCGAGTGCAGTCGCGACCCGGCCGGCCTCGTCCAAGTCGTCGACGACGAAGCAGTACCCGTTGTTGCGCACCGCTTCCTCGGCGATGGCTCTGCGAGGGAGAGTAGCGAGCTGCCGCTGAAGCGCCCCGTCGATCGCGTCGGCCTGTTGACGTGACAGCACTACGGCCAACGGATACGCGGCCTCGTCGTGCTCTGCCTGCGACAAGAGATCGGCAGCGACGATTTCCGGGTCCGCTCCGTCGTCCGCGACCACGAGAATCTCGCTCGGTCCGGCGATCGAATCGATGTCGACGACACCGAACACGAGCCGCTTCGCGCAGGCCACGTAGATGTTGCCCGGGCCGACGACCTTGTCGACGCGGGGGATCGATTCGGTTCCGTACGCGACGGCAGCTATGGCTTGCGCCCCGCCGGCGTCGACGACTTCGGTCACCCCGGCAACTTCGGCCGCGGCCAGAATCTCGACAGTTGGGTTCGGCGTGATCAGAACGATGCGCTCCACACCCGCGACCGTCGCGGGGATAGCGGTCATCAGCACCGTGGAGGGGTAGCGAGCCTTGCCCCCTGGCGCGTACACTGCCGCTGCCGCGACCGGCCGGATTCGTTGACCGAGCTCGATACCGCCTTCTTCGTAGCGGAAGCCGGGCTCGCGTTGGCGCTCGTGGTAGCGACGAATGCGCTCGCCCGCGGCTTCGAGCGATTCGCGGACGGCGGGATCGACCGTGCGTGCCTCCGCCAACCACGCTTCACGATTCAAGACCAGTGATTCGGGACGCCGGCCGTCAAACCGCTCCGTGTAGTCGAGAACCGCCTCGTCCCCTCGCTCACGCACCGCAGCGAGGATCGCGCGCACGTCGGGCTCGACGCGTGTGAGATCTTCGTCGCCCCGCCGGCTCAAAGACGCTAGCGTGTCTTCGTAGCCAGCTTGGCCCCGTTCGTAGATCGTGAGCATTTGCTGGTTCTAGCGGCCCGAACAACGCGGTCAACCACGCAACCTTGCCCCCCGGGGCGGAAAGTGCTCAGACTTCGCCGACCATGAGCGTACGCCTGTACAACACCCTGACGAGCCAAAAAGAGCCTTTCGAGCCGGCGGACCCCGACCACGCCCGCATCTATGTCTGTGGCCCGACGGTCTACGACTACGCGCATCTGGGCCACGCCCGGTGTTATGTGGTCTACGACGTCCTGGTCCGTCACCTGCGCGCCAATGGAATGAAGGTCACCTACGTCCGAAACGTCACTGATGTCGACGACAAGATCCTCAAGCGCGCCGCGGAGACCGGCACCGAGCCCACCGCGCTCGCCGCGCGCTTTGCGGATGCCTACTCGGAGGACATGCACCGGCTCGGCAACCTCGACCCGGACGTCGAACCGCGCGTCAGCACGCACCTCGAAGACATCTTCGCTCTGGTGCAACGGCTGGTCGACGGCGGTCATGCATACGTTTCAGACGGCGACGTCTACTTCTCGGTGGAGTCGTTCTCCGACTACGGCAAGCTCAGCCATCGCGACCTCACGCAAATGAAGCTCGGGGCAAGCGAGCGGCTCGATGAAACCCACGCGGCGCGCAAGCGTCACCCGGCCGATTTCGCACTGTGGAAGAAGAGCGAAGAAGGCGCTTGGGGTTGGGACAGCCCGTGGGGACGCGGGCGCCCCGGGTGGCACATCGAGTGCTCGGCGATGTCGATGAAGCACCTCGGTGACACGCTCGACCTTCACGGTGGCGGCTTGGATCTGGTGTTCCCGCACCATGAAAACGAGATCGCCCAGAGCGAGGCTGCGACGGGGAAGCTTTTCTCGCGCTGTTGGATGCACAACGGTTTCGTCGAGGTCGACAAGGAAAAGATGAGCAAGAGCCTCGGCAACTTCTTCACGGCGCGGGACTTGTTCGATCGCATCGAGCCGGAGGCGATCCGCTATTTCATGATGACGGTGCACTATCGCGCCCCGCTCAATCTCGACTGGACGCTCGACGATGCGGGCAACGTCACCGGGTTCCCTCAGTTCGAAGAAGCAGAGCGGCGTGTCGCCTACGTGTACAAGACAAAGCAGCGGCTCGAAGGACTTCCGCCGAATCGGGTGGTCGACAACGACGTTCCAGCTCAGGCGGAGATCGCCGGTTTCGCCGACACCTTGCGGGAGTCCTTAGACGACGACCTCAACATGCCCGTGGCGCTCGCGAAGCTCGCTGAGTTCCTCAAGGCCGTCAACGAGCTTTGCGACCGGTCGATGCGGAAGAAGGGTAAGGCTGCCCGGAGCGCGGTGGAGCATGCGCAACGCGGCTTCCGTGCGCTCGAAGCGGAGCTGGGCATTGGCGCCGAGCCAGCAGACGTGATCCTGCTCCGGATTCGCGACCGGGGGGCCAAAGCGCGTGGCCTAGATGGCACGGCGATCGAGCAGCAAATCGCCCATCGCACGGAAGCCAGAAACTCGAAAGACTTCGCCGAGGCCGACCGCATTCGGGACGAGCTCGCCGCTCAGGGCGTAGAGCTGCTCGATGGCCCCGAAGGCACCGGCTGGACCATCTCGGACTGATGACACTATCAGGTAGGTGTCACGTAGGAGCACCCATGTTCCGGGGTGTCCTGTGGATTGCGCCGGCCCGAATCTGTCGCTGGCCTGCTCCGTATGGCACATTGATAGTTCCTTGGAGCATCAAGCTTTGACGTCGACTGTCCCAAAGCCACTGGCAGAAGGCACCTTGAGTGCGACGCCATTCGGCCATGTGCTGCTCTCCATCCAGAAGAAGGGGCTTTCGGGAACCCTTGCAATCTGGCCGGACGACGAGCGGGCGGGACAAGACCGAATCCTGTTTCGAGCTGGTGCCCCGGCGCTCGGCCGATTTCTCGACCCGGCAGCTGACCTCGAGCGTGGAGTACTGAGCATCTTCCATCGCGACAAGGGTCCGTACGCGTTTTACGAAGCAGACTTGATCGGCGACAGCCAGGGCGCACTCCGTGGCCAGGTCGACATTCTCGCGCTGATCGCGACCGCACTGCGCGGTGACGTCCCCAAGGATGCGATGGTGCGAGTGACCCGAAAGCTCGGGCTCGAACGGCAACGCGTCAAGAAGGGGGCCCCGTTGGCAAGGCTCGCGCTCCAGTCGAACGAGATGGCGTTCGTAGAGCTGATGCGCGCGGAGCCAGCGACCGCCGCGATCCTCATCGAACAGTTCGGCGACCCCAAAGTCGCGCAGCGCATGCTCTACCTGCTCGCGATCACGGAATGTCTGGAACCGTACCGGCCTGTCTCACAACACAAGCTCAAAGCGGTTTCGTCGTCGACCCGGACGCACCGCGCGTCATCTCCCCCGGCGCTGCGTAAATCGGTGAGTTCAAGCAGCAGCATGTTGCCCCCAAGAGATCGGCCGTCGGCGCCACCCGGTATGCGGGACTCGACTCTTCCCGGAGGGGATTCGGTTCTACCGGCATCGCTCAGCAACCTTCCGCCGGCAAAAACGCTTTCGGGCGAAATCGTGGCGCCGCGCTCGCTGCCGGGGGAGCCTCCGGCAGGCCTCGCACCGGAGCACAAGGACCGATGGGAAGAGGTCGGGCGGGTCCTCGCCATGCTGGATCGCCAGAACTACTTCGACATGCTCGGTGTGAAAGAGTCGGCCGACACCAACGAGATCAGCAAGAGATACATGGCCCTCGCCAAACAGTGGCACCCCGACCGGATGCCTCCCGAGCTGTCGGAGCTGCGCCCATGGGTCGAAGAGATTTTCCACCTGTTTACTGTGGCGAGCGACACGCTCGGGGACATCAAGAAGCGTGTCGAGTATCAAAAGACCGTAATGCAGGGAGGCGGGACTCCCGAATCCGAGCGAAAGCTCCACGTGATGGTCGAGGCAGCGATCAACTTCCAGAAGGTCGACGTGCTGGTGAAGCGACGACGGTACGACGAAGCGCTGGAGATCTGCGATGCGGCCATGTTGGTCGTTCGCAAGGAGGCCGACTACCCGGCCATGAAGGCATGGATCCTTCTACTGCGAGACGGCGTCCAGGCCGAGGGGGTCGCCGACCAGATCCGCAGCCTGCTTCGCAAGACGTTCGCGATCAATACGGACCACGTACACGGCCACTTCGTCCGCGCCCATTTCTTGAAGAGGCAGGGCGACCACGACAAAGCGCTGAAGCACTTCAGAAAGGTCGCGAAGCTCGACCCGAAGAACATCGAAGCCCTGCGCGAGGTCCGGATAGGCAACATGCGCCTTCAAAGAGGCCGAAGCAGCGCCCCGCCACCCGCCCGAGGCGACAGCAAACGCCCAAGTCTGTTCAGTAAGTTCTTCAAGAAGTAGCAGCGCGGCACGGGGTGCGGCGGAACGTAACGCGGGAACCCCGCGGACGGGGCGGCTTGCAAAAGTGGCCGGAGGGGCTTGGGGCCTGAGGCCACGCAAGCCGCCCCTCGGCGCTCGCGCCCAATCTGGGGTGGTTGAAGCCATGCAGATTGTCACTCGCTACGCCGCTGGGTCCCCACATCACGCTCCGCCGCACCCCTCCATACGTCAACATCTACGTCGACACGTGCGACCGTAGGTGCACATCCACGTTGAGGTGCTTCGGCGTATGTGGACTTCTGCGTAGGAGGACGGCTCGGGATGGGCAGCACAGTGAATGGGTCGGCGCCTCCGCGTAGGTCGACTCGAGGTGCCAGGCGACGGGGCTCCCATTCGCGAGCACGCCCGTCCCGAGCCGTCCTCCGGTGACTCAGTTACACGAGCGTTGGTTGCTCAAAACGTCGCGAGGGTCGCGTGAACCCGTGCGTCGTGTGCGGGGACGATTGTTAGGTCCGGATTGGCTCTCTGTAGCTGGTGCAACACAACCAGCTGTTTGCGCACTCCGGCCGCGTCGAAGTCGACCATACGCCTCGCGAGCCAGGGCTTCTCTGCGGGCCAATCGACGCCTTCCTTGGTCCACGACGTGTCGCCTATGATCAGAATGCGTTGGCCCGACGGCAGGTTGACGAAGACACCGACGGAGCCGGGGGTGTGGCCGGGCATGGGGACAAGCACGACGCTGCCGTCTTCGAAGAAGTCGTGACTCGCAGCGAACGGGCCGTACGCACCGTCAGCGAAGGTCAGCTCGCGTAGCTCCAAAGGGCTCTCGGCCTCGAGCTGACGGTACAGCTTGCCGCCCTCATCCTCTGACCGCGCATGTGCCAGCTCTTCGGGGGTGATCCAAACGGGTACGTCCCGCAGATCCGCGAGACCGCTGACGTGATCCCAGTGTGAGTGTGTCAGAACGATCGCTTTGAGATCGCCCGGCACGAACCCCCGGGCAGTGAGCGCATCGATCGTCGGCTGCTTCACGGTAAGGCTCGCCAGGGTTCGCAGCAGCCAGGGCGTCGTCTCCAAATGCTCCCGAACATTGCGAGCCACCCCCGCATCGATCAGCACCCGCCCCTCGGGATGCTCGACCACGAACGCAACGACGCCTGTGATCAACGGCTTCGTTAGGGAGCCGCCTCGAACACTGAACCCCTCCTGGCTTTGCAGGTCGGCGCCGGCGATCACCGAACAGGACACGCCATCCACCGAAGCAGCCGGGGGCAGCGCGGGCCCCATCCCCTTCGGAACGGACAACGGGCGCTTGACGAAGGTCCATCCGAGGGCCGCCAGGAGGACCAGGAGGATCAGGAGAGTGAGCTTGAGTTTCATGCCGAGAGGCAAGATAGAGCCTCGAGCACCCTGTGTCTCGCCCCCCACCCCTACACCTGCCCGATCACGGACACTGGCCCCGGCGTACGTCGACTTCTACGCAGGAGGTCGGCTCGGGATGGGCAGCACAGTGAATGGGTCGGCGCCTCGGCGTAGGTCGACTTGAGGTGCCGGGCGACGGGGCCCCCATTCGCGAGCACGCCCGTCCCGAGCCGTCCTCCGGTGACTCAGTCGCACTCAACACGGGCTGGCCCCGGCGGGCGGTGGCGGCTGTCATGTTTCCGCCACGCGCCCCCCTTCCAACTCCGCGGAATCTCTCCCCGCCCGCCTGGCACGTTCACTGCACACCACCGCCGGATGCACGGCCCCCGTGAACGCCTCGCACGCCTCGGGGCGACCGCCCTCTCCGACTCCGAGCTCCTCACCGTCCTGCTTGGCACCGGCCGGGCCGGGGAGGATGCGACGCTGCTGGCGGCGAGGCTGCTCCACCAGACGGGCGGGCTTTGGGCCTTGGCGCGGATGAGTACTGCGCAGCTCGGCCGTTTGGGCGGCATCGGCCCCGCGAAAGCCTCGCGTTTGGCAGCGGCGTTCGAAGCCGGGTCGCGTGGACTGGTGTCGCCCGTCACGGCCGCTGCGCCGCTCTCGAACAGCGAAGCGGTGTTCCTCGGGTACGGCCGGCGCCTGATGAGCAGCCCCGTAGAGCACTTCCTCGTCATCTGCGTCGACGCGAAGAACCGTGCGCGGGCGGAGCGAGAGATCGCGCGCGGGGGGCGGACGACCTGCCAGGTCGATCCGGCGGAGGTCTTTCGCCTCTTGGTCGCTGAATCGGCCTCAGGGGCGATCTTCATTCACAACCACCCAAGCGGCGACCCCGAACCGAGTCCCCAGGACCTCGAGCTCACGGAGCGGCTGGTCGCGGCAGGGTCCCTCCTCGACATCCGCATCCTCGATCACGTCATCGTCGGGAGCGGAAGATACACCAGTCTCCGCGATGCTGGCCTTTGGCCGAGTACCCCTGTAAAATCAAAGCGTTCCGTTGGGTTCGCGGAATGATTTCGGCGACTTGACACCCCCCCAGGCCCGTGCTCTCTTCCGGCACTCTTATTTCTCGGGAGCATTGCAGTGAAGCGGACCTATCAACCACATCGTAAGCGCCGTCTTCGGACACACGGGTTCCGCGCGCGTATGAAGACCAGAGGCGGGCGGAGCATCATCAACGCTCGCCGTCGTAAGGGGCGTACGCGCCTCACCGTGTCCTGCTACAAGAAGTAGCTCAAGCGTTGCAAGGATGCCTCGTGCATCAAGAAGGACAGGGGCTCCAAGCGACAAGCCGCAACGGTTTCGGCGCGGCGATCGGCTGAAAAAGCGCTACGAATTCAGGCAAGCACAGCTCAGCGGGCGACGAATCCACACTCCCCACTTTCTCATCATCGTCCGAGCAAATGGACTACAAAACACGCGACTTGGGATCACCGTGACGAAGAAAGTGGGCAACGCAGTGCAGAGAAACCGCATCAAGCGGGTCGTACGCGAGGTGTTCCGCCGGAATCGTCAACTGTTTCCGGCCTCCCATGATCTGGTGTTCATCGCGAAGCGTGGCGCTACGGACATCGACTACGGCTCGCTGTTGTGCGAGCTCCAACGCGCGGCGCGGAGGCTGCGGCCCGAGGCCACGCCATGATCCGCGCGGCGCTGCTTTTCTTGATTCGTCTCTATCAAATGACCCTGTCGCGTCTCCTCGGCCCTTCCTGCCGATTCGAGCCTTCCTGCTCGCACTACACCGCTACGTGCATCGAGCGCTTTGGTGCAGCGCGTGGCTCGTGGCTCGGGATCAAACGCATCGGACGTTGCCACCCCCTCAACCCGGGCGGGTACGATCCTGCACCGCGCGCGGAGCACTATCACTGCGGTGGGGTGCACAATGGATGATCGAAAGAAGCTACCCATCGGCCTGATGGTGCTGCCACTGGTGGCGCTCGGCGCGATGCTGGGCGTGCGGTACTTCGCGCCTCCCAAGGCGCCGATCGAAGAAGCCGGCGCAGAGCAGGTCGCACAGCAGGCTCGAGGGCCCGGCGCACAACCCGCCACCGACCCCACCGCGGGAGCAACCCCAACGCAACTCTCGGCGGCCGACTCGCGCTCACGGGCGGAATCCCAGCAGGTCTACCGGCTCGAAAACGATCGGTTCGTAGCGTCGTTCACCGACCTGAACACCGCCCTGGTGAGCTTGCAGGTCAAAGGCGAGCGGTACCTCGACGCAGATGGCAAACGCCACGAGCTGGTGACGACCGACAAAGAGGCGTATCTGCCGCTGGCACCCTCCTTCTCGGGCGTGACGGTACCGCCGGACGCCCGCTGGAGAGTCGTCGAATCGTCAGCCAAAAGGCTCCGCTTTCAGTGGGAACGGCGACGGCATGGCAGTCACTCGCACCTGGGAGCTCGCCGAGCCGCCTTACCAACTTCGTTCCTCGATCGAGATTCGTAACAACAACCCCGACGCCCGAGTGGTCGGTCTCGGCATCACGTCTGCGCACTACGTCCGCCGCGAAGACGAAAAAGGCGGCTTCTTCGGAAGGCCCGGCGCGGCGCTGAGCCACGGAATTTGCCAGTACGGCGACGAGACGATTCGCGAAGACCGCGACGGGCTCCTGAGCGAAGACGAATCGCGGCCGATGCAGCCGCACAGCTACGGGCCTGGCGTCGACTTCGTTGCGCTCAGCAGCGTGTACTTCGCAATCATCGCGGCGCCCGAAGGTCAGACCGCCGAGCGCTGCGACATGTTGACGACCGAACGAGGAGGCACACGCGAGGACCCCGACGGGAGCCTCTTCGAAGCCAGGCTTGCGTACGCACCTCAGCAGATCGGTCCCGGCGAGACGGCCATCTTCCGCACAGCCGTGTACGCCGGCCCGAAGGATGTCGACGCGCTCGAAAAATTTGGGCACCAGACCTCCAACGTCATCGACCTCGGGTGGTTTAGCTTCATCGCTCGGGGGATGAGCTGGCTGCTACGCACGATTTACGGCTTCATCGGCAACTGGGGCCTGGCGATCATCCTGCTCACGCTCCTGGTCCGTGTACTGCTCCTGCCCTTCGTCATCCCGCAGTTCCGCAACATGGCGAAACAGCGCGCGCTCAAGCCGGAAATCGACAAGATCAACGAGCTCTACAAAGACGATCGCGAGAAGAAGGGCGCCGCGATGATGGAGCTCTGGCGCAAGAACAAGGTGAACCCGCTTGGCGGCTGCCTGCCAGTGCTGTTGCAGATGCCGATCTTCTTCGCGCTCTACCAGACTCTGTCGACGAGCATCGAACTCTATCACGCGCCATTCATATGGTGGTGGGTCGACCTGTCGTCCCCCGATCCGATGTACGTGCTGCCGATCATCCTCGGCGCGCTGATGTTCATGCAGCAAAAGCTCACTCCGGTCCAAATGGACGCGACTCAAGCCAAAGTGATGCTCTACGCGATGCCGCTCATGATGACGTTCTTCATGCTGCTGTTGCCGACCGGCCTGTGCTTGTACATGGTGACGAGCTCCGCCATCGGCATCACGCAGCAGCGATACATGTACTGGAAGATGGACCAAGAGACGGCGGCGTTGGCGATCACCACAGACGAAACCGACGACGACGACACTGATCACGCGGCCGACGATTCGGACGCCGCCCCACCCAAGCAGGCCAAGCCCCGCAGAAAGAAGAGGACTCGCCGTGGACGAGCTTAAAAGTAAACCGCGCGACGGAGCACTGTTTCTCGATCAATCAACCCAGGAAGACCCTTCGCAATTCGCTGGGGACGGCAAAGCCGAGGAGGCCGCGGAGATTCTCGAGGAGCTCATCAACCTGATGGACCTCGATGTCCAGGTCGACATCCGCACCGACGCCGAGCGAATCGAGCTCGACGTGACGGGGGAGGACTCTGGCCGCGTCATCGGGAAGAAGGGTGCCGCACTCGACGCTCTGCAGTTCCTGATCAACAAGATGGTCAACCGATTCCCCGAAGGGCGACGCCACGTCATCGTCGATTCCGGAGACTACCGCGAGCGCCACGACGACGGTCTCATCTCGATGGCCAAACGCCAAGCCCACCGCGCCGTCGACGAAGACACCGTAGTAACCCTGCAGCCCATGAATGCCCGCGACCGTCGCGTCATTCACATGTCGCTCGCCAAGTTCGAAGGCGTAAGCACCATGTCACAGGGCGAAGGCACCCGCCGGAGGATTCAGATCATCCCGGCCAGGCGCGGCCGGTAGGCCAGGATCGCCCGCGGCGCCCCGCTGGACGGCACCTCGTAGTCGACCCTGCGATCCAATCGCAGCTCGCCGCCGGCGTCGACTTCAGCCCCAGCGGTCAGCACCCAGACCTCTTCCGCCAGCTGCGCCCCGATCGCCAACCAATCCTCCGGCGCAAACGTCGCGCGGGAAAGCGCCACGCTGAACGGCGCTCCCTCGACGACCGGCTCGTCTCGATCGACCTTGCGCTCGAACGTCGTCGTGCGGCCGGCGATGCCCAACGTGCCTGCGGCGGTCCTCAAGAACGCCGTCCGAATCCTCCTCGGTTCCACGAGGGTCCCGCGAAGCGTCTCGTCGGACAGCAGGATGGGGATCGTCGGTGCGCCGACGCCTGCACCGATGTCGACCAGTGAAGCGGACGGCTCGGTCCATCCCGCCCCTATTAGATGAGCAGCGTCGAGAAAGAGGATCTCGGCGAGCTCGGTGTCCGTGCGGGCAGACGTGAGGTCGGTTCGCGCGCCCCAGGCTTGCACGACATCGAAGAAGGCGCCCCAGCCCTCCGGCTCGGTCACTTCGGCCGCTTCGCACACCAGCCGAATCGCGGCCGCCCCACTCATCCCTGCCGCGCCTGCTGCCACGCTGCTTTCAGCTCGCCCATGTCGGAATACCGATCGTGCTTGTGACGATGCATCGCCTGGGCGATGACGCGGGCGATGGCCCCCGGGACGTCGGCCACGGCGTCAACGGGAAGGCAGTCGCCCGCATCGATCTTCATCATGAGGCGGCCGACATGACCGTCGTGAAACGGTCGCGTTGCGCTCAGGGCCTCATAGAGAACGACACCGAACCCGTAGACATCGATCCGCTGATCGACCTCCGCCTTTCCGCTCAGTACCTCGGGCGCCATATACGCCGGGGTCCCACTGATCTCGCCCGTCGCCGTCAGTCGATCCAGGCCGAGGATCTTGGACGCGCCGAAATCCACGAGGCGAGGGGCTCCCTGCGTCGGCCAGATGATGTTCGCAGGCTTGAGGTCTCCGTGCAGAACACCGTGCTCGTGAACCGCACCCAACCCTCCGCATAGCGCATCGACCAACACATCGGCCTCCCCGAGGGTAAGGGGACCCTTCGATAATCGTTGCGCGAGCGTCTCGCCCTCGACGTACTCGGTGACGAGGAAGACCAGCCCATCGGCTTCGACCCCGACCTCGAGTAGTCGGACGATCGCTGGATGGTCGAGCGCCTTGAGGACGGCCGCCTCCCTACGAAACCTTCGGCGCATCGACTCGTCCGTGAGGTACTCGGCACGCAAGACCTTGACCGCGGCCTTGGTTCCCTCGACCCGATCGAACGCCTCGAAGACCTCGCCCATCGCTCCACTGGCGACTTCTGCGATCAGCTCGTAGCGGTCGGACAGCGTCGTTCCGAGACCAATGGCTCCTGAATCCGTCATCGCTCTAGAGGGAAGATACCTCTCTTCGCAAACCCGCCCAACTGACGTACGCTGCGCCCGCCCATGACGCGGCCCAGTCTCAATAGAGCCCTCCTGAAACTGTACGGCGAGCCGCTGCCCTCGATCGAGGTGATCAAGCTGCGAGGCGATGCTTCGACGCGAAGCTATTTTCGGGTGCGGGTGCCCGATCGACGTCCCGCAAGCGTCATCGCCATGCAGCTTCCTGAGAACACTTTCCAAAGCGACGAGGGGGGCGAACAGCCCGACAGCCAACGGCTCCCGTTTCTCGAAGTCGCCGAGCTCCTCGAGTCGAAAGGGCTCCCGGTTCCGACGATCTACGTCGAAGATCTAGAAAACCGGATCATTCTGCTCGAAGACCTAGGTGATGTGACCTTCGAGCAAGGGCTGCGCGATGCACCCCGCGCGGACTGGCCGCGACTCTATGAAAACGCGATCGACCTGCTCGCCGACCTGCACGAACGCTGCGCCGAGCTCCCGAGCACCTCGATCGTCTCGCAGCGCAGCTTCGACCGAAAGCTGCTCGACTGGGAGCTCGATCATTTTCGCGAGTGGGGGCTCGAGGCGCTGTCAGGTCCGCTCGATGCCACCCAAACCGGGACGCTTCGCGAGGCATTCGCTGGGATCGTGCGGGATATCGAGGCGATGCCCTACGGATTCGTCCATCGAGACTATCAATCAAAGAACCTCATGGTGGGGCCCAAGGGGGCCCTGACCCTCATCGACTTTCAAGACGCGCTCATCGGTCCACGGGCTTATGACCTCGTCGCCCTCCTCTGCGATTCCTACGTGTCGCTCGACCTCGGGCTGCAAGAATCGATGATCGACCGATACGCCGCACTGAGACGCGTCGACCCCGAGGCACTGCGCCAGGAATTCTGGCGTGTCGCCCTACATCGCAAGCTCAAGGACGCCGGGCGCTTCATCTACATCGACCGAGTGCGAAAAAACCCCGACTTTCTGCAGTGGTATCCACCGAGTCTGGTCTATGTCGGACGCGCGACGACCCAGATTCCAGGCCTCGAGGCACTCGAACGCCTTCTAACCGACGCAATCCCAGGGTTTCCGGACGCGGTTGCGAAACCGGCATCTGCGTTGGAATAGACGTAGGGAGCCCGGCGTTGGCCCCATAAGCGAGCGGGGGGTGAAGCCGGACACCACCATGTACTCTCTCCTCTCCCACTATCCGACATCTAGCACCCCTGGTTTCACCCCCCGACCGCCGTCCTCCGGTCGGGATTTGTTGCAGGCTCTCACCGGAGCGGTAGACTTTGACTTCGCCTTCATGAGAACCCTCCTCCAGGCACTGGCCGTCGCGGCGATCCTCTTGCTCGATGCGGCGCCCGTGGATGCAGCCGACTGCATGTGCGACCGGCTTTCTGCCGAGGGTTGTAGCGAAAGCGCGCAGGTTCGCGAAGCGCCCGCCGTGCCGCCATTGTGGTGCGAGCGGACGGACGATCCGCGCTGCATGCCCGCGAGCACTCACGGCACTGCCGTCCAGACGCTCGTGCCTGTGGCAATGAGCTGGGCGCAACCGATTCGATGGAACGCACCTCCCCGCACGGGCTTCCGGATGGATGCTCGGGTCGACGGAGAAGCGCGGGCCGAACATTCACGCAGAGTCGAACGACCACCGCGCTAACGCCGGCCGCCTCTTTTGGGGGCGGTCGTCCCGCATTTGGTTTGTTCATTCGAACATTGAGTTGGTTTTTAGCTCGCCGCTGAGTCGCGGTGGGAGGATAGGTATATGAGTAAAGGTTCATCAATTTTACTAGCCATCGTAATGGCCATCGGCGGGTTCGCGCTCGGACACGTCGTGGGTTCGAGGTCGACCACGGACACCGAGGTCGCCGAGGAAGCGCAGGCCGCGGACGTCATCGTCGCGGACGACGTCGAGCGGTTCAAGATCCCAGTCACAGACGCGCAGCCTTCGAAGGGCCCCAAGGACGCCTTGGTCACCATCGTCGAGTTCAGCGAGTTCCAGTGCCCCTTCTGCGCTCGCGTCTTGCCGACGACGAAGCAAGTCATCGACACGTACGGCGACAAGATTCGCATCGTGTGGCGTAACAACCCCCTTGCGTTCCACAACAACGCCGGCCCGGCGGCGGCGGTAGCCATGGAGGCGCACGCGCAAGGTGGCAACGACAAGTTCTGGGAGGTCCACGACGTCCTCTTCGCGAACCAGAAGGCTCTGGGCCGCGCGGAGCTCGAGGGCTACGCGGAGAAAGCCGGCCTCGACGTTGAGAAGGTCAAGAAGGCACTCGACGAGGGTACACATCAAAAGGCGATCGCGGCCGACCAGGCCATCGCGTCGCAGATGGGTGCACGTGGCACACCGTACTTCTTCGTCAACGGACGACAGCTGCGGGGTGCGCAGCCGTTCGCGGCGTTCCAAAAGGTCATCGACGAAGAGCTGGCGACCGCAGAAACCCTTCTCAAGCAGGGCGTGACGAAGGAACAGATGTACGCCACGCTCACGAAGAACGGCCTGACCAAGGCTGCCGCTGCGAAGCCGAAGGCCGCCAAGCCAGGGCAGCCGGACCCGAAGGCTGTCTACAAGGTGCCGCTCAAAGGTAACGAGCCGCAGAAGGGCCCGGACGACGCGCTCGTGACCATCGTCGAGATCAGCGATTTCGAATGCCCATTCTGCGGCCGCGTGGAACCGACGATCAAGCAGGTGCAGGACAAGTACGGCAAGGACGTCCGGGTCGTGTGGATGAACAACCCCCTCCCCTTCCACAAGAACGCCAAGCCCGCGGCAAACGCTGCTCTCGAAGCCCATGCGCAGAAGGGCAACAAGGGCTTCTGGGCGATGCACGAGAAGATGTTCGCGAATCAGAAAGCACTGACGACCGACAATCTGGAAAAGTGGGCCAAAGAGATCGGCTTGAACATGGCCAAGTTCAAGAAGGCGCTCGCAGACGACAAGTACAGCAAAACGATCCAAGAGCAGCAGACCCTGGCCAGCAGCTTGGGCGCTCGTGGTACCCCGGCGTTCTTCATCAACGGCCGGAACCTTCGAGGGGCGCAGCCTCTAACCGCCTTCACCGCCCTGATCGACGAGGAGCTCGTCAAGGCCAAGGCGCTCGTCGCGAAGGGCACGCCGAAGGCCAAGGTCTACGCCACGATCATCGCCAATGGCGCGACCGGCCCGAAGACCGCACCAGCGGCCGCCAAGCCGGACGCCAACAAGGTCTACACCATCGCGGTTCCCAAGAAGGCCCCCAGCAAGGGGGCCAAGAACGCCAAAGTCGTGATCCAGGAGTTCAGCGACTTCCAGTGCCCCTTCTGCGGCCGGGTCAATCCGACCATCACGCAGGTCATGAAGGAGTACGGCGACAAGGTGAAGATCGTATGGCGCGACTACCCGCTGCCGTTCCACAAGGATGCACAGCCAGCAGCGCAGGCAGCTCGTGAGGTGTTTGTGCAGAAGGGCGACAAGGCGTTCTGGGCCTACCACGACCTCCTTTTCCAGAACCAGAAGGCGCTTTCCCGAGCGAATCTCGAGAAATTCGCCGAGCAAGTGGGTGGAATCAACATGAAGGCCTTCAAGGCAGCGCTCGATTCCGGGAAGCACAAGGCCGCAGTCGATGCCGACATTGCGGCGATCGCCAAAGCTGGGGCACGAATCGGCACGCCGTCGTTCTTCATCAACGGCAAGCTGCTTCAGGGCGCGCAGCCCTACCCGGCATTCAAGGCCGCGATCGACGCAGCGCTCAAGTAGTCGAGCCTAGACAACCGAGGAAGGGGCAGGTCCGAGCATCGGATCTGCCCCTGTCCTTTTGACACGGTGGGATCGACACACTACATTCCGCCTCATTCTGAAAACTAAAGTATTTTCAAGGTGTTGACGCATGGTCCGAGCGAAATCTGCTGCCGCTAAACGACCCCCAAAAAAGGCTACCGTTGAACAGCTCTACTTCAGGAGCGACAGCGCCTACCTTTGCCTGCTGTTGAATCGTAGAACGCGATCCATCCGGGTCATCGACTTCCGCGCAGGCGCACTCCCGGCGAAGCGGCTCTACATCCAGTCGGTCGCGACCCAAGAGAACGTCGAGAAGGTGATCACCCTCGTCGAGAAGGACGAGGTGTCTTCGTGGACGCGCGTCGGCTTCGTTCGTGAAGGGAACGATCCCCGGCTTCTACAAACGCAGTGACGGGCATCTTTGTGGATGCGTGATCGGTGACAAGACCGCCTCGATCGAAGTCAGTGACGCGTCGGCCAAGCTCACCGAGCGAACGATCAACGCAGCCAAGAAGGCCGCCGAGGACATCCCCGAGAAGATCAAAGGGCGCCTCGGTTCGCACTGCGACCGAGAAAGACGCCCTCTCCGCCCGCGATGCAGCATGGAAAAAGAATGCAGCATTCGGCTCGTTCGACATGTTCGGGCGGGACGCGCAGCGCATCTACTACGACACCAGCGTTCGCCGCAGCAAGACCAACTACATCTCGGCCGAGTTCCAAGACTGTTTTGGGCACGCCCTCGTCGAGGTGCTCCGCCTCCCGACGTCCGAAAATGAGACTCTGGCCGTGGCTGCCGCCCTTCGGGTTCTCGCCGAGAACCTCCAAGATCGTGGCATCGTCGCCACGTTCGCGTTCGCACCCAACGACAACGTCGAGATCGGCACCGCATTCGCCGCGGCTGGCTACCGCAAGACCGGGCTCCTCGCGCAGGGGATTCTCGACGGCAACGGGGGCCGAACGGACGCGATCCTGTGGACCCACAAGTACGTCAGTCCGACCGGCGAAGAGTACGACTGAGGCTCGCCCCAATGCCAACGTACGAGTACAGATGCGACAACTGCGATCACGAGTTTGAGCGCGAGCAGCGCATCACCGAAAAGCCGCTCAAGAAGTGCCCAAGCTGCGGCAAGGACAAGTCCCGCCGCATGATCACGGGTGGCAGCTTCATTCTGAAGGGCGGCGGCTGGGAGTCCGACCTGTACTCAGGGTCCCTCGAACCGATCGAAGAGCGCCGCGAAAAGCGAAAGCAAAAGTGGTGACTCGGGCTCGACGCCATCGACGTCGTCGAGCGATAGCTCCTCGAAGAGTGACTCGAAGAGCAGCGCGTCTTCCAAGCCCGACTCGAAGAGCAAGTCGGACGCCTGAGCAATGGTGTGGCCCTAAGTGGGCAGTGGAGCGGCTACTTGCGGTCGTACTTCTTGTAAACGTCCTTACGGTTCCCGGCGTCGAGAACATGGATGATGAGCTGGTCGGCGACGACTTCGTAGATGATCCGATACGACGAGAACCGGATCCTCCGCCGAGTCGCGTAGCCCCTGAGTGCCTTTGAGGTCGGCGGATAGGGATCCTTCGCGAGCTGCTTGATCGCATCGAGAAGCTTCCCCCGGCGCACGCGATCAATCTTCGATAGGCTCTTGAGCGCTTCCTCGTGGATCTTGATCTCGTACTCTCGAGTCAAAGCTCGAGCGCGCGTTCCGCTTCATCCAACGACAAGAACGAGCCCTCGCCGCGACGCCGCTCAATCAGCTCGAGATCCTCGGCATCCTCGAGCCACGAGGCGAGCGCCATCTGCATGACCGCTTGCTTCGACATCCCCGACCGCTCGACGTATGCGTTGAGCAACTCGAGGAGCTCCGGATCGATCCGGCTCGTGAGCTTTGCGAGTTCAGCCATATCCAAAGGATACCCCACTTGCCGGCAATTGCCAGCATTTGCCCAATAATGAGTGATTACAAATGCTTGTGCCTGAGCCAGCAAGCATCACGCCCTGTTATCGGCCACGGCTCCCCGAGGTTTCCTTCGTTGCAACCTTGTGCGTAGTGAAGCCACCGGATCGCAGGCAACGAAAGCTCACACGAAGAACGCCACACGTGCAGCTCACGCGGGATGGCATCACGCAAGCTCAACTCGCGTGAGATCGCTAGATCGCTCCGACACTCGCGCTGACGCTGACACTGAAACTGATACTGGCGCTGGCGCTGGCGCTGACCCGGCTTGCTGGCATTCGGAAATTCTTTTTCGATTTTGCTTGACGGATCTGACGGGCGCCCCGATTCGCTCCGCCGATCGTCGGTAGGTTGTCGGTTGCTCACGCGAGTCGCGGCATGCCCGCTTCGTCACTCATCTCTCTGACTCGAGCTTCGGACCAAACGCCCTGAGGACCGCAGATCGTCTCCTAGGCGCGCATCTGTCGATTCAAAACCCTCGTGGTAGCGTGCCTTCATGAAGAAACCATGCTCGCTACAGCGCATCGACAAGCATCAACTGCTTCGCGACTTCTCCCAATTGGTCGACAAGGATCGACGCGACACCGCGCGCATGCTCGCCTACATCGCTGAGATCGATCGGCGGAAGCTATACCTGGAGCACGCGTGCCCCTCGATGTTCGCGTTTTGTACGGAGCGCTTTCACATGTCGGAGGCGGTTGCGGCGAGGCGCATCCGAGCAGGTCGCGCGACCTGTCGTTTTCCCTGCATTTTGGGCATGGTCGCGCGCGGGGAACTCCACCTCAGCGGGATTCATCAGCTGGCCGGGCACCTGACCGATGAGAACCGCGAGGAGGTGCTTCGGCGCGCCAAACACAAGAGCATGCGCCAGATTGAAGGGCTGATTGCGGGGATCTCACCGAAGCCCGATGTGCCTTCTTCGATTCGCGCGCTGCCGGTGAGGCCAGCACAAGGTCCCAACGGAACGTCAGGGGGAGGCGATGTCTGTGAGCCCCCGGAGAAGAGGAACTTTCCGGTGGACACGTTGCATACGAATACTTCGGGCATGCAGGCCAGCGACCCGGTGGCCGACTCCCCAAAGCCAAGGTCCTGGGCCAGTCCCCTTTCTCCCCGGCGTTACAAGCTCCAAGTCACGATCGGCCAGGAGGCTCGCGACAAGCTCGCAGAGCTTCAAGACTTGCTGAGCCATCAGATCCCTGATGGCGACCCCGCCGCGGTGATCGAGCGGGCCTTAGACGCACTGCTGACCGAGACCAAGAAGAAGAAGGCCGCGCTGACGGACAGGCCTCGCTCTAAGGTCAGCGCTGCGACCAAGAAGACTCGAACGATCCCCGCTCGGGTTCGTCGCGAGGTGTTCGAGCGGGACCAGGGGCGATGCGGGTTCGTGGATGGCGAGGGTCGGCGGTGCGCGTCGACGTGGAAAATCGAGTTTCATCATGGCGTTCCCTACGCAAGAGGCGGGCCGCACAGCACAGACAACATCCAGCTGCGATGCAGAGCCCACAATCAATACGAAGCGGAACTGGAATACGGCGAACTCTTCATGCTCGCACAACGGAAATCGACATCGCTGAATTCGCCTACTTCGTGACGCTAGTCGCAGGCGGCGTACGTAGTAGTCCCCGGTAGCGGCCTGCGCCTCTTCTCACAAGCGCCCACGACCTACGCAACTTCCGACACATCGAAGTCGGGAAACAGCAAGACCGCGGGATGCACCCTGAGGGCCTTGGCCAACACGAGCGCTCGCTCACGGCCCATTTCTCGCGCGCCCGTTTCGAGCGCCGACAGATTGGACTGCGCCATTCCGGTCATCGCGGCCAACTGAGTCTGCGTGAGCTCCTGAAGCTCGCGGACCGTTCGAAGCATCTCCCCCGGCGCAACGGAGATGCCTACGCGCGCCGGCAGCAGATCCGACCTCCGGATCTGGCTCGGCGTCGTCCTCTTCGTACTTCGCTTCCTAGTAGTCATGTGGGTCGACCTCGATGACGTGAATCTCGAGTTGCGCGCGGTGCACTTTGTAGATGAGCCGCCACTGAGGGTTGAGGCGTGACGACCTGAAGCCCTTCCACTCGCCGCTGAGGGCCTCGTCGCGAAACCCCTGGATGAGTCGGAGGCCCGGCGGGCCACTTTGCTCGGCAATTCTCTTCCATGCCTCATACCGAAGGCGCACCTGTCGCGGCGCCCGCTCAACTACCTTCCGGGCGGCCTTTGTCTCAAAGATCCGCCACATATGCAATAGTATATGTCAGCGTTCTTGGTCGAGCAAGCGTAGTACGATCCACGCCAAGGTATCGGCCAGCCCGGGCCGCCGTCGCCCTAAGCCGGCTCCAAATACGACGCGATGATCTTCCGCGTGCCCCAACCCGGGAAGTGGACCGAGACGCGGGGCGGGGAGCCTTGCATCACCTCGGTTACCTCGCCGACTCCGAACTTTGGGTGCCGGACCTGTACGCCGCGGCGTAGGCCTTCGAGGTCGGAGAGGTCGGAACCTTCGTTGTAGTCGATGTAGCTGTCGGTTGGATCGCGCTGAGGCGTCTCTTGGGCCGACGGGCGTGATGGGGAGCTCGAGCGGGCGCCGATCCATTCGACGTCCTCTCCCGGTAGCTCCGTGAGGAAACGCGAGGGAATGCCGACCCGTTGCTGGCCGAAGATCCTCCGAATGGCCGCGAAGCTGAGGACGAGCCGTTTCTTCGCGCGCGTGAACGCCACGTAGGCGAGGCGCCGCTCCTCTTCGAGCTCGTCGGGATCTTCCCAGGGGTCGATTCCCCTGAACGGGAAGACCTGCTCTTCGAGGCCCGTCACCATCACCACCGGGAACTCCAAGCCCTTGGCGGCATGGACGGTCATCAACGTGACCCGGTCGGCAGTACTACGCTCGCCGGTGGTGCGCTCGCCGGAGAGCGCTGTACGGGCGAGCGGACCACCGGTGGCAGCCTCGTCCGCCGAGGTGTGGAGGGTCACGTTTTCGAGGAAGTCTGCCAGCGTTGCTTCTGAATGCTCCCGCTCGAACTCGTCCATCGAGGCCACGAGCTCTTGGATGTTCTGGAACCGGGCGTCGGCCTCGGGGGTATCGTCGTGCTTCAGCATTTCGGCATACCCGCTCTGGTTCACGAGCTCGGCGCCCACCTCACCGAGCGGGGCGCCCGAAGCCGCAACGTCGCGGAGGCCGGACATGAGGCCGGCGAACGCGCCGAGACGCTTGCGGGCCGCGTTGCCGAACTGAGCGAGCGTAAGCTCGTCGTCGAGGAGATCCGAAAGGGTTCGCCCCTGCTCCGCTGCAGAATCGAGGAGGCGGGTGATCGTCGTCTTGCCGATGCCTCTCGAGGGCGTGTTGATGATGCGAAGCAGGCTCATGTCGTCTGCTGGATTGATCATCACGCGCAGGTACGCGAGCAGGTCTTTCACCTCCGCACGGTCGTAGAAACGCATCCCACCGACGATGCGGTAGGCGATGTTGGCGCTCCGAAGCGACTCTTCGATCACGCGCGATTGCGCGTGCGTTCGGTAGAAGACCGCCACGTCCGAAAGGCTTTGCCCCTGAGAGAGCAGTTCGCGAACACCTCGAAGGACAAGCCGCGCCTCGTCACGCTCATCCATGGTGCGCACGACCAGGATCGCTTCGCCCTCTTCATTGTCGGTCCAGAGCTCCTTTGGCTCCCGGTCGGTGTTTCGCGCGACCACAGCGTTGGCCGCGTGGAGGATTCGCTTCGTCGAGCGGTAGTTCTGCTCGAGCTTGACGAGGGTGGCATCCGGGAAAAACGTACGGAAATCGAGGATGTTTCGGCGGTCAGCCCCGCGCCATCGGTAGATGCTTTGATCGTCGTCGCCGACGACGCACAGGTTGCGGTGGCCCTCCGACAGCAGCTCCACCAAGCGAAACTGAGCATGGTTGGTGTCTTGAAACTCGTCGACCAGCACGTGCGTGAAGCGCCCGATTACCGCTTCGCGAAACCCTTCGTCCGATTCGAGTGCGCGCACGGTACGGTAGATCAAATCGCCGAAATCGAGCGCATTGGCTTGCTGAATGCGTTCTTCGTAGGTCGTGTACACGCGGCGCACGACCTCGGACCATGGGTCCGGCGTTTCGATGTCGGCAGGACCCTGAACCTCTTGCTTGGCGCGGTTGATCCGGGCCGCCATCGCCTTAGGCTGGTATCGCTTGTCGTCGAGTCCCAGGTCGCGAAGCACGCGTTTCACCAGCGCCAATTGGTCCTGGTCGTCGTAGATCGTGAAGTCCTTGGTGAGCCCGACACTCTCACCATGACGCCTGAGCAAGCGCGCGCAGGTCGCGTGAAACGTGCCAACCTGCACGGCGGCTCCCTGCTCGCCAAGCAACCCCAACAAACGCTCGCGCATCTCGCCGGCCGCCTTGTTGGTGAACGTGACCGCCAGAATCCTCCAGGGCGCCACATCGTGACTGGCGATCAGATGCGCGATGCGAAACGTGATCACACGCGTCTTGCCGCTGCCCGCGCCCGCGAAGACCACGAGCGGCCCCCCCTCGTGAACAACTGCGGCGCGCTGACGAGAATTCAGAGAGCCCAGGTCCAGCACCGGCTGAAGGTAGCTGTCTGGGTGTCGAAAACCAGGCAAAAGCCGGGATTCAGGGAACCACACGGCGTCGATAGCTGGCCTTCGGGAGGATTTGCGCGTAGACCCTCACGCGTGCGTCGCGACGGCGACTAACCCCTTGAAAACGTCGAGGATCTTGGGTGAATCAACCGCTGTCCAATGCGTCCAAATCCGAGGAGGGCTCACGAGCCTCCTCCAAGAAGGGCGACCATGACTTGGTACAACGCGTACAAGCAGGAGATTCAACGGCTTTTCGGGCGCTCTACGACAAATATCACCGTCGAGCGTTTGCCGTGGCCATGGGCGTCGTCAAGAACGAGGACGATGCGCTCGACGCCGTTCAAAACGCTTTCGTCAAGGTCCACAAGAACATACACAAGTTCCAGGGGAGCTCGAGCTTCTATACTTGGCTCTATCGCATCGTCATGAATGTCTCCATCGACCACGTTCGGCGCACCAGCAGGCGGAAAACCCTGGACTTCGACGAGCGTGCTCTGCACGAAGAGAGCGAGATTGCAGGCGACGGCGCGTTGCTGCCACGCGTGACGGACGCCAACCCGGGCAAGGCCGCTCTGCGCCGCGAGCTCGGGAGCGCCATCCAAGCCGCCCTCGCGGAGCTGCCCGAACACCATCGGGCGGTGATCGTGCTTCGCGAGATCGAAGGAATGAGCTACGAAGAGATGGCGGAGGCCCTCGAAGTGCCCAAAGGGACGATCATGAGCCGTTTGTTTCATGCCAGAAAGAAGATGCAGGTCGCGCTTGCACCGTATCTTTCGGGAGAGGCGGTTTCCGAGGAATAGCCATGGAGAGCCTAGAGATAGAAGACGCGAAACTTCAAATGTTCTTCGACGGAGAGCTTGATCCCGAAGAGGAAGCAGCCGTGCGCCATAGCCTCGAGGGTTCGGTGGAGGGGGCCGCGCAGCTTCGCGAGTGGGAGCAGCTCCGCACGGCGATGAAGAGCGTTGCTGCCGACTGGGCAGGAGATATCGACTCGGACGCGCTCTTCGCGCGGATCGAGAATGAAATGAGCGCGCAGGTGGTGCCGATCGAACGGCCGAAGCTGGAGCAGCCGGCTTTACGGGTCGTGCCGGGCGGCCGTGAACGGCGAGTGTGGGGTGGCGTGGCAACCGGGTTTGCCGCCGCCGCGGCGATCTTCCTGGCCGTGATGGCATGGCCTGAACCTCATCTCGACCCGGGGCCCATCGTGCGAGGGTCCGAGGTGCTCGAAGCGGATTTCGGTTCCAACACCGGAACGATCTTCGAGGTCGAAGGCGCAGCCGGCCAGTCGTTGGCTGTGATTTGGATCGATGACGAAGAGGTAGGACTTCCATGAGCCGCATTCGACACTTGCTGGTGCTCGCCGTCTCGTTCGGCGCTCTGATGGATTTTGGAGGGTTTGTTACTTCTAGCGCTTCCGCCCAAGGCAGCTCTTTGGCGAGGTCGGATCGCGCCTCTACGATTTCGAGCGTGCCCGCGGAGGTGGTGGTCGTCCTGGCCAAAGAAGAGCCCGGCAAGATCGATCCGCAACTCAAGAGCATGACCGCCCTGCGAAGGCCTCCGTTCAATTCGTTCCGCTCGATGAAGGTCTTGTCCCGGCCGAAGCTGAAGCTGGTTCCCGGTAAGGACGCATTGGTTTCGCTGCCGAATGGCCGCAGGATGAAGCTGACCCTGCTCCGGGTGATGCCCGACGGACGCTACAAAGTGAAAGCGGCGATCAATCGACCGGACAAGTCCGACTATCTGCCGCTGCTGCAAGTCGTCGCCTCTGCCGGCGATCCGTTTTTCGTCGCGGGACAGACGTATCAGGGCGGCACGCTCATCGTGGGTGTCATCGTCGACCCCAAGAAGACCGCTCAATAGAGGTGCGCGCTGACGACCCAGACGTGATCGAGATCGAGGGTCCTCCCGCGCTCGAGCAGCCGGCCGACGTGGTCATCGAGGCGCTTGCGCCTGTCGTCACATCGGAGCGGTTGGAGCGGATCGACCAGGTGGTCCGAAGTCGAACCGACGAGTTGGTCTTGGTGCTCGACGGCATCACCGACCCCCACAACGCGAGCGCGGTGCTGCGAAGCGCGGACGCGTTCGGGGTCCAGACGGTGCACGTCATCGTTGGTGAATGTGGGTTTCGCGCGTCGCGCGGGGTGTCGAAGGGCACCCATCGATGGCTGAACGTCGTGCGCTATCAAAGCGCCGAGGCCTGCGCGCGGCGCCTCAGGCAGGACGGCTACGCGATTTACGTCGCGGCCATGGGTGCCGACACAACTCCCGAAGATCTGCGCGACACGCCTCGCTTGGCGGTGGTGTTTGGAAACGAGCACCGCGGGGTCTCGCCAGAGATGGGGACCCTAGCCGACGGGACATTTGCGATTCCAATGCGTGGCTTCGTCGAGAGCCTCAACATCTCGGTGGCGGCCGCCATCACGATGCAAACGCTCGCGCGGGACGGAAGGCCGGGTCTCGGGCCTGAACGTCACCAGGAGCTCAAGGCGAGATTCCTAATGAATTCAGTGAAGAGGGCCGACCAAGTGATCGAGAAATTCCTCGGGAATGATTAGGCGGCCCCAGCTGTCGTGAATTAGGGGGAAAGGCGCCAAGCAGGGGATGCTATAGGCGCCGGCGAACGAGATGGCAGGCAAACAAACCCAAAAGGCAAAGCGCAAGCCGACCAAGCGCAAACCGACCAAGCGCAAGGTCGCCAAGGGCAAGAAACGCAAAAAGCGCAAACCTAGCGCTGGCTCGCTGCTGCCGAAGTTGGTCGGGTTGGCGCTGGTGACGGGCGCGCTCCTCGTGCTGGGGGCGTACGCGTATTTCAGCCGCGACCTGCCATCCGTCAGCGCGTTGCGCGACTACAAGCCCCCCCAGACTACGCGCGTCTATGACCGCCACAAAGAGGTCATTGGCGAGATCTTCGCCGAGCGCAGGACCGTGATTCCGATGTCGAAGGTCCCCCGGCACATGGTTCTCTCGGTCCTCGCCGCCGAGGACGCGGATTTCTACGAGCATGAGGGGCTCGACTACACTGGCATCCTGCGCGCAGTGGGCCGGGACATCGTCGCGGGACGGGCCGCGCAGGGCGGCAGCACCATCACCCAACAGGTGGTCAAGCTGATGCTCTTGACCCCGGAACGCACGATCTCGCGAAAGGTGCGCGAGCTCATCTTGGCCCGACGGCTAGAGAACGAGCTTTCCAAGGACGAAATCCTACACCTCTACCTCAACCACGTGAACTTCGGCCGTGGGCGCTACGGGATCCAGGAAGCGGCGAGATACTACTTCGCAAAGAACGCGAGCGAGCTCACGTTGGCGGAGTCAGCGATGTTGGCGGGCGTTCCGCAGGCGCCGACGCACCTCTCGCCACGGCGCAACCCGGAGGCTGCCAAGCGGCGCCAAAGTTACGTGCTGTCGCAACTGCTAGCCAAGCGGGAGGTGTACTGGCCGGACTTGACCGAAGAGACGATCGCTGCGGCTCGCAAGGAGAAAATCGAGCTCGCCCCGGTGCCGGAGGGTTCGGGTAGCGCGCCCGAGGTGCTGTCGATCGCGAAGCGAGCGCTGCGTACCGCGGCCGGCGACGAGGCAATGGGTGAAGGCGGCTACGAGGTGTACACCACCATCGATCTCTCGCTGCAACGGCAAGCGCGGCAAGCGCTTCAACGTGGGCTGCGCGCCGTGGACGAGCGGCAGGGCTACCGAGGGCCGTTTCGTCGCAGCAAGCGAAGAGGCAGACCCAAAGCCACCAAGCCAGTCGGCTCACTGCGAATGGGCCGAACGTACATCGCACGGGTAACCGGCACTAGCGATGAGAACGAAAGCGTCCGACTCGATGTCGCGGGTCATCCCGCCGTCCTTCAGATGCGCGACGCTGCCCGATACAACCCCGACGGGCAAAGAGCCGCGGCGTTCGCCAAAAAGGGCGACCTCCTACCGATCTCGATCACGCAACTGGGCGCAGAGGATGACCCCGCCACTGCGCGAATGGAGCGAGGCCCCGAAGGCGCGGTTGTCGTCATCGAGCCCCGCTCGCGACACGTCCTGGCTCTGGTCGGGAGCTTCGCTGCGCAGAGCGGGTTCAACCGAGCGACCCAGGCAATTCGCCAGCCCGGCAGCGCATTCAAGCCGGTCGTCTATGCGCGGGCGATTCAGTCCCGACGATTCACGGCGGCGTCGCTGGTCGTAGACGCGCCGGCGGTGTACGACGAATGGAAACCGCGCAACTACGAGCAGTGGAACTATCAGGGCGCTGTTCGGCTCCGCCAAGCGCTCGCGCGCTCGATCAACATGGTCGCGATTCGGGTGATCGAAGACGTCGGGGTGCATGATGTTGCGGAGTTTGCGCGACAGGACGGCATCACGACCAAGCTCGAAGAAGACATGGCGCTTGCGCTCGGCGCAAGCGGGGTGAGGCCGATCGAGCTCACCAACGCCTATGCCACGTTCGCCGCGGGCGGTCGGTGGGCGCCCACGCGGATCGTGAGCAAGATCGTCGCTCCCGATGGAACGCGCCTGCAACTCCCGGCTGAGGAGCCGGCTCGTGACGTCATGACACCAAGCGAGGCGTACGTCATAACGAGCATGTTGCGTAGCGTCGTCACCGAAGGCACCGGTGCGCCGGCTCAGCGTCTCGAGCGTGCGGTGGTCGGGAAGACCGGCACGAGCAACGAAGCGCGGGACGCATGGTTCGTCGGTTACTCGCCGTCGGTCGTGGTTGGGGTGTGGGCCGGCTTCGACGACTCCCGCTCGCTCGGCAGGCGCGAGACCGGAACGAGAACGGCGCTTCCGATCTGGATCGATGTCATGGATGCGGCGGACAAGACGCCGAAGGAAACCGACTTCGCGATGCCAAGCGGAGTGACTCGGGCACGCGTGGATCCGGCGTCGGGCCTGCTGGCCTACGAAGGCCAGGAGGACGCCTTCGAAGAGGTCTTCCTGACAGGCACCGCCCCGGTCGAAGTCGCGAATCCGCCCGATGTCGCCGACCCGAACCTGTTCCTGATGGAGCAGTACGACGACGAGGGCGAAAGCGCGCTGAACGACACCGCGCAAGTCCCACGCGAAGAACGGGCCCTTGGCGGCGTAGCCGCACCATGAACCGGTTTTCGACTCGCGTCGTCGTCCTCTTCGCAGTGGTCGCGACGTTTCCCGTCGCACTGACAGGGGTCGTCTGGCTGGCGGTATCGCAATGGGGTGCGGACACGGGGACTGGCGAAGTAGAGATGGCCCGCACCCAACTCGCTGAGCTCGATGCGCAGCGGGAGGAGGCGGTGAGCCGCCTTTGCCGCGACGACCTGGCCATAGACACGCTGCTTCGGGAACGTGGGGAGGAAAGCCCGCCGGCGCTCGACTATGACCGCCTGTTTCGTGGGTCGATGAAAGCGGCGGGACTGCAGACGCTGTGGGTGCTGGACTCGCTGAGTGGCGAGGTCATCGCGACGGGACACCGTCATCGCCTGCTCGCGGATGGCGCCGATCTGACACGCCAAGCGAGGAGCGCCGGGGACCGCGCCTTTACGGTGGTGCTGGGCGACCAGGAGCACCAGAGGTACTTGGTGAGGTCGTGTTCCATCGCACGCGGGCGAGCGCGGGTGACGGTGATTGCGGGCCATCGCTTCTCCGACCTCCGCAGCCTCGACCCCCGGCAGCTCGTGATCACCGGTGAGGCCGGCAAACGAGATGAGGTCGTGGCGGAGCTGGCCGACGCGGAAGGCGTCGCGCAAGCCGTGATGGTGTGGCGGCCGCGGCTCGACCGGCGAGGCCCGCCGCTTCTGCTGTGGATCGGCTGCGTCGTGGTGCTGGCGATAGGGCTTGCACTGATCTTCGGTGGCTACCTCAATCGCTGGCTTCAGTCTTCGGTCGACGAGCTGACGGCAGCCGCCACGCGGGTCGGCCGTGGGGATTTCGACACGACGTTGCGCGACGGCCCCGGGGGTGCGTTCCCCGCTACCGCCACCGCATTCAATCGAATGACCCGAGACCTCCGGGATGCGCGGGAACAACTGCGGCAAACCGAACGAATCGCCGCCTGGCAGGAGATCGCAAAGAGCCTCGCCCACGAGCTCAAGAACCCACTGTCTCCGATTCGGCTCTCGATTGAGACATTGCGCAAGGCGCGCGAACGCTCCCACGAAGACTTCGACGCGATGTTCGAGGAATCGACAAAGACGATCCTCCAAGAGGTCGAGCGCCTACGAAGCATCGTCGACGAGTTCAGTCGATTTGCGCGACTTCCGGCGCCGAAGCGCGAGAAAACAGATCTCCGGGAGCTCGTCGCGCAAGCCGCCTCGTTGCACGCGGAGGGCGAGGCCCCTGTCGAGGGCAACCTTCCCTCAACAGCGATCGAGGCCTTCGTCGACGCCGATCAGATCACGCAAGTGCTGCACAATCTGTTGCAGAACGCCCGCGACGCCGCGCGAGAGGCACATCCGGACGGCGGCGGGGCAGTGCTCCTAAGCGTCGAGAAGAAAGCCGGCACGGTATACATCCGCGTGGAGGACAACGGACCCGGCATCCCCACCGGTCAGGCAGACGCCATCTTCGAGCCGTACTACACACGCAAGGAGGGCGGCACGGGCCTCGGCCTGGCGATCACCCAGCGGATCGTCACGGAGCACGGCGGGCGCATTGACGTGGAGTCGAGGGCCGGGCGGACGGTGTTCACGGTGGTGCTGCCGCAACACTGACCTTCAGTGTCCGTGAAGGCACACCGCCCCTCATCCCGCTCGAACACGTCCCGACGAGCTCGAGCCGGAATCGCTCGCCCCTTGCCGTGACCTTTGCTTCGCGAAGCCAGTTACCGGTTGGTTCGATTGCGCGGCCGAAGTGTCTTCGTGCCCCCCGCCGATCGACAATTGAGTTTCACTTCTCCTAGTCGGGAGGGCCTGGATCGAAGAAGGCACATCCGGCTTCGGCGAGATCTCCGCGATCAGCCCTTCAATCTCCCTCATACTCCTGTGCTTCGCCCGCCGAAGAACCTCCTCGTGATTCTCATCGGTGAGGTGCCCCGCCAGCTGATGAACCCCACTGAGGTGGAGCTCCCCGCGCGCGACCATGCCCAAAATGCGGGGAAAACGACAGGTCGCGCGACCTGCTCGGACGCGCCTCGCCGCAACCGCCTCGGACCTGTGAAAGCGCTCCGTGCAGAAAGCAAACATCGAGGGACACGCATGCTCGAGATACAGCTTCCGCCGATCAATCTCTGCGATGTAGGCGAGCATGGTGGCGGTGTCACGACGGTATTGAGCTCGATGATGAGGATTGCTCCCGAACCTTCGTCGGGATGTAGAACCGCCCTTGCACCCCAGGCGCCCGAATCAACTAACAGCCGCGAGTCCTCCTCGAACCTCCACCAGCCCATGCCGTAGTTCACCGCCTCCGGCCTGAAAGACGGCAAGGCGACACCCGCCGGCACCAAATCCTCTTGCATGAGTTGCACCATCTCGGAAGACAAGACGCGCTCTGGCCTCGCTTGCCCGCAAAGTCCACCGTTGAGGTGCATCAACAACACCTTGCTATAGTCGTTGACTGTCGAGTAGGCACTACGGTCGATCGGCGGGTTTTCGGATGGAGGGATGTTGGCAGGGTCGCCGTCGAACTCGTGGGGGTAGCCCGAGACGGCACCGCCATTCAGATAGCCCGTATTCGGTAGTCCGCAGGGTGCGACGAGCCTTTCTTCCACGAGCTGCGCCCAACTGCTGCCCGAAACGACTTCGGCGACTGCCCCGGCCAGCTGCCACGCGTCACCGCTGTAGCGGAACTCCTCGCCCGGGAGGATGGACTCGCTTTCGTCTTGGAATACCGCTCTCCCACATTCCTGCATGGTGGTCGCGGCCGAAATCGCCGTAGCCCTTCTCGTAAATCTGTCCTTCGTCTCTGCGCACCACAGCCAGGGTGAGGCCGGCAACTCCGTAGGCGTCCATGAAGTCTGCAACCGCCGAGTCCACCGCGCTGAAGTCGTACTTTGCGCTGTGCGGGTTGGTCTCGTAGTCCAGAGGAACCCAGTTGTCGTTGCCACCCGTTCCGCCGCTTCCACCTGTGCCACTGGTGCTATCGCACCCGACCAACGGGACCACGCCCAGCGCGAAGACACATGGAAATCCGCATAAGTAACGCATATACAACCTCCCTTGTATGACCCCGCCCACTTTGACCGGTCACACGAAGCGAGTTGTGTCGTCACCCAACGCGCGTCCATACGTAATTCTTTCGCGTTTTCGTTCGCGCAAGCCATGCGCGTCGGTCACTCGGAAGACCCCACGTTGGATGCTTCGTTCTTCGCTGTTCGACGAAAAGACGCGCAGCATTTGCGCGTCGGTGCCGTCGGTCGCTGTTCGACCACTGTTGGCGTGGCTCTCACGTAGGCGATAAGCTGTTGAGCGATGGAGCCGAGCCAGGCCATCGCTATTGATCTTGTTGAGGCCGCTTACGATCTCGAGGTCGCGCCGGCTGACTGGCTTCCAAACTTGCTCGAGGTCGGCGAGTCGATGCTCGATCTCGGCTGCGGGCACTATGGTGCCATTTGTGCGGGCGCGTCCGCGTCAGGAGTCCCCATCTTCACCCAGTTGCACGCGGGAGCGAGGGCCGAGGAGCTGCCGCTCAAGGTCATGCGAGCAGCGCGGGAAGCGGGCCCCGATGTGGTGGGAGCGTTCAGTCAGGCGGTGACTGGTCATGTGGCCGTTTTGTCGGAGCTAAAGGACCGATATCCGCGAGCCTACGAAGTCCTCACACGGAGCGTCGGGTGCAAGGACATGCTCTCGCTCGTAGCGACTGACCCGGACGCCCACGGAGTGAACATCACTATCCCTTCGCCCGAGCTGATTCGGCTGACCCGGAGGCAGAGAGAGTACTGGCAAATGATCGGGGTTCACCTTACCGCGGGCCACCGGCTGAGGAGGGGGTTGAGTGAGCAGGGCGACGTAGCGGGCAGGCCACTCACGGAGATGCCACTGTGCGCGGAGGCGCTGCTCGACCCTAAGCGGTTCTTGGTTACGCACGCAACGGGAGGCGCACAAGACGCCGAGGCTTCCGAAACGATCCGCGAGGCAGCCCGCTTCGTCGACAAGGCACGCGGCTCGCTTCGAAAGTCCGATCCCGAGGAAGCTCTTCGCCTGTGGGAAGGGCTTGTTCGAGGGAGATGGTCCTTGGTCGACTGGTTCGACACGGACGGCCGCCGATTCGTGCTCGCGAAGCCCAACGTTCCTAACATCGGTGACCCGCGCGGCCTCACGGAACGCGAGGCTCAGGTCGCCACGTATGCGGCTCACGGGGAAAGCGGGAAGCTCATCGGCTACCGGTTGGGGTTGTCAAATGCGACCATATCGAAGGCGCTCGATTCGGCGATGCATAAGCTTGCCGTCAAGACCCAAGCGCAGCTCGTCGAGAAGATGCGAGGGCTTCCCGACGCTGACGCGTTCGGGGCGCACCCTCTTTCTCAAAAAAAGGAGGAGTAATGGGACAGGAATTTTTCTGGGGGGGCGGCATATGGATCTTCCCTCTGATCATGCTCACCATAATGCTGGTGTGCATGTTTCTGATGTTTGGCCGCCGGGGAGTCCGGCCGCCCTGGATGGATCGCCGCGGTCATGGCCGAGGCGAAAGACAGGAATCGGAATCGGCCGTAGATATCGTGAAGAAGCGGTATGCGAAGGGCGAAATCACCAAGGAGGAATATGAGGAGATCAAAAAAGACCTCTGAATAGTGCAGCGCTGACGCCGTCACCGACGCTGACACCGACGCTGGCACTGACACCGACGCTGGCACTGACACGACGCTGGCACGCGTCTCGACTTCTACGCAGGAGGACGGCTCGGGATGGGCAGCACAGTGAATGGGTCGGCGCCTCCGCGTATGTCGACTTGAGGTGCCGGGCGACGGGGCCCCCATTCGCGAGCACGCCCGTCCCGAGCCGTCCTCCGGTGACTCAGCCGCACAACCCAGTTGCTGGCACTGTGACTGGCACTGCCCCCCTACACCGTCGGCAGCGACCCGGGCCTCCGCCTTTCGCCTGGGTCAGAATCGGGACGTACCGCCACGCGAAAGCACACGAACCCCAGGAACCACGCCATCGCCGACGCCGCCAGCAATGGACGACCCCCCGGTCCGATCGTCGCTGCCACACGGCAGATCGCAGCAACCGTAATCAATACGTACGCGGCGGTCAGCACAGGATGACTCTCTAGCGCCCGACCCGTGTGGCCCAGTGCTGCTCGGCCTGCGATGGCGATGATCATCGTGGTGATGGCGCCGCTGGTGAGTGCATGGATGCCCGCGGTTTGGGGGAGCAGGCCGGCCGCTGCGGAGGCGAGAAGCAGGAACCCCAGTGGCAGCCACGAAAAAGCCACGTGCAGCACCCAGACGAGAGGCTCGCTGCCGGTGTGCATTCCCTGCCAGCGAGTGAGCCGGATGAACAGCAGAACGCTGGTGATCAATCCGATGATAGCGAGCCATCGCGACGGGGCTCCGAGCAGATGGAGGATCGCGAACGCGACCATGAGGCAGGTCGTGAGGAGATCGAAGCGATCGAAGACAGGGGGCAGCGTCGCCGGCTCGCGCTTCTGCTCGGCAAGCTGCCGCTTGAGCCAGTTGCGAGTGAAGCCCGGAATGACCCGGCCGCCGATCAGGTTGATCAGCATGACCAGCAGCCAAAGGCCAGCGTAGAGGGCGGTCGTCGTCCAGGGCGCGTTGCGCGTCATCCCCAAGAAGAAAAACGCGTTGCTCAACGGCAGCAAGCCTAGAATCAGCAGCACCTTGTAGTTGCGTTGGCTACGCACACTGATCACCTCACGACTCATGAGCACGAAGAGGAGCGCGCCGTATCCAAGGTCTGCAGCGATCGCGGGCGCCAGCAATACGGGAAATGGCAACGTGAACAGGACGCGCGCGATCACCCACAGAGCGCTGAGAATCATCAAAGGAGCGCCGGCGACCGGGGAACGCTTGGTCCAGGCCGCAACGGCGGTTAGTGCGAAGCCGCCAATGGCAGCCCCCGCAAACCCATGGATCATTTCGTGTGCGTGCCACCAACTGGGCGTCCCGAGAGAAGTGGGCATCGGCAAATAGCCAAGCCAGGCGGCAGCCCAGAGGGGGACGACGGCGATCGCGTAGAGCGTTGCCAGTAGGAACAGGGGGCGGAAGGCGTAGCTGAAAAGGATCGTCATGATTTCCTGAGTTTTGGGGTCGATCGCACCCGCCCGCCAGGGTACAACGAGCCGACCCACCGATGGCAACCGAATCAAACGAAAGAAAGGTGATCATTGCCATCCTTCTGACGTCGACGCTGCTGACGATGCTCGGCATCGCTGGGGTTCTGCGTGGCGCGTACGACCTATCGCTCGCTCCGCTCCCCGAAGACATTCGCGAATTGTACGAGCCGGACGCGAAAGTCTCCGACGCCGAGGTCCAGCTCCTCGAGGCACAGGTCACCAATCCCTATCGGCGACCACTCGCGGCCGCCAACGTGGTGGTGTCCGCCCTGGTGCTCCTCGGGAGCTTCATGTTGAGTTGGCGCCGCCTGCCTGCATTGTGGTGGATCAAACAGGCCGTCGTCGCCAAGCTGATCTGGATCCTTGCGTATACGGCCTCACTCGTCTCTCACATCAAGCTGACCTTTGTACCATTGCCTCTCGAGCATCCGGGTGGGGCGCTCCCGGAGGTCATCGGGGGGTGTGATTCTCGTCAGCACATTCAGCGGCGCTCTGCACATCGCCGCGGCGTATCGAGCAACGCGACCGGATATCGGCGAGTTCATCGAAGCCTCGTCTAAAAATTGATGCGCCGCATGATCGCGCGGGGGAGCGCGCGGATGATGGCCATGATGAGTCGCCACGGCGCCGGCGCGTACACCACCGGCGTGCCTCGATCGATCGCGCGGAGCACCCGTCGGGCAACCGCTTCGGGCTCGCCGGCAAACGGGGGCGGGTCTAGGCCGGCGGTCATACTCGTTTTGACGAAACCAGGTTTGACGGTGACTACGCGTAGACCATCCGCATGGTGCTTGTGGTCCAGACCCTCGAGGTAACGGGTGAGACCCGCCTTGGCCGCGCCATAGATGATCACCGGTTTTCGGCCCCGTTCGCCTGCGACCGAGCTGAACACGCACAGGGCGCCACCGCCTTGTTCGAGCAAGGCCTTCTTCGCCACCTCGCAAAACACCACGGTATTGGCGAAGTCGACGCGAAGCAATCGCTCGGCGAGCGCGGGATCGGCTTCGAGCTCCTCTTGAGTGGCAAACATGCCGGCGGTCACGACGACAGCGTCCAATCCCCCGAGCGCTTCTCGGGCTCCTGCGATCGCGGGGCCAAACGTCTCGGGCTGCTCGAGGTCGCACACCGCCCAACGCACCGAGTCTCCCGCCCCGCGCACGCTCAGGTCCGCAGCGCTACGCTCGAGGTCGACGTCGTTGCGGCCGAGGAGATACATGGTGTCCCCACGCTCTGCCATCAAACGCGCCAACGCACGCCCCATCCCTTTGGTCGCACCCACAAACACCACTCTCATCTCAGTCCCCCAGCAAACGCACCGACAGTGCACTTCGAAATCTACGATTTGGATCCCAGCGATCGCGAATGGCTCTGAACTCGTCGAGCCGGGGCCCTTCCATCGCTTCGAAGTGTTCTCGTCGCGTGAACGAATCCTTGGCGAGGTAAACCCGCCCGCCCTCCTGCAGAACTTGCTCGTTCAGGGCGTCGATTAACTCTTGCGTGTCGTCGCGAACCGCGATGTCGAGCGCCAGTGTGATACCCGGGCGCGGGAAAGAGAGGACGCCGCGGCTCTCGCGACCGAAGTCCTTGATGACGCACAAGAACGAGGCCCCGCCACGGGCGGTGAGGACCTCGAGCACTCGACGTGCCGAGCCGCGCCCCGCTTCGCGTGGCAAGACGCACTGATACTGAGTGAACCCTCGTTTTCCATACATTCGATTCCAGGAACGGAGCGCGTCGAGCGGATAGTAGAACGGCTCGTAATTGACGATGCCGCTCGAGTGCCGGCGCCATTGCTTGCGATAGAAGAGCTCATTGAAAACCCGGATCGTCAGGCCATTCAGGACCCAGGATGGCCAGTCGAATCGAAGACTCGGCTGCATTCCCTGCTTCGGCGGCTGCGACGGTGCCTCGTCGGCGTCTGCCCAACGACCGGTCGTGAGGATCCCTCGCCCCATGTTCTTGCCCCGAGCGAGGCAATCGATCCAGCCCATGGTGTACGGCCACTGTTGCGACGCATCCTCGAGCGCATCCTGAAACTCGTCGATGTCGTGGATGCGTCGATTCTCCTGCCAGATCCATTGCGAAGGGATCTGACCCAGTCCGAACTCCACTTCGAGTATGTGCCCGGTCAGGCCCATCCCGCCGATCGTGGCTCGAAAGAGGTCAGGGTGTTGCTCCGGCGAGCACTCGAGTACGCGCCCATCGGCGACCCTCATCCTGAGGGAGGTGACATGGTTGCCGAAGTTACCGGCGTTGTGCTGATTCTTTCCGTGGACATCCGCAGCAACCATCCCGCCGAGGGTGACGAACTTCGTGCCGGGCGAGACGGGCGCGAAGTACCCGCGTGGCATCAGCAGACGGTTGAGCTCACTCAGCGCGAGCCCGGACTCGGCGCGGAACCGACCCGTCTCCTCGTCGAGGCTCAGGATTCGATCCGCGAACGTGGTGTTCAGAACATCGGGCTGATCTTCGGGCGGCAGTGACGCGTCGCCGTAGGAGCGGCCGAGTCCACGCGACAGATGGACGTCAGCGCTCATGCGCTCGAGATCCTCGCCGACGCGCTCCCGCCCCTGAGCCGAATGCCGGCCCCAACCCGAGAGCGTCGAAAGCGGTGGCTCACGCATGGCGTGGCCAGTGTAGCGCGATGAGCGGCAGAGCCCTAGCGCCCACGCTTTGGCACGAGCGCCTTACGAAGCTCATCGGCCCGGTCGGTGCGCTCCCACGTGAACGTCTTCTCCGTCCGGCCGAAATGGCCGTAGGCTGCAGTCTGCGCATAGATCGGGCGGAGGAGGTTCAAAGTGTCGACGATCGACGCGGGGCGGAAGTCGAAGAGCTTAGAAACGATCTTGCTGATCTTTTCGTCGGGGACCACGCCCGTGCCGAAGGTCGTCACGTAGACGCCCATGGGCTTCGCGACTCCGATGGCGTAAGCCACCTGCACCTCGCAGCGCGACGCGACTTTGGCAGCGACGATGTTCTTGGCCACGTAGCGGGCGAAATAGGCCGCGCTGCGATCGACTTTAGAAGGATCTTTGCCGCTGAATGCGCCACCGCCATGGCGCCCCATCCCGCCATAGGTGTCGACGATGATCTTGCGCCCGGTCAGGCCGGCGTCACCGTAGGGACCGCCGACGACGAAGCGCCCGGTCGGGGTTGATGTGAAACTTGGTCTTCTTGTCGATCATCTTGGCCGGAAGGGTCGGCTTGATGACCTCCTCGATGATCGCCTCGCGGAGCGCGCGCTGCTTGACGCTCGCCGCGTGCTGGGTCGACACCACGATGGCATCGAAGCGCCGCGGCTTGTCGTTGTCGTATTCGACCGTGACCTGGGTCTTGCCGTCGGGGCGCAACCCTTCGACGATGTTCTTCTTGCGCACCTGCGCGAGCCGGCGCGCCAGTTTGTGGGACAGGTCAATCGGCATGGGCATGAGCTGCCGCGTCTCGTTGACCGCGTAGCCGAACATGAGCCCCTGATCGCCGGCGCCCTGCTCCTTCTTGGCACTCGAGTCGACGCCCATGGCGATATCGGGCGACTGCCGCTCCACCGCCGCCAGAACTCCACAGGTGTCCGCGTCGAAGCCCATCGAGGAGTCGGTGTAGCCAATTTCCGTGATCGCCTTTCGGGCGATCTTGGCGATCTCGATCACAGCCTTCGATGTGACCTCGCCGCCACACACGACGAAGCCCGTCTTGACCATGGTTTCTACCGCAACGCGCGACTTTGGATCTTGAGCGAGGTACGCATCCAGCAGCGAATCGCTGATCTTGTCACAGATTTTGTCGGGATGACCTTCGGTCACGGACTCGGAAGTGAACAGATATTGGCTCATACAGGCGATGCCTCATATCCGCGACCATCCCGGTAGTCAATCGGATCCAATAATCCAACCGTATCACCGGAGAACGGCTCGGCTCGGCCGTCTCCTTACGCGACACACGACTGGCCTCCCGCCCAATCGCTGTGCTGGCCATCCCGAGCCGTTCTCCTACGTAGATGTCTACGTATGGAGGGGTGCGGCGGAGCGCGATGTGGGGTTTCGGCGGCGTAGTTCTCTTAGAACTCGACGGGAACCGCGGTTCCGAAGGTTGCGAATATGTTCAATCCGTAACCATCGCAGACTCCGCGGAACTCGCTGGCTTCGACACCAACCAGGACCGTTCCCATCGCCGAGCTCACGCTCTCGTCGCATCTGCGCTCGATGCCGATCGTGTCGCCTGCGGCAAAGCAGAATTTGATGCCTTGAACCGTTTCGGTCGAGCCCGAGCACTTGTCCATGCCCTCGAAGCCATCCGGACACAGATAGGTCAGGGACAGAACTCGGCTGCTCAATCCGCCGTACGCCTGCGCAATGATCGGCGTAGGAGCGTCCAGCACTTGCAGTGCGTAGTAGTCGATGTCTTGAGAGCTGTGGAGCGTGGCCTGCAAGTCGATGCCCCACGCATCCTGCATGCAGTTGAGGCCGGTGCCCTCTCCGCAGATCAGAGCGAAGGTATTGAATGTGTCGTTGCTCTCGAACGAGTCCCTACAGACACACCGTCCGCTCTCGCAGTGGTACCCGCCGTCGAACCCGTTGTCCGCGCAAGTGCCGCAAAGCGTCGGGGACCCGCAGATCGTGGTACTGCCGCACTCCACGCCTTGTGCTTCACAGGTGCAATCCCCGAGGCATTCGTAGAGGAGGTCGTCCGACAGCACGCAATCCTCTCCATTCGAGCATGGGGGGCAGTTGGTGAACCCCCCACAGCCATCCGGAAGCCCTCCTGGGGGCGAGCATTCGTTCTCGGTACACGGATAGGTTGGGTTCACCACCGTCGCAGCCTGTGTCGCAGTTGACGCCGGACGGGCAAACGCACCGGTTGTCGTCGCAGACCTGCTCGCCAAAGCAGCTCCCGCAGAAGATCGTCTCCTCATCCCCACCGCAACGCGTAGGAACCGGGCCACACTCGGCCCCGCCCCCGTAGTTGGCGCAGGTGTTCTCTTCGCATCCACAGATGAAGTTTTGGCCGTTCGCGCCACAAACGCTTCCTTCGGCGCAGCCCCCACACTCGATCGACCCGTCACATCCGTCAGGGCAGAGCGCCGCATTCGATCGGGATGCCAAGGGAAGCGAAATCACCGATCACCTGATCACAGGTCTTGGGCGCGCACTCGGGCTCTTTGGAGTCGTAGCAGCGGCTGTCGCTGCCCCAGCAGAAGTACCCAGAGGGGCAGTCGGTGGGTTGGCCGCAACCAAAAAGACCATTGGGAACGGCAAGCTCACACCCGCCAAGGGCGATCAAACCGAGTATCAACACCAAGCGGATCCGCATCAGAATGTTCCCTTCACCAAGATGCCCGTTGGGCCGATGCTGACTTCGGGTATCGCTTCCTCGTGACCGCCAGTGAGCTTCCAGATGATGCCGCCGATGACCCCGGCCGCGCCCACGCCCATGAGCGCGATGCCGGCTGTGGTGCGGCGCGGCCCGCGATCGGCCATCTCTTCGACCATCGAATAGCTGGAGCCGGGCGCCGCGCTCTGTACACTCTTCTGGTCTCGCTGCCCGAGCCCGACGAGCACAGCTCCCGACACGAGCGCCGCACCGCCGATACCGATCGTGATCCAAGGACCTGGGCCCGGCCCCACGTGCTGCGTGAGCGGCCTTTGTGCTTTGACCCTCGCAGCCGCCTCGATGGCGGCGCTCCTCTCGGCAATTCTAGCGTCGAGGTCCGCGCGCCGACGCGCTTCAATCGCGGCACGTAAGACATCGATTCGACCGGCAACATGCTCTCGGTCCGCCGACTTCGGTCGCGCCTCGAGATAGCCCTCGTAGGCCTCGAGGGCCTCTTCGTCACGCCGCATTCGGTCGGACACGGTGGCGATGTTGTAGAGGAGATCCGGACTACCAGTCAGGTCGTACGCCCGCCGAAAGCTGCCGAGCGCGCTCTCGAACTCTCCTTGCTCGTAGGATCGCGTACCAGAGGCGAAGGCCTTCTTCGCTGCGGCGATTCGCGCGTCGCGCGACTGCGAGCTCTGCGCACGGACCCCGGACGTGGAACTAAAACACCAAACCGAAACTACTAGGACAAGAAGGACACGCATCTCTCCCCCGAAAGTAAGAACGCGTACAGAACGCGCTCCTACAAAGTAGCAGTCCGATAACTCGGATGCTCACTCGCGGCTGATGTGGGGAGGCGTGTCCTTCGATATGCGGGTGTCACCCTGCCACTCGTCGCCCGCGTGCGGGTAGTCCAAATTGTAATGCAGCCCACGACTCTCTTTGCGCGCGCCTGCGCAACGGATGATCAGCTCGGCCACGTCGGCGATGTTGCGAAGCTCCAACATGTCGCGATTAACCAGGTGCGCCCAGTAGTACTCGCGTATCTCGTCTTGGAGCATGGCGATACGGCGCGAGGCCCGCCGTAAGCGGCGATCAGTGCGAACGATCCCCACATAGTTCCACATGAATCGACGTATCTCGTCCCAATTTTGAGACACGACGACGGCCTCGTCGCTCGGGACGGCCTCGCCCACGTCCCAGTCGGGGACTTCATCGAGCTCCATGGCGGGCGTTGTCTCTAGCGCCTCGCGCGCGGCAATCGCTGTGCGGTGGCCGTACACCAGGCCCTCGAGAAGCGAGTTCGAGGCGAGACGATTGGCGCCATGGAGCCCCGTGCAAGTGACTTCGCCCACCGCCCATAGTCCCGGAATCGTAGAACGACCATCGTCGTCGACGACGACGCCGCCGCACATGTAGTGCGCAGCGGGAACGACGGGGATAGGGTCCTTGGTGATGTCGATGCCGAACTGAAGACACCGCGCGTGGATGTTCGGGAACCTGTCGATGATGAAGTCGGCGGGCTTGTGCGTCACGTCGAGGTAAACGCAATCGTCGCCCCTGCGTTTCATCTCATAGTCGATCGCGCGTGCGACCACGTCGCGGGGAGCGAGGTCTTTCATTTCGTGATGCGACCCCATGAAGGCATCACCGCCCCGTAGACGAAGAATGCCGCCCTCCCCTCGTAGCGCCTCACTGATCAGAAAGCTCTTCGCCTCGGGGTGAAACAGGCATGTCGGATGAAACTGAAAGAACTCCATGTTCGCAAGCTCCGCACCCGCGCGGTACGCCATCGCAATACCGTCACCCGTCGCGACGTCGGGGTTTGACGTATAGAGGTACACCTTGCCTGCACCTCCCGTGGCCAGAACAATCGCGCGGGCTAGGTACGTCTTTACCAGTCCCGTCGTCTCGTCGAGCACGTATGCGCCCACGATCTGGCGAGGGCCTCCGAACTTCGAGGCCTCGACGAGATCGATGGCCATGTGATCTTCCATGATCTCGATGTTGGGAGACGCGGCCGTTGCCCGCAGAAGCACGCGTTGGACCTCTTCGCCGGTGATGTCGCCCGCATGAACGACTCGTCGAGCGCTGTGACCACCTTCTCTGGTGAGGTCCAGGGAGAGCCCTTCCTCGCCGCGGCTGAACTGCGCCCCGAGGTCCATCAGCTCTTTGATGCGCCCGGGCCCATCGCGGACGACCATCTCGACGACTTCACGGTGGGACAGCCCACCGCCCGTGCCGATGGTATCGTTGACGTGGGCCTCGAACGAGTCGGACGGGTCGAGCACCGCGGCGATGCCGCCCTGGGCCCAGTTGGTCGCGGAGTCCGCGCTGCCCCGCTTCGTGACCATCACTACACGGCTGTGACGTGCCGCTTCGAGCGCGAAGCTCAACCCAGCTACTCCGCTACCCAGCACCAGGTAGTCACTTTCCGCTCGCATGGACAGCGCAGTCTACACCGTGAACTGGAAATAGCTCACGCTGTAGCCCCCCAAGGTGTGCACGACACGCTGTCCGAGATCGTAGCCGGCAACCAATAGGGTCGGCTCCGCCTCCGGCAGAAAGGTCACGACGTCGACGGCACGCGGTTTGAACAACTCGACGATCGAGCCCACCAAGCCACCGAGGTGCCCGCGAAAATCGTAGTTGGTTTCGAAGCTTACGTAGCTCCCTTTCTCCTGCGGAGTGATATGAAATGCGTAGTATTCCTCTCCCTTCACCGCATTGAGGGAATATCCGGAGGGGTCGAAGACATGTTCAGAGGTAGTGAACCCCGGAAGAATGCCAGCAAGCCCAGACGAAATCGCAAGCGCCCCGCCGTCGACCGCTTGGGTCGCGTTGAACCGGTGGGCGACGTCCTCGTCGACCGAGTGCATCAGCACCTCGAGAGTCGGGTCGTTGGTCTCGGGGGTGTACGGACGGGTGGTATGGAACATATGGATGGAGCGGCCGCGATCGTCACCGAAGCGGAGTGCACGCCCAGGGAGCATCTCCTCGAGCCGCCGAGCATCCTCATGAAACGTGGTCGATTGATGTTCTGGGAAGTGCTCACTCTTTCGCTCGTACACGAGGAACGCGATCGACTCTTCGGGAATCGACTGAAGGATCTGAGGCACCGCGTCGACCAAGGTCGTGCGGCCACAAGTGATCAAGACGAACCAATCGTCGAACACGAACAAGCTGGACTCGGAAAGAAGATACGCGTCGCAGTGCTCGGTGCGAAGGACGGAAAGCACCTTGGCCCCAGCGGCGGCGACGATGCTGTGCCACGCTTCATCTCCCAAGGACCGCAAGGGCGGGAAGCCTGGAGTCACGACGACCTCCAGCTTCTTTTCGGGGCCTTCGAAAAAACTAGGAGTTGCCATCGGACGGCACATCATGCGCAGAAGCGCGACGATGGCAAGCTCGAGAGGCGCCTTTTGGCGTGACTCGGCACCCGGGGATACACTTGCGAACGATGGTTTCGTGGGTGTTGATGGTAGTGGGCGTGGCGGGCCTGATCGTGGGCACGGCGGCGCCCGCCCACGCGGACATCTACCGCTGCAAGCGCGCCGACGGCACGCAGCACTACACGAACATCAAGGAACCGGGTCGCAGGTGCCAGCTCGTCGTGCGCAGCAGCAAGAAGTCCAAACCGACGTCGAGCGCCAAGAAGAAGGGCTCGAGAACGAGGTCGTGGAGCGCCAGTCGCCCGAGAGACCCGGCTCGCTACAGCCGTTACAACACCCTCATCAGCGAAGCTGCCAGCCTCTACCAGCTCCCCGAGTCGTTCATTCGCGCCGTCATGCGCGTCGAGAGCGACTTCAACCCCACCGTGGTGAGCCGAGCGGGTGCAATGGGCCTGATGCAGCTCATGCCGCGGACCGCGCGGTCGATGGGAGTGTCGGACCCTTTCGATGCACGCCAGAACATCCACGGTGGCGCCCGCTACCTTCGAATCTTGGCCAATCGCTTCAAGGGAGACCTGGTGCTGACGGTTGCTGCCTACAACGCCGGCGAAGGCGCGGTGGAGAAGTACAAGGGCATCCCTCCGTACAAAGAGACGCAGCGCTACGTACGCCGGGTCCTCAAGCACTACTACGCCTATCGCTCCGAAAGCACCCCGTAGTCAGTGACGCCTACGCTCATCGCAGCGGTGCTCGTCGGATTGGGGGCTCCAGTCATTCGCGGGTGGCTCTGGGGAGTGCCCTTCAGCCTGTTGTCGATCGCAACGGTGTTACGCTCGTTCGCAGGGTCCGCGCTGACGGTGCTCGCGGTCGGAGTCGTCGCATTCTTTGCCCTTCGCGCGACGTCCATGCCACGCGCCGAGATCGGGCAACTTGCCGGCATCATCGGCGGGGGGCTCGGTTTGCTGTTGTTGCTCAGCTCGGCACGGAGGTTTCGGCACGTGCGCGGTCTCTCGATCCTGTGCCAGCGCATGCAGGAAGAGGATGCGCGACCCACCGCAACCGTTGCGCTCGATCGGCTGCTCCAGCGGGTGCGCCGCAAGGATGAGCAGCGGCACATTGCGTTGGTGCTGATGGCGACCGGGCCCTTGACGCAGGTCGGCATGTGGGGTGAGGCGCGGGAGCGATTGCGTGGCCTCGACGACGACGCGCTGACGGAACCGCAGGCGGTGCTTCGTAACCAAGCCCTGGCTACCTGCGAGCTCCAGTTCGACGATGTGGACGCGGCGCAGAGCGCGATCGATCGCATCCCACGACCCACCGAAGATACGATCGAGAAGTGGCTGGTAGCGATGGAGGCCTTGCTGATGTCCGTTCGGGGCCAATCCGAGAGGGCGCTGGCGCATCTCGGCGCAGAGGATGTGGATGACAACCCCTCGCTCCGCGCTTCTCACCGCCTCGTGCACGCACACGTTCTGGCAGGGCGCGGGGACGACGAAGGCGCCCTCGACGAGCTGCGGTTACTGCAACAGGAGGCCGGCGCGGCGGGCCTCGAGCGCGTCCGGCTACCGCGCGGGCCGGCCAGTCCTCTCGCAGAGCGACTTCTGAATGAAACCGCTCAATCGGGCTGAAAGATGACTTGCTGCGTTGGGTCGTCGTCGTAGAACTGCTGATATCGGTCGAACGTGACGGCGCCGAACGTGTTGAGGAGGACCGCGAACACGGCGCAGCTCACAAAAGCCAACCCGAAACGCCGGCCACTGAGGGCAACGAGCACAAACAGGAGCGGCAGGTAGTCCAGGGAGAATCGGTAACCGAACTGCACCCAACCGGTGTTTTGGTAGAGCAAGGTGCAGAGCGCGGTAGGCAACACCGCGGCCCAAAGCGCCACGACGGTCGCGTCGGTCTTCCTCGGCCACAAGCTCCACAAGAGGTTCGGAGTGGTGAACCAAAGCGCGAGTCCGTGCCTGGAGATGCGAACCAAGGGACTCGACTGCAGAAGCCACGGCATCGAGAGGAAGAAGACCGTGAGGTTCCGAGGCAAGTAATGGCTGCTAAACAGGCCCCATGTCTCGATCCTCGATCGCCAGCGGATCTGAAGAAAGCGGTGCCCGAACTCGAACGGGTCTCCGAAACGAGCCGCGTTGTGCCACATCGCGACGGCGATGATGGCGCCGAGTGGCAGCGCGAACATCAGGAGGCTGCGCACTGGGCGCGACCGAGAGCCCCCGGCTGGGCGAGAGTCTTTCGTTGTCGAAGTCATCGCCTCGAGTACGAAGAACCCAGCAAGGAGCAGCGTCGCGGGGCGGCATAGGAACGCGAAGCCGAGGGCTATCCCCGCCCCGACGGGGCGACGCGCACCGAAGGCGAACAGAAGGTAGAGACAAACTAGTGGCGTTGCGACGACGTGGGCGGCGAACCACACGGTCCCCTGCACGGCGACGAAGTAGTATACCGACCCGATCGCGAAAAGGGCCGTGACGAGCAGATCGTCCCTCTGCGACCGTTGGCTTCGCTCCGACTCCCGGAGGAACCGTAGAAGGACGACGAGAAGCGCTGGCGCTAAGCCCGCAAAGAGCATCCAGAAGAGGGCGTCGAGGGTACCCAGTCCAAAGATCGCCACGAGCGGCAGTAGAAGGACGGCCGGAAGCGGTGGAAACGAGACGTACCAACGATAGCGCTGGGCGTCGGGTCCCGAGAAGGCGTAGCGGCCCGGAGGGCAAGGTCCTTGCGTGACCGTGTCGAAGCACGCCCAGTCGTTGGTGCCAGGGGGATCGCCTCCGATGTCGAGACGGCCCTCGAGCCACGCGTGCGCCAGGTGTACGTAGTGGTTGTTCGGCGAGGGCCGGAGGAGGCGGTCCGCCGAGGTCGCGCAGTAGACGCCGGCGCACAGTACGAAAATCGCAAGTGGGAGTGCCCACCGTCGCCTCCAAATCGCCACCGGGGCAGCATAACCGGGGCCGAGAGCGAACCGAAGTTTGTCCACCTTGACGAGTCGAAACCGGCGCCCTAGAGGACCCCAGATGAGGTCCCCAACCCTCGACGCAGTGACGGACGCTCTTCGCAACGTCGAAGATCCGATCTGTCAAAAGCCGCGTGGCGCCCTAGGGACGCTCGTCGAGGCACGCCTCGAGGACGGGCGGGCTTGGGCAAAGATTCGAGTCAGCTCTCCCTCCGAAGAGGTTCGGCAAACGCTGCAGCGTCGGGCGGAGGAGGCGCTCGCGCCTATGGGCATCGAATTCGTCGAGCTCGAGCTCGAGGTCAACGTGCCTACGCGCGAGGCGACCAGCACCGACCCGATTCCCGAGGTGCGAAACGTGATCTTGGTCATGAGCGGAAAGGGGGGCGTCGGAAAGAGCACCGTCGCGACGAACCTCGCGCTAGCGCTTCGACGCCTCGGCACGCGGGTTGGCCTCCTCGACGCCGACATCTACGGGCCGTCGTTGCCCACGATGCTAGGCATCGAGGGCCAGCCGACCTCGAAAGACGGCACACGGATGCAACCTCTGCAGCGATTCGGCATCAAGCTGATGAGCATCGGCTTCCTCCTCGAGGATCCAAAGCAGGCGGTGATATGGCGAGGCCCGATGCTACACGGCGCGTTGCAGCAGTTCGTGGGCGACGTAGATTGGGGCCCCCTCGACTACCTCATCATCGACTCGCCTCCCGGCACCGGCGATGTCGCACTCACGCTGGCACAAAAGCTTCGCATCACCGGCGCGATCATCGTCACCACCCCACAAGAGGTCGCGCTTCAAGACGTCTACAAGTCCGTGTCGATGTGCCGGAAGCTCAACATCCCGATCCTCGGGGTCGTCGAGAACATGAGTTATTTCATGGATAGCGCGGGCGTGAAACACGAGATCTTCGGCAGTGGGGGTGGTCAAAAGATCGCCGAATTCGCCGAGGCACCCCTATTCGGACAGGTGCCCATCGATACGCTGGTACGCGAATGGGGCGATCAGGGCACCCCAATCGTGCAGGCAGCTCCGGCGTCTCCCGCCGGCCAAGCCTTTGCGGGGCTGGCTGACGCCCTCGCCGAGAAGATCGCCACGGAGCACTTCAAGCGCAGTGAGGGCGACGCCGCACCGCAAGGCGAAGGTCCCAAGAGGCTCCGAATCCTCCGCTGAGCTATAAACGCGCTGTGGACCTCTTTGAACGACAGGCGGAAACCGATTCCCCGCTCGCCGATCGAATGCGGCCGAACCGGATCGAAGACGTGGTGGGCCAGCGGCACCTGCTTGGAGACGGGCGCATCTTGGCCCGCGCGATTCGCGCCGACCGTATCCCGTCGATGATCCTCTGGGGACCGCCCGGCACCGGAAAGACGACGCTCGCACATGTGATCGCAAACGAGACGAACTCGATTTTCGTGCTGTTCAGCGCGGTGCTTGGCGGCGTGCCGGAGCTTCGGAAGATCATCGCCGCTGCCAAAGAACAGAAGAACTACTACGGCAAGAAGACGATTCTGTTCATCGACGAGATTCATCGCTTCAACAAGGCACAGCAGGACGCCCTCCTCCCACACGTCGAGAACGGCACGGTGACGCTCATCGGCGCGACGACGGAAAACCCTTCCTTCGCGGTCAACTCTGCGTTGCTGTCCCGCGCGCGCGTGTTCGATCTCAAACCGCTAGAGGCCGAGGACCTTCGCAAACTCCTCGAACGGGCACTTGCAGACGACCAACATGGGCTCGAGCACCTCGCCCAGACGGTCGACGACGACGCGCTCGCGGCGATTTCGCAGAATGCGCGAGGTGACGCCCGACGCGCCTTGTCCGCGCTCGAGCTCGCTAGCGACTTCGCACGGTCGGCCGGGGTCGAGGCGCTCACCGTCGCGGTCGTCCAAGAAGCATTGGCGACCCAAACACTGCTCTACGACAAGTCCGGCGAAGAGCACTACAACGTCATCAGCGCGTTCATCAAGTCGATGCGGGGCAGCGACCCCGACGCATCGGTCTACTGGCTGATGCGAATGCTCGAAGCCGGCGAGGACCCGCTCTTCGTCCTTCGACGGATGTTGATCTTCGCGAGCGAGGACATCGGTAATGCCGACCCGCGCGCGCTCGAAATCGCCGTCAGCGCGGACGCTGCGTTCCGGCGGCTGGGCATGCCCGAGGGCATTTTTCCGATCGCGCAGTGCTGCACGTACCTCGCCAGCGCGCCGAAGAGTAACGCGAGCTACAAGGCCTGGAAGATGGCCCAAGCCGACGTGCGCGAGCACGGCGCGCTCCCAGTGCCGCTCAAGCTCCGCAACGCCCCGACCGAGGCGATGAAGTCGTGGGGCTACGGAGAGGACTACCGCGATCCCCACGACGAAAGGGGATTCAGCCGGGATGAAACGTACCTTCCCGACCAACTGGTCGACCGCCAATATTACCGTCCGACCGAGCACGGGTTCGAAGCGCGAATTCGCGAACGCCTGAGCAAGCGTGGGGCGGCGCCTAGAGCGAAGGAGGGCGGGGCGGGCGGTGGGTCGGGCGAGCCCCACGGAGAAAAACCCTGAAGATCGCGGCGCCTCGCTCACCGTCGGCCTCGATCGCCCCACCGACGCCGTCGAGCGCCACCGACGCTGCAAAGAGCCCGACGAACCGGCTATATCGCCCATCTAACCGACCCTTCAAGGCGTGCTGCCCTTCGAGCGTGAACGCAATGTCTCGAAGCTCTGGAGCCATCGCCTCCCCCGCGTCTTGCACTTCGATCACCACACGGCCGCCCTGCTGGTAGACCCGCACAGTCGCGCGTGGATCAGGCACGTTGGCAAGGGTATTGTGGAGGAGCAGGTCGACGACGTCGACCGCAACTTGTGCGCCCTGCGCGTAGAGCTGATCGCCCTGAGCGATCTCGACCGTCACCGGGACCGGCGTGTCCACCCGTTCGAGACGCTCCAAGAACACGCCGGCGTCGCCGTTGGCTGCCTCGAGCGGGACGTGACCCGTGAACCAGCGGCTGATCCAGGCAAGCATGTCGAGCCCGCGGCGCAGCTCTCCAACCGCCAGCTTCACGTCTTGCAACGCTTCGTTGGCCTCGGTGTCGACCAGGCCGACCTCTTCTAGAAAGTCCGCATTGGCCGTGATGGTCGCCGCGGGGTTGCGGAAGTCGTGGACGAGCAGACCCAACATGCTTCCCATGTCGTCGGCTTTGATCGCATCGGGCTTCACCACCTCACCTCCCTACCACGAGGCATAACTCAAGGGAAGAAGAGCACGTCATCCTCGCCGCGCTCCTCGATCAGCGCGGCGACGTACGACAGAGCGGTAGCCCGACGATCCAATACATCTGCGATCTGACTGCGATTCAACAACGGGTCGGCGTCATGGCTTGGGTCCCGGGCAAGCTCGGCTTGGATCGACTCTTGGTCGAGGGAGGCCAAGCGGCGAACCAGGTCCCTAGAGAATCGCTCGGTGCGGGTCAGTCCGGCGAGGAGCTTGTCGTAACGCCGCTCGAGCAACGGGGTCGAAAACGAGCGGTCGTTGTCGCGAAGAAGGGCGCGCTTTCGACTCGCGTCAGTGGGGAGGTTGCCGCCACTGAACCGATCCCAGTTCCCGACGACGAAGTCGAACACGACCATCGTCGAGAGGTCGCGCGCCAGTGCGGCTTTGCCCTCGGGGATCTCTCCATCCTGAAGCCAGCTCTGCCAACGTGCTTGTTTCTCGAGGCCGATCGACCTCATGCCTTTGACCCAATAGACGGCGGCCCCCGGAGCCGAACCGTCCGCGTCCCACAGCACGGCGCGCCGGATCGCTCCGCGGCGGTCGAGCATGCCCTCGTAAAAGCGCTGCCGAATCTCTTTCCAGGTGACGCGGCGGTACACCGCCGGCGGCACGTTGTCGAGACCGAGCAACCGGCTGATCCGGTACGCAGCAATCTCGTACTGATAGCCATCTTGGATGTGACGGCTCCGGACGCGGAGCGCGGCGGTCACACGAGCCACGGTTCGCATCCGCAAGACGACCGAGCTGTGCCCCACCGGCTTGAAGCTCCGTGAGTCCGCCGACGCGATGACTTCGAGAATCTCGTCCTGCTCGACCTCTGTGCCGACGAATCGAGGCGGGGGCTCGAGCTCAGCGCTTGCCGCCGAGCTCAGCCAAACGGCAACAACCGCCGCCAGCGCGAAGCTAGCGAACGCCCGCGAAGAGATTCTTGGCAATGACCATCCGTTGGATTTGAGAAGTCCCCTCGTAAATCTGAAGGATCTTCGCGTCGCGCATGAGTTTCTCGACGGGGTACTCCGTCATATAGCCGTTGCCGCCGAAGACCTGCACCGCGTCGATGGCCACTTGCATGGCGCTATCAGCCCCGAAGGCCTTGCTGTACGACGCAACGAGTGAGTTCCGACCCCCTTGGTCGATCTGCCACGCCGATTTATGCACCAGGAGCCGAGTCGCCTCGTACTTGATGCCCATCTCTGCGATCATCGCCTGCACCATTTGGTGCTCCGCAATCGGGACGCCGAAGGTCTTGCGCTCGAGTGCATAGGCGATCGATTCCTCGAGGCCACGGCGGATCAGCCCGCACGCACCGGCTCCAATGTCCGGGCGGGTGCGATCGAAGGTCTGCATCGCGAGCTTGAAGCCATGACCTTCCTCGGCGAGCACATTGTCTGCCGGAACGCGAACGTCGTCGAAGTTCACCGTGGCCGTGTTGCTTGCCCGCTGGCCGAGCTTGTCTTCCGTCTTGCCGACGCTCACGCCTTGCGAGTCACGGTCGATCACGAAGGCCATGATTCCGCTATGGCGGAGCGAGGGGTCGACGGTCGCGAAGACGATATACCAGCTCGCCCACGCGGCATTGGTGATGAAGCATTTGGAGCCGTTGATGATCCAGTCGTTGCCGTCCTTGCGGCACGTCGCCTGAATGCCCGCCGCGTCACTGCCGGCTGCAGGCTCGGTAAGCGCGTATGCAGCGAACACCGGCTCCGACGTGAGGAGGCCAAGATACTTCTTCTTTTGCGCATCGTTGCCGGCAATGAGAATGGGCGTCGCGGCAAGCACGTTGGCCGTCATGCTCGTTTGGATGCCAGTACATCCAAAAGCAAGCTCTTCCGTCAACAGAACATGGTCGACCTCGCCCATGCCGGCACCGCCGTACTCCTCGGGAATGTTCGGGCCGACGAAGCCGAGCTCCCACGCTTCCTTGAAGACGTCCAGCGGGAACTCGTGGGTCCTGTCTGCCTCGCCGGCGATCGGAATGATCTTCTCGCGCGTGAAACGGCGGGTCTCGTCGACGAGGGCTTTTTGTTCAGGGGACAACTCGAAATTCAACATGTCGCTACCTCTTGATCAACGGCGCCGCTCTTGCTCGCGTCGCTCGAGCTCGGCCCTCACGGCACGGGCTCCCAGTCGAAAGCCGAACGCCAAGCCAATCAGCAAGACGCCCGGAATATAAATGATGTGACCGATGGACGGCATCACCGGCCCTCGGAAGCTCGAATCTCCGCACTGAGGCGTTCGAGCTCCTCGGCGGTCTGGCGCTGCAGACCACGCATTCGCATGAGAAATAGAAACAAGAGCGCCCACACGACCGAATAGGCCGCTAGCAGCAGCGCTCCGCCCGAGATGCTCTCCGCTTCTGGCCCGCGAACCCCGACGAACTGTGTCGCCCTCTCCTCGGCGGCGTCCTCCTGCGTTTCCGGAGCCCCCGCATCGGGCACAGGCGGCGAGTCCGCAAGAGCCGTGGGCGTGATGAGCATCGTGCATCCCAGCACGAGCGCGGCGATCAGAGCTCGCATGTCATTTCCTTCATCGGTGCATCAACTCGAGTCGTAACTGGACGGATTCTTCTCGTTGCCGCTCGACGGACGCGCGCGCCCAGATCAGGAGCACAGCCAACCCGGTAAACGCCATGAAGCTGAGTCCGAGGGCCCAATACATCTCCGACTCGAGCCCTCCACCTTTGCCGGTGATCACGGTGGGGTGAACGCCTCTCCAGCGCTGAACGCTGTAGTGAATCAACGGAAGGTTCACCAAACCCAGCAGCGCCAAACCCGAGGCAAACCGTTTCTCGACCTCCCCCGTATCGCCCATCGAGCGAAGCGCGAGGTACGCAGCGAAGATCATTCCCGACAGGAGCGTGGTGGTGAGCCGCGGGTCCCAAGTCCACCACACCCCCCAGGCCTTGCGCGCCCACAGTGGTCCCGTGAGCAGCACAATGAGGCAGAACAGCGTCCCGACCTCCGCCCCCGCGACAGCAATCGCATCCCATCGGGCGTCCCGCTTGAGTAGGTACACCCCGCTCGCCACTGCGGACACGAAGAAACCGATGTACATCGCGTAGGCGCTCGGAACGTGGAAGTAGAAAATTTTCTGAACGATACCCATCTGCTGTTCGACCGGGGCGACGACGAAGATCGTGTAGAGAGCCGCCGCGAAGAGCGCCAGTGTCGCGAACAACACCAACGACCACACGGTCGAGCTACCAGATTGATGCGTACGGCTCATGATCGTGCTCGCCGGGACGCTAGCATGCAGTCGGAGTGGCGTCAGCCCCGAGCACCCTCGAATTTCCCGATTAAACGCCGTCGGTTTGCCGGCGTTCCTGCTCGCCGCTAAAGACGGCGCTGATGGATTTGCTCGACCGGCGGTTCCTTTTCGTAGTCGGCAAGGGTGGCGTCGGGAAGACGACCGTTGCGACGGGCCTCGCGCTGGCGGCAAGCCGCCGCGACAAGAAGGTCCTGCTTGCGCTGGTGAATTGCAACGAGCGAGTCAGCCAAATCCTCGACACCGACCCCATCGGATCCGAGATCGTCACCGTTGCGGAAAACCTCGACGTGGTGAACATGACCCCGGACGCGGCCCTGGAGGAATATGGGCTGATGATCCTGAAGGTGAAGGCCGTCTTCAACGCGGTTTTCAGAAACCGTTTGGTGCGAGCCTTCTTGAAAGGGACCCCGGGACTCGAAGCCTGGTCGATGCTCGGAAAGGCGTTTTACCACGCATGTCCCCCGAAGGGAGAACCGGACTACGATCTCGTCATCGTCGACGCTCCCGCCACGGGTCACGCGCTCGACATGCTCCGTGTGCCCTTCGTCATCGAGAGCGTTGCACCCCCGGGCATGCTGCGACGAGATGCGGCGAGGGCGGTCAAGATGTTCAAAGACCCCGAACGTGCGGGCGCTGTCCTGGTCACGCTCCCCGAGTACATGCCCGCGAACGAAACCATCGAACTGTCGGACGCCTTGGAAAACGAGCTCGAGGTTCCAATCCTTCATCTGGTCATCAACCGCGTGCTCGACGTGCTCTTTGCCGAGCACGAACGGCCTATCCTCGAAGGCCTGCCGTCGGCGATCGCGGACGATAGCGAGATTCACGGGCTGGCGGTGGCCGGCAAACGTCGCGCCCTTCGCGAGGCGATTCAGGCTCGGGCCATCCAACGGGTGCGCAGCCACATCGATGCACCCTGCGCCGAGCTGCCGTACTACAATGGGCTAGAAAGCGACACTGCGGCAATCGAGGCGCTGAGCGAGGCGCTGCTGCGCACCGTTTGATCGGTTGCGGCGGCGCGACAATCCACTAGCTTGGCGGCCGAGGTCATCATGCCCGGTTCGGCTACGTCAGGTCTCTGTTTTCAACCACCGCTGATCTTCGAGCAAGGCTCGCCCAATCGCCATGGAGCGTCGCTCGCTCCCGACGATCTGCCCGAAGTCGACACCAAGACCGCCTATGGAGAAATGGCGCGAGACGTCGCGCCGATGCTCCCGGAGGTGTCGGAAGCGGAAGCCTTCCGCCACTACGTCCAATTGAGCCAGCAGAATTTCGCCATCGACACCGGGATGTACCCGCTCGGGTCTTGCACGATGAAGTACAATCCCAAGGTCAACGAGTGGGCAGCAAGGTTGACCGGGTTCGCCGACCTTCATCCCTACATGCCCGACGAGCTCGTTCAGGGCGCCCTCGAGCTGATGTGGCGGCTCGAGCGCGGGCTAGCCGAGGTGTGCGGCATGGATCGCGTTTCGTTGCATCCGGCGGCCGGCGCACAGGGCGAGCTGGCGGGGCTGATGATGATCCGGGCATACCACCAAGCTCAGGGACGCGACCCGAGGAAGGTGCTGATCCCCGACACCGCGCACGGAACCAATCCCGCTTCCTGCGCACTCAACGGCCTGCAGGCCGTCACCTTCCCCGTCGGCGACGACGGCATCGTGACCACGGACGCTCTCGCGCCCTTCGTAGACGACGATGTGGCCGCGATCATGGCGACCAATCCAAACACCGTCGGACTGTTCGAAACCCAGATGCCCGAAATCGCCGAGCTCGTGCACAGCAAAGGCGGCCTAGTCTACGGCGATGGGGCCAACCTCAACGCACTGATGGGCAAAGCAAGGCCCGGCGATCTCGGTATCGACATCATGCAGTTCAACCTGCACAAGACATTCACGACCCCCCATGGGGGCGGCGGCCCCGGCTGCGGCCCAGTCGGATACAAGAAACTGCTCGATCCTTACGCTCCGGTGCCCGTCGTGGAAAAGCGGGATGGCGCCTTCGTCCTCGACTACGGCAGCCGCCCGGCATCCGTCGGGAGGCTCCGATCTTTCCAAGGCAACTTTGGAATGATGGTTCGCGCCTATACCTACTTGCGAGAAATGGGCGCTGAGGGGCTCAGACGAGCGACGGAGCTCGCGGTCCTGAACGCGAACTACCTCCGCGTCCGTCTCGGCGAGGTCTGGCACGTGCCCTACGATGCGGTCTGCATGCACGAAGTCGTCATAAGCGATCGGCACCTCAGGCAAACTGGCGTCACGACGATGGACGTCGCCAAGCGGCTGATGGACTACGGCTTTCACCCCCCAACGGTGTACTTCCCTCTCGTGGTCAAGGGCGCGATGCTCATCGAGCCGACCGAAACCGAGAGCGTCCAGACGCTGGACGAGTTCGTGGATGTAATGAAGACGATCAGCGACGAGGCAGCGACGGACCCCGACTTCGTCAGGGCGGCGCCGCAGTCTACGCGTTTGCGTCGGCTGGACGAGACTCGGGCTGCTCGGAAGCCGGTGCTTCGCTGGACAGCTCCCGAAACACCGCCCGAACCATAGTCTGCTTTTGGTGGAACGGGAGAAACGCGGCCTTGAAACCGCTGATGATGATCCGGTGAATGTCCTCGCGGTCTAAGCCCATCTGAGTGTGGCAAAGCCAGAGCTCGCGCGACACGGTCGTATCGGTGATCAGCCGATTGTCGGTGTTGACCGTCACCCGTAACCCGAGGTCATGGTAGAGCTTGAGCGGGTGCGTTCGAAGATCTTGCACAGCGCCAGTCTGCACGTTCGAGGACGGGCAGCACTCGAGCGCAATGCGATGATCGTTGACGTAGTGAAGAAGATCCCCGTCTTCGCGTAGGCGGCAACCGTGACCAATACGATGCGCGCCGCACACGTGGATGGCCTGATGAATCGACGCCGGCCCGTACGCCTCCCCGGCATGAATCGTCACCGCAATGTTGTTGTCGCGCACGAGCTTGAAGGCACGAAGGTGATGTTTGGCTGGATAATCGTACTCGGCGCCCGCTAAATCGAACGCGACTACGCCGCGGTTCTTGTAGGCCACTGCCAGCTGTGCCATTTCGAACGACGACTCGGGTGAAATGTTCCGAATGCCACAGAGGATGACGTTCGCAACGATGCCGTGGTCCTTCTGCGCGTCCCAGAGGCCCGCAAGCACCGCTTCGACGACGGTCGTGAGCCGGAGGCCGCCTCGAGTGTGGAGAATGGGTGAGTAGCGCACTTCCATGTAGCGGACATTTTCGGCAGCGGCGTCCTCGCTGAGCTCGTAGGCGACGCGGTACAGTGCCTCGGCGGTCTGCATGACCTCGAGCGTCGTGTCGAACGCCTTGAGGTACTCGACGAGCGAGCTGGCCTGCTCCCCGCAGTGGAGCGCCTTACTGAGAGCCGCAGGTGTATCCGCCGGCAACTCGATGCCCTGCTCATGGGAGAGATCGAGCATAGTGGGCAGTCGCAGGGACCCGTCGAGATGGACGTGGAGGTCCGTCTTCGGGAGTCGTTGGATGTCAGAGAGCGTTAGCTCCATCGCTTCCATTGTACCCCGTTACGGCGCGACTTCGAAACGGCCCAAAACTTCAACGACTTCGTCCAGTCGCTTGGCCGCAACGCTCACCCGGGTGGGCATGCCTCCGTTGAGCCCGAGGGCGCTCACCAAGTCGATGCCGCTGTCGAAGCGGGCCGCTACGGTGACCGTGGTTTCGTCGTGCACTAGCGAGATCGGAGCGAGGCGTTGCCCGATGAGCAGCAGCTCGGTTTTGTCGTAAGGCCCATCTCGTCGCCTGGCATCACAGATCGCGAGCTGTCCACGAACTTCGTACTCCGCAGAGAGCCGCTTGGCCTCTCGCTCCCTCGCGTGCAGGGCTTCGGCTGCCATCTGAAACTCGCGGTACATCGCGCCGTCGCCGGCACCGTCGGAGAGGTACCGCACCATCAATCCGCGAAGGGCCTCGTCGCGTGGCCTGGCACGAAGCGCCCGGTCGAGAACCCGCGCGCGCTCGGTCGGCTCGCCCAGCCTCGTGTCGATGGCCCTCGCGTCGTCATCGGCCCCCTCGTAGGGCTCGACGCCGCCACGAATCCACTTGGCGGCCGAGCACAGGCCGTCGAAATCCACATGACAGCAAACCGTGTCGACTGGGCCTGCGGCTGCAACGCGCTCCGGGGTGACCATCTCCGGGCAGGCACCGTGTTGCGCCTTGGTCCTCAGGACGAACCGGGGATCGTCTGCGTAGTCCGCATGGCGATCGTGGTCGTGATGGTCGATCCACATGGCCAACCGCGAGCCGAGGCCCCGAATGAAAGGAAGCGTCGTCTTCTCGTAGCTCGCCCCCCCCAGCGTTGGCCGCAAACGCGACGTCCAGCACCACCACACGGCCTGGAAGGCTGTCTGGTTTGGGCAGCTTGCGGGGCGTTCCGTACGCCAAATGCGGGAAATCATCCACGTCCGGAGCATGTGGCGGACCCCCATGCGGCGCAACTGGCCGATGGCTAGATCGGTTTTTCCCAAACCGATGCCTCGGGGAAACAAACCGGAAATGCAGGCCAGCCATAGATCCCTCGATGCCGCTGCCAGGGTGCGCTGCGGCCATGACCAAGAGGTACAAGATCATGGAAGAACAACTTTCGGAACTGACAACGTATGCCAACGCCTTGTGGGTTCTCGTTAGCGCCGCACTCGTTTTCTTCATGCACGCAGGCTTCGCTCTAGTGGAGAGCGGGTTCTGTCGCAGGAAGAACGCCGTGATGGTGCTGATGAAGAACTTCGGCGTAGTCGCGATTTCATCGCTCATCTTCTACTTGGTGGGCTATGGCGTGATGTTTGGCGAAGGAAACACCTTCATGGGGCTTGCGAGCTTCTTCCCGAACAACGGGGGAGCGGACGCGGACCTGCCGCCCTACGTTTTCCTCTTCTTCCAGCTGGTCTTCGCAGCGACGGCCTGCACCATCGTGTCGGGCGCAATCGCAGAGCGCGCCCGGCTCTTCACCTTCTTCCTCTTCACCGCGCTTGCCACCATGATCATCTATCCAGTGGTTGGTCACTGGGTCTGGGGCGGCGGCTGGCTCTCTGAAATGGGCTTCGTCGACTTCGCAGGCAGCACGGTCGTTCACGGCGTCGGCGGCGGTATGGCCCTCGCGGGCGCCCTCGTCATTGGGCCCCGCATCGGCAAGTACATGGCCGACGGCTCCATCAGGCCAATGCCCGCACACAACTTCCCGCTCGCCGCGCTGGGCGTGCTGATCCTGTGGCTCGGTTGGTTCGGCTTCAACGGCGGCTCCGAGCTCGCCATCGACGGCGAGGTTGGCCGGATCATCCTCGTCACCAACCTTGCAGCTTCCGCGGGCTTCATCGGTGCGCTGAGCTGGATCAAGATTCGCAGCGGCCTCCTCGACCTTTCGATGGCGCTGAACGGCGCACTTGCCGGTCTGGTCGGTATCACCGCCGGTTGCTTCAACATTACGGGTGGCTGGTCGATCGTCGTTGGCATCGTCGCGGGCGTGCTCTGTATCGAAAGCGTTCTGCTCATCGACAAGATGAAGATCGACGACCCTGTCGGTGCGATCACCGTCCACGGGCGTGTGCGGCATCTTCGGCACGCTCGCGGTTGGCCTGGTCGGCTATGGCAACGCTGCGACCGGCGCAGATCCCATCGGCCTTCTCGTCGGAGGCGGTGCCTCGCAGCTCTGGATTCAGGCCGTAGGTGCCGGAGCGGGTGTCGCGTTCGCCTTCACCGTCGGCGGCTTCATCTGGCTCGCGCTGAAGTTCCTCGTGCCTGGCGGCGTTCGCGTCTCTGAAGCGCACGAGCTCGAGGGTCTCGACATCGCCGAGTGCGGCGTCGAAGCCTACAACGAGGAGCTCAAGGGCTTCCATGCAGGGGCCGTCGCCATGTCGGCAGCGCCCGCGGAGTAGTGAGTCCGAGAGGAGGGGTGGGTCGGCTCCCCGGTCTGTCTTGCCCCTCTTCTCTGCGTATTTTTGCAATGTCGAATGTGAATCAAGAATTTGGGCGTGGGGACACGCCGGGAGTGGAGGTAGTGATGAGGAAATTGTTTTCGCTAGCGGTGATATGCAGTTTGGCGTTTCCCGCCATGGCGTTCGCACAGGGGCCCGAGTCCCCCAAGGAGGCTGCGGACGATTTGGATGCCGAGTACGGCCGCGAGGAGACAGTGGACTCCGCCGCAGAGGTGCCCGCCGAACCTCCCCCCAAGGAAGCGGAGATGAAGATGCCGGAGTCACCGAAGATGGCGGCGGACGACATCGGCCTCGAGGAGCCCGACGTGGGCGGTTCCTGGAAGGACGGTCTTTCGTGGCAGGTCATGGCCAGCGCGTTCTACCGCATCGGTGGCTACACCAATAACGGCGTACGCGCCGGGACGTACAACAACATTCTGAGCACGGACACACCCACCGCCGGCTACCCCTACACGAACTACAACGGCTTCGGTCTGAACTTCGCGGGTGGCGACGTCATGTACACCGGCGAGAAGTTCGCCGTTCGATTGGACCTTCGCTTCGGCGAGGGTGCAGGATTGTTGTCGCCCATCGCACCGATCAAGCAAGCATACGCGGCTTGGATGCCCAGCGAGAAGCTCAATATCGACGTGGGCTTCTTCGACACCATCTTTGGCGCCGAGGTTGCGGACGAGTGGAACAACGCCAACTACA
>PVMK01119019.1_pt1 | contig 60756 bp, 56 predicted proteins | sample 1853481 | NCBI WGS metagenome assembly PVMK01 (sample SAMN08533507, study PRJNA380276) | Marine sediment metagenome, whole genome shotgun sequencing project.
ATATTTATTTTATGCATCCTTTTGCCGCCCATTCTTTATATCTTTTCTGTACTATCCATTGAAAGTCAACTCAGAAAACACTATACAGAAGAAATTAAAGAAATTTGTACCGGCGATACACGCCCCTTATTCAATGGGAGTGTAAGATTGAAGGATGCCATCAATAGAAACATCGATGGATATCTTCATAGTAAGGCGATAATACCATTGGGAGTAAAGGTAAATGTCGCTGTTACAACCAAACAAAACACGATTTTATATCCTGCATTTTTTGAGGAGGAGGAAGATTCGGTCCTGGCGCCCAATCCCATGAAAGTCGCTGCTGAAAACTATAACCTTTTGGAAGAAGGTATTGTGATAAAAGTCGACTTAACTCTCGAACACAACACCTTGCTTTCAAACACGATGCTCGCTTTTTACATTTTAGCATCCGTATTGGTATTATATTTTTATTACAAGACTGGGGATAAAAAAAGCCACACAAGAAGATACGGAAAAAAGCAAAAAGATTACCCGGCTTCTGAAGCTCGAAAAAAACCAGACCAAAAACCTTAAAGCACTGGTGAAAATCAAACAAAAACTGACTTCAGAAATTTCGGATATGAAAAAGAGGCTGGGAAAAGAGCGGGTTAAAGCCAGAAAAAACGAAGAGGAAATGATCAAAGAGATTGTTGCGCTTGAAGAAAAGTTCAATGAAAACCTCGCACTTCAAAATACAAACCAAGAGGAAATTGACACTTTAATAGAAAAATTAAAACGCTTTGAAAAAGCGAACCGCAAAGAAAACAGGCAGAAAGCAAAGGCCTTAAATCCGGTCCGGAAACGATTCAAAACTCTGTATAAAAATGTATCTATCAACGAAAAGGCCGTTAACGGTTTTGTGGACCTTACGGATGATATGAAGATAAAGAGCGAAGAGATTATCCACAAACTTAACGAGGACCCAAAATATGTCCAAGTTAAACGGAAAGTGTTCGGAAAAAAAGGACGCACCACAATCCAGGAAGTAATATTTGCATATAAAGGGCGCCTTTATTTTAGAAACACTAAAGGTAGCCGCATCGAAATCCTTACCATCGGCACCAAAAATACACAGACCAAAGATCTTGAGTTCCTTGACAACCTTTAACGTCTCGGAAATTCTAAAATTTGTTGAAATTAAAGATCTTTTAATAGCTCCTGGTTTATACCAATTCCATGGAATGATGGAATAATGGAATAATGGTTCATTTTCAAAAAGCCCAATATCCCAACATTCCAATATTCCAGGTTTCCAAAGACGCAAGAGTTCGAAAACCCTTTAGTTATAACAACTTATATCCATATAGAAGATCGTTTTTGGACAAGAGTGAAATACCACAAGAAAATTTATTGACATTATATATATTTTATTTTAGTAATACCGGTTTTAATTTCACACCCCTTGCTCTGGTTTTGCAGGGCTTTATATCCAAAAGGAGGTTTTATGAGAAGATACGAGACAATATTTATTATCGACAACGACCTTTCCGAAGAAGGACGCCCTCCCATTTTTGAAAAATTGAAGGACCTCATCCAGCAGCATAACGGATTGCAGGTTATGGTTGACGAATGGGGGACAAAAAGGCTTGCCTATGAAATCAAGAAAAAAACCCGTGGTTATTATGTTTGTTTAGATTACTGCGGATCAGGGACTCTCGTTAATGAGATTGAACGCTTTTTTCGTATCGATGATCATGTACTAAAATACATGACTGTCTTGCTTGATAAGGATGTTGACATTGAAAATGTCAAAGAAGAAATCGCCAAAGCTGAAGAAGCCAAAACCGCTCAGATAGATAAACCTAGTGCGGACCCAACCGATGAACCTGATGCTGAATCCAAGACTTCTGATAAACAAGAGAATGAAACATTAGAAAATGAAACAACATTACCTAAAAATAACGTAGAGGAGGCATAAAATGGCTGCAAACTTCGTCTCCCGAAAGAGAAAACCTGGGGCTTACAGAAAAAAAAGGGTGTTTCATCGGCGTAAAGTCTGTCGTTTCTGTGCCGATTCCAATCTTGTTATAAATTACAAAGATATCAAATCACTTCGGTATTTTACAACAGAACGGGGCAAGATCATTCCACGGCGAATATCCGGGACATGCGCAAAACATCAGCGAGCCTTGACGCATGCTATTAAACGTGCCCGCACAATTGCCCTGATGCCTTATGTGGGTACGTTAGACTATCATTAATGGTTCTATAAAAACCGCCCCAAGGGAGAAAAGGATGGTGTTTCAAACCATTCAAAGGGATGTCTCAAAGGATATTATCAGCGGCATTACGATCACATGCCTTATATTTGGAGCATCGGTTTATTTGCCGATCATCGGCTTTTTCTGTGCTCTGTTCATCCCTTTGCCAACGCTTTTCTACCGCTCAAAACTAGGCAGAAAGACCGGAATTGTCATCCCGATTATTACCATTATAATGATGGTTGCCATTCTCGGCGGGGCATCCATTGATATTCTGTTTTTTGTTGAGCTGCTTTTGCTCGGCTTTGTGTTGAGCGAACTTATGGAGTTGAATCTCTCCATTGAAAAAACAGTGTTATACGCATGCAGTTCCGTGATAATCACGGGGATTGTCTGCCTGTTCTTTTACAGTAATTTTTCGAATAAAGGAATCTATGCCCTTGTGGCGGAATATGTGGGTAAAAATCTTGAGCTTACGTTATCCATTTATGAAAATATGGGGGTTAAGCAAGAAAGCATTCAAGTAATTGAAGCGTCACTGGAAAATATAAAGTACGTTCTAATTAGAATCATACCCGCCCTTACCGTGGCTTTTACCCTTTTTGTATCTTGGACAAATTTGCTGCTTGCAAAACCGATATTCAAAAACCGGAAGCTTTTATATCCTGAATTCGGGTCTCTAAAACTTTGGAAAGCCCCTGATTTTCTTGTCTGGGGCATTATAGGCTGCGGTCTGTTGCTCCTAATACCTGACAAAACCATTAAAATTTTTGGTTTAAATGGTGTGTTAATTTTAATAACGGTTTATTTTTTCCAAGGCACTGCCATTGTATCATTTTATTTCGAGAAAAAAAGACTGCCTCTTTTGTTGAGGTTGTTTTTATACAGTCTCATCGCCCTGCAACAAATTGTATTGCTTGTTGTTATCGGTCTTGGTTTCTTTGATATGTGGCTGAATTTTAGAAAATTGGAGCCGAATAAAAACAATTAGGGGTATGGCCCCCAATTGAAATGATGGAATACTGGTTCGAGAGAGCATATTGCCAAATATATTTTTTAATTACAACTATTTGTAGAAATTCCAAGATGTTTCTTTAGTGGAGGTTACAATGAAAATAATTTTGAAGGAAACAATCGAATCTTTAGGAATAATTGGTAGTGAAGTAACTGTCGCAGACGGTTATGCACGAAACTATCTTTTACCTCAGAATAAGGCTGTGTTGGCAACACCTCAAAATCGGAAGATACTGGAGCAGAACAAAGCCCAATTTGATATTCAGATTGCCAAAGAAAAGAGTCTGGCAGAGGAGATCGCCAAAAAGCTCGAGGGTGTTGTTTGCAAGATTACTGCAAAGGTCAGTGAAGAGGATCGCCTCTATGGTTCGATTACAACTCGCAACATTGCAGATGCCCTTGCAAGTCAGAATGTTAAAGTAGAAAAAAAGATGATTTTACTCAATGAACCCATAAAAAACACCGGAACCTTTAGCGTCCCTGTTCGCGTTTATAAGGATGTTGAACCTGAAATTATCGTTGAAGTCGCACCTGAATAGGGGGTTTTTGTTTTGCCTAAAGGCACTTTTAAGCAGCATTACTGCACTGCTAGAACCTTTAATGGTACCATCACCTAAGGTGGTGGTTTAAGCCGATTAATTGAACAGTACGATTATGGCCGATAGCCGTCTGAAAATCGAAAAAGACCCCTCCCTTTATCATGTTCCGCCACAGAGTATCGAGGCCGAGGAATCTATTTTAAGCGCTATCCTGATAGATAATGAGGCCCTGCTCGATATCCTTGAAAAACTATCGCCTGCAGATTTTTATAGATCTTCACACCAGAAGATTTTTACCGCCATATCCGAACTCTTTTCAAAAAACGAACCCGTAGATCTGGTAACGCTCACCAATATATTGAGAGAACGAGGCTGGCTTGAAGAAATCGGCGGGGCAACATACCTTGCGAATTTGGTCGATACTGTTCCGTTTGCTGTAAATGCTCAGCATTATGCCAAGATCGTTCATGACAAAGCCTGTTTAAGGCGTCTTATTGTAAAAACAAATGCGATCGCTAAACAGTGTTTCGAGGATCACGGTGATGTTGACAATATCATCGATTTTGCTGAAAGTGCCATTTTTGAAATCTCGGACAATAAAATTAAACCGTCGTTTTTTCAAATCGGTGAAATCATTGAGGACAATATCGATTCCCTTGAAGAGCGTCAGGGGAACAAGGCACTTGTAACCGGTATCGCCACAGGTTTTACCAAAATTGACGAATTAACTGCCGGCTTACAAAAATCAGACCTTATTATCCTTGCCGGTCGTCCAGGTATGGGAAAAACAGCCCTTGCGCTCAATATTGCAAAAAATGCGGCCGTTGACGATAATTCTGCCGTTGCCATATTCTCTCTTGAAATGTCCAAAGAACAACTATCATTTCGAATGCTCAGCAGTGAAGCAAGGATCGATTCATCCCGTTTGAGAAGAGGGTTCATAACACAGGATGACTGGATAAAAATTACAGACGCCGCCGGGGTTTTATCCCAAGCACCCATTTTTATTGATGATTCACCGAGCATTTCAGTTCTGGAAATCAGAGCAAAATCGCGTCGATTAAAAAGGGAACATAATGTGGGCCTCATTATAATCGACTATATTCAGCTCATGAAAGGACGTGCTTCAGCTGAACGACGAGACCTTGAAGTCTCGGAAATTTCGAGGTCTTTAAAAGCTCTTGCCAAAGAGCTCAATGTTCCTGTTTTGGCACTTTCACAGTTGAACAGAAAACTGGAAGAACGGAGTGATAAACGGCCCCAGCTTGCAGACTTAAGGGAGTCCGGTGCTCTTGAGCAGGATGCCGACGTCGTTGCTTTTATTTACAGGGCCGAATTATACACCAGGGATGAAAATAATCCCAATAAGGGCAAAGCAGAAATCATACTGGCAAAGCAGAGAAACGGACCTACAGGGATGGCGACATTGACTTTCATCGATTCGTATACTCGATTTGAAAATTATAGCGCCAGAGAATAACCCGGGTGATGCATCGTTAGGGTTAACCCTATAGTTGCATAAATAACATGGCAAAATGGGTTTAAAAGTTATAATTACAAGCCATTCAACCTTTTTTAACTGTTCTGCTGGAATGAACTCCAGATGGCATCCTGAAATCAGCGAAAAGCAGCCATGTTATCTACCCTACGGGAAAGCCGATGGCACCGCATCTCCCCGCTATTCACGGGATCTTCGACCAGCGTTGTCAAGGGCTTGCGGTAAATTACGGAGGTCTATCCCGCTTTGTCTGCGGGGCTGCACCATTGACGCCTTGGATCTGCAGCACCCTCGACTTTTGCAACGTTAGGGTTAACTCCAAATGAAAAAACTGTTCGGGAATACCGGCGGGCTTAAGGCCAGCCAGATCCGCAGGCTTGAAAATCTCTACCGGCGCCGCCTTCCACCCCAATTCCTCATTACATTTGAACTTGCTCGCGATATCAGCAGACTCTCCCATGATATACGCCGCCAGATCGGTCTTCTGATTAACCGTCAGGGAAAGATCGCCTACGTTGTTGTGGGAGATCATCAGAGAATCGTGATCCCGGACACCAGCGAATATCGTACAGATCCGGGCCGCCTAAAAGGTTTAAGATGCATACATACCCACCTTAACAATGAAGCTTTAACAAAAGACGATCTCACAGACCTTGCCCTTTTGAGGCTCGACATTATGGCCGCAATAACGATAACTAAAACCGGCCATCTTCATAAGGTTCATGTGGGATATATTTTGCCGACAAGTTCATATGGAAGACCGTTCCAGCTTCTAAAGCCTTTAGATCCCAATGAACTCGATATCGGATGCCTCGAGTTAATCCACTCCCTTGAGGCGGAACTGGCCCATTTAACGTCTGTGTATGAAGCTGATACGGGAAAAGAACGGGCGCTCCTTGTTAGTGTTACCACATCCTCCAGAAAAACGGCGATGGACTCCTTGGAAGAACTGGAAGAACTGGCTTTATCCAGCGATATCGAAATCGTCGAAAAGATGCTTCAACAACGCCGCAAAATAAATCCGAAATTCCTTTTGGGTCCCGGCAAGCTCCAGGATTTGATCATTACGGCACTTCAGAAAGGGGTAACGCTAATCATCTTCGATCAGGAACTAAACCCTTCACAAATAGGATCGATTACTGATCAGATCGATCTAAAGGTCATCGATCGGACCCAGTTGATACTCGACATTTTTGCCCAACGCGCCCAAACAAAGGAGGGAAAGCTTCAAGTCGAGCATGCACAACTTAAATATCTACTTCCACGTCTCGTCACCAAAAATACGGCCATGTCGCGTCTAACCGGCGGTATCGGGGGTCGCGGACCGGGGGAAACTAAACTGGAGATCAATCGAAGGCGTGTTCGTAACCGAATCAGACGGGTGGAAAATGAACTATTGCTGGTACGGAAACACCGGAAACAGCAGAAGTCTAAGCGTAAAAAAAAGGGCCTTGCTGTTATCTCTATTATCGGCTATACAAATACCGGGAAATCCACCCTGCTCAACACACTTACAAAGAGTAGTGTACGGGCAGAGAGCCGGCTCTTTGCAACATTAGATCCTTCGAGCAGACGTCTTAAGTTTCCGAGAGATATTGAAGTCATAATTACCGATACGGTGGGGTTTATAAAAAATCTTCCCAAAGACCTTATGGTTGCCTTTCGCGCAACCCTTGAAGAACTTGAAAGCGCGGATCTGCTTCTGCATGTGATAGACATCAGCAATCCTCGTTTTAAAGACCAGATCAAATCTGTTGAAAAAATACTGTCCGATCTTAATTTAGATGGTATTCCCTTAATTCGTGTTCTGAACAAAAAGGATCTAATCGATAAAACCACGGTTGAATCCCTGAAAAGGAGTCTTGGCGGAACAGCAATCTCAGCAAAAAACAAATCGACCTTAATGCCGCTCATCAAAAAGATGAAAACTATGATAGATCATTTAAAGGATTGCACGGCGGCATAGAATTGAACCCTTATCAATGGAAATGTTACCGAAGCCTTTTCACAAGTGCCTAAAGTTTGAAGTGATCTAAAGTGCCTATTTATCCCGTATTAAACGGGGAAGTTATGGTGTCGCTTTCAGCCGTCGTAGCCATAGGCTACTATGGCGAAGTCGGCTCGCTCTCTCCGAGCTGCAGGACTCCGTCTCGGAGAGACTACGCCTCGGAGAGCTCTACGAGCCGGAAGCCGCTGATTTTATATAATTGGAAAAATTCCTTAACCTTTGCTCGCTTCAGATCACTTGTAACTTCTTCAATAATTTGTGATTGACATTGAGAAAAAAATAAATATAAATGTGTATTCCTTATGAATCTGGAACGTATAAAAAGAGTCGGCTTCGCCGCTGCTTATAAAGCCGGAAGGGTCCTTCGATCTCACTACGGCAGGATTTCCAAAATCGATAAAAAAGGGCCCATTGATTTTGTAACAGAGGCCGATACCGGTTCTGAGAAAGTTATCATTGACACCATTCAACAAGCATTCCCTAATCATACGATTCTGGCTGAAGAAAGCGGGTTGAACAAAGGTGAATTAGGCCATAAGTGGATTATCGACCCTTTAGACGGCACAACGAACTTTTCACATCAGCTCGGTATTTTCTCGGTTTCCATCGCCTTTGCTCTAAACGATCAGACAGTTTTCGGCATTGTTTTGAACCCAGAGACCAGAGAACTTTTTACCGCGGTGAAAGGAAAAGGGGCATCGCTAAATGGTCGTCCGATTAGGGTCTCGAATTCTCCGGCGGTTTCTGAAAGTTTGCTGGTCACCGGTTTCCCTTATAACTTAAAAGACGTCTTTGATCCCTTGCTGACGCGTTTTTCGAAATGCCTGAAAGCCTCCCAGGGAGTGCGAAGGCTCGGTTCGGCTGCGATTGACCTTTGCTTTTTGGCTTGCGGACGCTTTGATGGATTCTGGGAGCAGAACTTAAAGCCATGGGATACGGCGGCGGGAGAGCTGATAGCCAGAGAAGCAGGAGCGGTTGTGACGGATTTTTCAAACAAACCATATACTATTGATAAAAAAGAGATTCTGGCAACCAACGGCAAAATTCATAAAGAAATGCTTTCATTGCTTAAGATTGAGACCTCGTAAGTATTAACGAATTATTGTGTAGTATTTTGGACAACAAGCTCTGTTTCCAGCCTAGGAGTTGGGTTCAAAGGTTCACGGTTCAGAGGTTCAGAAGTTGATCCATTCATGATATTAACAAAATGGAAATGGTTCAGGGAAAAAGCGCGAAGCGCTTAACCTTGAACAGGGAACCCGGAACCTAATAACCCAGACCGGACCGATGTCCAATTTATATGCAATCCCTCGGCATGTAAAGGTCTGCGGTCATTTGCACATGGTGTGTGTCCAGGTCTGAAAAAAAGGATGCGGTATGAATAAGGAGTCTATGAATCAACTTTCTCTTGATGATCATCTTGGATGTCTGGGCAATTTTAATAACCAGGATCCGATCTGCGGAAAGCTTTGTGCTTTAAGCCTGCGTTGCGCTATAGATAGTGAGAAAAATACTCGAATGGAGTTTTTGGAAGATCTTATATCTTATAATGAGATGTTTATCAAAATACAGTAATCCCTATAGTTGCATAAATAACATGGCAAAATGAGTTTAATGACTATAATGATCAGCATTTCCAGACGTTTTCTGTGCTTTGATGGAATTGACCCTAAGTGGCATCATGAAAATAGTGAAAACAGCCATGTTATTTACCCAATGGGAAAGCCGATGGCGCCGCAACTCCTTCGTTGTAAAGGGTTTGCGGTAAAATACTACAGCTTCACCCTTTACGCCTCGGATTTGCAGCACCCTCGACTTTTGCAACGTTAGGGTTAACATCGTAATGTAATGAAAATTTAGACGTTAATGATTCCCATAATTCTTTTTGTCAATCCGGAAAGATCTTTCCAGGATTTAATATCCCATTTGGATCAAAAATATTCTTTATCTTCTTCATCAGTTTAAGTTCGGCAGGACCGATCTCCTTGGTGATGTAAGGGGCTTTGGTTATGCCGACACCGTGCTCACCGGAAATTGTCCCGCCAAGTTCGAGGGTATACTCAAACAGAGCGTCTATCGCAGCTTCAGCTTTTTTCAGATCATCCTGATTCTTCTTGTCGAGCATTATATTAAAATGGATATTTCCGTCACCGGCATGTCCAAAGCTTACCATGGTAAGTCCGGTTTTTTCTTTTAAAGCATCTATCCTTCTAACCATGTCAGGAATCCTGCTTCTCGGGACAACAATATCTTCATTAATCTTATCCGGGCCATATTGGAAAAGAGCCGGAGAAATTGCCTTTCTAGCTTTCCAAAGATTTGCAATCTCCGATTTCGTCTCGGCGAACTTGATGTGCTTTGCGCCCTGGGATATGCACACCGTTTCTAATTGTTTGATGAGGATGTCCACCTCTTCGAATTTTCCGTCCACCTCTATCAACAGTAAAGCTCCGGCTTCAACCGGCAAATCCATCTTAAGATGGCTCTCAACACACCGAATTGAAGCATTGTCCATAAACTCAAGGGTTCGCGGTATGATGCCTTGGGCAATGATTTCAGAAACTGTTTCCGCAGCCTTTTCCAGGCTGTCGAAAACGGCCGTCATTGCGCGTATCGCTTCAGGAAGGGGCAGGAGTCTGACAGTTATCCGGGTAATAATGCCAAGGGTCCCTTCGGATCCAACCAGTAGACGCGTAAGATCATACCCAACCACCCCTTTAGCGGTCCGAACGCCGACATGTATGATCTCGCCGGTTGGGAGGACAGCTTCAAGGCCCAAGACATAATCTCGGGTAACACCATATTTAACCGCTCTGGGCCCCCCTGCACACTCGGCCAAGTTGCCGCCCAGGGTAGAAAATTCGGAACTTGACGGATCCGGAGGATAAAACAGTCCTTCTTTTTCAACGGCCTGATGAAAACGGGCTGTCACAACACCGGGCTCTGCATGGGCGATGAGATTATCCTTGTCAATTTCAAGAATACGGTTGAACCGGCTCATGACAAGGATTACTCCTCCTTGGACGGCAAGTGATCCCCCGGTCATCCCCGACCCGGAACCGCGGGGGATTACAGAGAAATCGTCTTCATTGGCGAGGTTTATAATGGCAGATATTTCTTGGGTATTTCCCGGGAATAAAACAGCATCGGGCAGATAACTGGCGGCTGTTGCATCGTAGGCATAGCAGACAAGATCCTCTTTTTTCCTGCTGCAATAAGCGTTTCCCACTATATCTTGGAGCTTTCTGAACGTCGTATCCGTAAGGACCATTTTATGCCATCCGTTGGCAAATGTTTGTTGTCAAGTTAAATAGGACACAGATTTTCTCTGTGTCCAAAAAAGGAAATTCCTATACTATCAAGTTTTACCATCGCTTCGCGATTCCATATATGATGTCGGAGTATTAGAATTTGCCGGTTTCAAGTTTTTGGCAGAGAAATTCCACCTGTTTTTGTATAGCGCCTTTCTCTTTTAATTCCCGATCAACAGCGCCGATGGAATAGAGGGCGGTGGCATGGTATCTGTTGAAACTTTTGCCGATTGCCTGGAGGGGGGCATCGGTATATCTGCGCGACAGATAAATAGCGATCTGTCTCGGTCGAACAATCGATTGCTTGCGAGAACTTGAAACAATCTCTTTGACGGAAATACGATAATGTTTACAAACCAGTTTTTTAATAACATCTACGGTAATATTTTTTCGTCTGCATACAATATTCTTGACAACACTTTCAGCGAGTCCAAGATCAATCGATGTTCCCAAAAGAGATGATTTCGCTGTCACTCCAACGAGACCGCTTTCGAGTTGTCTCACATCCTCTGTAAGTTCACTGGCCAAGTAATGGATGATGTCTTCGGGAATTTTACACCCGTTACGCTTTGCCTTTTTCTGAAGTATTCTGACCCTTGTTCTGAATTCAGGCGGTTCAATATTTGAAATAAGCGCGCACGAAAGACGTGATCTCAATTCGTCATTGAGTTTCGGAATGTCCGAAGGGAGGTAACAACTGGAAAAAATGATTTTTTTGCTGGATTCAAAAAGGGTGTCGAGTGTCAACGCAAGCTCAATCTGTGTTCGTTCCTTGCCGGTCAGATAGTGAACGTCTTCAAGAAGTAATACATCACATTGATTCCTATATTTTCCCTTGAAGACATCAATGGAATTATTTCGATACGCATTGACCATTTCATTACTAAAGTTCTCTGCAGTTGTATAATAGACACGATCTCTGGGATGCTCGGATAGGATGTAGTGTCCTACGGCTTGTGAAAGATGGCTCTTTCCCATTCCGGTTTTCGACAATAAGAACAAACAATTCTGGAGAGAATTTTTTCGAGAAGCCAGTGAGAGTGCTGCTGAGTAAGCAAAGTCATTGTTGCCGCCCACCACGAACTGGTCAAAGGTAAAATCCTTTCGCAAAAACCGTCCGTTTTGCGGGTATACATTCATCTGAGGAAGCGGCAGTTGCGGGTTCTCATCTAATTCTTTACTCGATCTGTCCTTTGATTCCGGAACCTTCACGATAAACCGGCATGATTTCCCTGTGGCCTTTCTTAATTCAGACTCGATGATATCTCCATATTGATCAAGAACCCGTTTTTTGGAAAAAAAGTTGGGGGAAGAAAGAAAAACACAGTCGTCATCGCACTTACTGAATCTCAACGGCTCGATCCACATCCTGAAAGAGTGGCTGGGAACACGTAATTTGATAGCAGATTTTATCTCTTCCCAGTTTGTTTTCATACAAGTCTATATTCTCAGTTGTGCAAATAGAATGAACGTGTTGTTTAAGGGTAAAACTGTTGATAAAATAAGGATATCAATCTGTTTGGGAGTATTATTTAAGATTATCAAGAAGCCACCGAGCAAGTTGTCGCTAACATAAAGCATCATCCCCTTCATGTCAAATCCGATAAATCCCATTTATTATTTATTTGCCAACAAGTTATTAACAATTTTTATCCATTTGTTTTTATTGTTTTATTTTTACACCCTTCCGCCAAATGCTTTTAAATACAATCTTTTTTAATGGTCCTTTTTTTATAAGCATTTTAAGCATATCCACAGTTATCAACAAAATATGCACATTAGAGCTTATTTGGATAATCTCCATTTTTCTCCTATTTTCTCTTTTTTTTAAATATTTTTTCATCTTAAATTTTTAAGATTGCCGGCTTCATTAAGAACATTGATCGCAAATTTCTTTGGAATTTATTTGATATATTTTTTATAATCTGTAGTATAATTATCTTTTTTGTTATTTCACTTTTTGAGAGGTTATAGCGATGTTCGATTCCCGTCCGATTATAGGAATTACCATGGGTGACCCTGTTGGGCTCGGTCCGGAGATTATTTTATTAGCCCTTTGCAACCCTGCAATTTATGAAATTTGTAAGCCGCTTGTGCTTGGAGATCTTCGAATTCTGACTGCTGCAAAACAATGTACACAGAGCAATCTACATATCGAATCTGTCAAAGATCCGGATAGTGGCACATATAAATTTGGGTCGATAGATGTTCTCAACCTTTCAGAAATCGATCCGGATAAAATATCATGGGGCAATCCCACTGTTCAGACTGGAAAGGCTATGATCCACTATATACAGGTCGCCTCCGATTTGGCAATTCAAAGACGTATCGCAGCAATGGTGACCTGTCCCATAAATAAGACAGCGATGCGGCTTGCCGGAGTGTCCTATAACGGACATACTGAACTTCTGGCTGAACGAACAAAATCCGAAAATTATGCCATGATGTTTGCCGGAGACAGTCTTCGTGTTGTCCTCGCAACCATCCATGTTCCATTAAGGGATGTTCCGTCAATACTTTCAAAACAAAAAATCCTGCTGACCATAAAACTGACCTGGCAGACCATGCGGGAACGATTCGGATTTAAAACCCCTCGAATTGGGGTTGCAGGTCTGAATCCCCATGCAGGTGAAGGCGGAATGTTCGGAAACGAGGAAAAGGATATCATCACACCGGCCATCGCCCAAGCCAGAAATGAAGGGGTTGATGTTGTCGGGCCAGTACCGCCGGACACGCTGTTTTATCACGCTGCAAAAGGACGTTATGATGTTGTCGTATCCATGTATCACGACCAGGGCTTGATACCATTCAAATTGATTCATTTTAACAACGGCGCAAATATTACCATCGGACTTCCTATTATAAGAACTTCTGTTGACCACGGAACAGCTTATGATATTGTCGGAACCGGCACTGCCGATCCGGGAAGCCTGATCGCGGCCATAAACATGGCGGTGCAACAGGCTGCTTACGCAAGAAAAAAATACGGATCATCTCCCGATTAGTTGTAGTTAATTAGGGTAAAACAAGTGTGTCATTTCCAATTGAGCAAGTGTGATCTCAGAGGGTTCCAGGATTCAAGGGTTCAAGGGTTCGAGTGAAATGCTTAAAAAAATAGGACCCTCTTCTCCAACTTAATTGGAGAAGAACCAAAAATACTAACTAACGCTTAAGATTTTTAAAAACATTGACAATGAAAACTGAGAAAATAATCATTCGGGGGGCAAGACAACATAACTTGAAAAACATCGATGTTGAATTGCCTCGCAATAAACTCATCGTAGTTACCGGCCTCTCCGGATCGGGAAAATCGACACTTGCATTCGATACGCTATATGCCGAAGGACAGCGACGGTACGTGGAATCCCTTTCCACTTATGCACGTCAGTTCCTTGAACGTATGGAAAAGCCGGATGTTGACACCATCGAAGGATTATCACCCGCCATTGCAATTGAGCAGAAAACAGCCAGTCACAATCCCCGATCAACTGTAGGGACGGTTACGGAAATTTATGACTTTCTCCGCCTTCTTTTTGCGAGAACCGGCACGCCCCACTGTTATGAATGTGGAAAGCCGATTACCGCTCAAACACTCGATCAGATTGTCGACAAGGTCATGTCGTTGCGTGAAAATACCAGGATTATTATTCTGGCGCCCCTTATCTCAGGCCAGAAAGGCACCCACGATAAACTTTTCAAACGGCTTAAAAAGGAAGGTTTTTCCCGTGTCCGTGTGGATGGAAAAACTCTGGAGATCGAAACGGTCGGCTCCCTAAACAAAAATACAAAGCATACTATCGATGTGGTTGTGGACCGTCTGATTATGAATGAAAAGATCAGAAACCGGCTGGCGGATTCTCTGGAACTTGCCATGTCACAGTCAGATGGCCTTGTCACAGTGGACATCCTTGACGAAGAACCTGTTCTTTTCAGTGAAAAATCGGCATGTATAGCTTGCGATATAAGCTACCCGGAATTTACCCCTGCAAGTTTTTCTTTCAACTCTCCCCAGGGCGCCTGCCCAAAATGTGACGGTCTGGGTTCAACCACTGAATTCGATCCCAATCTTATTATTCCCAACCCGGAGTTATCCCTAAGAGAAGGGGCAGTTGCCATGTGGGCAAATAGAAATACCGTCCACTTCATTGAATTTTTAGATGCACTGACCACACACTATGGTGTTGATATTTACACGCCTTACAAAGATCTCCCGGAACGATTTAAAAACGCGCTCTTATACGGCTCCGAAAATGAGTCGATTACATTCTATTTTGAACGCAATAACCGTCGTTTTACATATAAAAGACCATTTGAAGGTATCATTCCGAAATTGGAGCGGCGGTATTTAGAAACAGATTCCTACCAGTCTAGGGAAGAAATTAAACAGTATATGAATTTTCGTCCCTGCCCTGAATGCCAGGGTGCCAAATTAAACAGGGCGAGCAGGTCTGTCCGGATGGGCGGTCTTACCATATTCGAAATTGCTCAACTTTCAGTGGCAAAAGCCCGTACCTTTTTTAAAAAGCTGGAGCTGACCGGCAGAAAAAAGATTGTTGCAACAAGGATTCTGAAAGAAATTAATGAGCGACTCGGTTTTCTTGAAAATGTGGGCCTTTCCTACCTGACCATAGACCGAGCGGCATATACCCTCTCCGGTGGGGAAGGCCAAAGAATTCGTTTGGCGACACAGATCGGATCAAAGCTGACCGGCGTCCTTTATGTTCTCGACGAGCCGAGTATCGGTCTGCACCAGAGAGACAATCAGCAGCTTCGTGAAACACTTTTTCAAATGCGCGATCTTGGCAATACAGTTCTTGTGGTAGAGCATGATGAAGCGACGATACGTTCGTCTGACCATGTGGTCGACATGGGGCCCGGGGCAGGAATTAAAGGGGGATATGTGGTGTTTTCCGGACAACCCCAGGGACTTTTGGATGCAGAGCAATCATTGACCGGACAGTATCTTTCAGGGGTAAAATGTATCCCGGTGCCATCTAACCGACGACGCAATCACAAGAAAAAAATCATTATTCAAGGCGCATCGCAAAACAATCTAAAAAATATCGATGTGGAATTCCCCGTGGGTTGCTTTATCTGTGTTACCGGTGTGTCAGGCTCTGGAAAATCGAGCCTTGTTCTGGAAACTCTTTACCGTGTTCTTGCCCAGCACCTCTTCCATGCCAGGATGCCGGCAGGCGCCTACAACAACGTTATGGGCCTTGAGCATATCGACAAAGTCATCAATATCGACCAGTCTCCCATCGGCAGAACCCCCCGTTCCAATCCCGGAACATATACCGGTGTTTTTACATACATCAGAGAACTTTTTTCCAGAACGCCTGAAGCGCGTATGAGGGGTTATAAACCCGGGCGATTCAGTTTCAATGTCAAAGGCGGAAGATGCGAAGCTTGCCGGGGAGACGGCATTATAAAGATAGAAATGCATTTTCTGCCGGACGTTTATGTTGCCTGTGATGTATGCCGAGGGAAACGGTACAACCGTGAAACCCTTGAAATCAAATATAAAGGGAAAAATATTGCAGACATACTCGGCATGACCGTTAATCAGTCGTTCAAATTTTTTGAAAGGGTACGCAATGTCCGTCAAAAATTGCAAACCCTAATCGATGTCGGCTTAGGATACATCCATATTGGTCAACCCGCAACAACACTGTCCGGCGGAGAAGCACAACGGGTCAAGCTGTCGCGGGAGCTCGCCAAAAAGGCTACGGGAAGAACCGTCTATATTCTTGACGAACCGACCACAGGACTCCATATGGATGACATTCGGAAACTTCTCAACGTACTGTTAAGACTTGTGGAGACGGGCAATACGGTAATTGTGATCGAACATAACTTGGATGTTATCAAAACCGCAGATCATATTATCGATCTTGGCCCTGAAGGCGGTGATGAAGGGGGGCATGTTGTCGGCTGCGGCACACCGGAAGAGATCGCAAATCTTAAAGGTTCTTATACCGGGCAGTTCTTAAAAAAGGTTTTAGTACCTTAATATTAAGTGTGAAATGCCTAAAATGATCTAAAGTGCCTAAAGTTAAGGAATACTACCAATTTGTATAAAAGTCGGAGCGTAGCGACTCCTTAACTTTAGCTCACTTCAAACTTTAGCTCACTTGTAACTTTTCTGGCTTATCCGGGTTAGGTTAAAGTAAAACAGGGCTGCGTCTTAAATGACACAACCCTGTTTTCTTTAAATGTGTCTGTTCTTAATGACCAGCGCCAAACAATGCGGCAATCGCACCTGCCTGGGGATGAGCGTAGATAAGAATCAGCGCAACAACCAGTGCATAAATACACAGCGATTCAACCATGGCAAGACCGATCAGCATGGTAACCGTTACCTTACCCGATGATTCGGGATTTCTGGCAATGCCTTCAACAGCGCCCTTTATACCAAGACCCTGTCCGATGCCGCAACCAAAGGCTGCAATTCCGACTCCAAAACCAGCTGCTGTTACGCAAGCGATGAAAAATTGTAATGCTCCTGCTTCCATAATCTACTCTACCTCCTTTTATTAGGTTTTTTTTGCTTCTTCCATTTTCCCATTAAAAAACAAAAAGCAAAATTTTATTTCTTTTATATTTCTTTTTACATTGACCTTCTAAATTAGTGGGCATGCTCCAAGGAACCGGTAAAATACATCACCGAAAGCAAATAGAATACAAAAGCCTGGACCAGGGCAACAAAAATTCCAAGTGCCATTAGCGGCAGCGGCGCAAAAAAGAGTCCGGCCAGAGCGAAAAGTATACCCAAAACTAGTTCATGCCCCATCATGTTTCCGAAAAGACGGAAAGTAAGTGACAAGATGCGTGCCAAATGGCCGATAATTTCAATGGGGAATATCAGAGGGACCATCCACCATACCGGCCCTATAAAGTGTTTGATATATTTAACACCATGATATTTAACACCGATAACGTGGGTAAAAATAACAATCACAAGTGCACATGCAAGGGTTGTGTTCAGATTTGCGGTCGGAGGGAAAAAACCAGGCACAAGTCCTATTAAATTACAGGCAAAAATATAAATAAAAACCGTTGCGAGAATGGGAAAGAGCCATCGGCCTTCTTCACCCGTTATATCAATCGTAAATTCTTCGAGTCCTGATATAATGATCTCCAAAACATTTTGTATTTTTGAGGGAACCAGACTTATACTCTTTGTCCCGATAATTCCGAGCAAAACCAGCAGAATCATCACCACCCAACTGTAGATAATATATGGGTAGGTATTAGCAAAGTGTCCAAGACCGAACATTTCAAACAGTTTTACAAAAAAGAGATAGGGATGTTCCACCTTATACCGCCTCCTTAAAAATATATTTGGTTAATTCACGCATGGTAGCGAGCATAATACTCCCAACCACAACCGAAAGACCTATAAAAAGACCCAATGGATGAACATAGTGCCCTGATATGAGCACAAATATAATTAAGCCGCTGACAATGAAACGAACATAATATTTGGCCAAAACAACTCGGTGAGAAGATAGGCGGGACGGCCTAAACGCTTTTTTAAGCGTCCGGTACAGCAAATGGAAGTTGATGGTAACGATCAGGCCCCCAAAAATAATTCCCCTAGTAAAATCAGGCGGTAAAAGTATGAGCGCGATAATGCTTGCAAAAGAAAACAGTATCCAGTTTGCACGGGTAATGAATTTTAAAAGACGCTGCTGAATTTCCACGCTTGTTATATCCTGTTAAAGTTTTCTGCTTTTTTTAATTGCAATGCCGATATTTCTAAATCCCGCGACAATCCCAAGTCCAAGAAAAATAAGTGTGAACCACGGTGTTGAGTTAAATACCCGTCTGTCAAGGTACACCCCAATACCAAGCCCGATAAATATGGAAAGCGCTACCGACAAGCCGATACTACTATAGTATGCCAATTCCTTTATGGAACGTATGGTTTTCTTCTTCATGAAAAAGAACGCCTTGTTAAACAAGGATAGCTCCATCACAAAATGGAACACCTAAAGCCGTTGTGCCTCTAACATATGGATTCTTTCAAGTCAATGCAAAAATATCGATTTTTAAAATACCGTATACCGGTTTCGTTAAATTTTTATCATATCCGCATCAAAGACCGGCCCATCCATACAAGCATGCATGTAATTGTCTGATGCGCCTTTTCTTTCAACTGCACACCCCAGGCAGGCGCCGATGCCGCAAGCCATCATTGTTTCGATTGAAATTTGACACGGCGCCGCATACTTTTCAGCGATTCCAACCACACATTTTAACATGTCCATAGGTCCGCAGGCATAAACGATATCCGGGCGACGCTTCTCAGATTCAGTTTCCAGAGGATGCGTTACAAAACACTGGTCCCCGGCACTGCCATCATCTGTGGTGATATGCAGTTTCATGCCGATGCGTAAAAAATCATTCCTGCACAACAGGTCATCCGTTGATCTTCCACCCAAAAATACCGTACATCGTGACGGATTATAACCCCTTTCCGCTAAATATGAAGCCAGAAAAACCATCGGTGCAACCCCGATCCCGCCCGCAACAATATAAATATTTTTATACGCATTGGAAATGAAGAAACCATTGCCCAGGGGACCGAGAATATCTACAACGTCATCTGTCTGAATCCCGGAGAGCATCTTTGTCCCATCTCCCACTACCTTATACAGGAGTTCGATCCCGGTTGTGCGGCCATCGGTCAGAATACGCTGATGAATGGAAAAAGGTCGACGTAAAAAAGGGGTAATTCGGCCTGGAAAGCGTAGCATGATGAATTGGCCGGGCCTTGCGTTTGAATATCCTTCATCACAGGTTAAACCAATTCGGTAATATTCCGGTCCCACTTTCCGGTTCCAAAGAACCTTAGCTTCTTCTTGGTGCATATTATCCTATTGAGGTGCCGACTATTTCAAGGGTCGGCATGGTTTCTTTTGTGACAGACAATCTCATAAAATGCAAGTAGTTCGAGGAATAAAATCAGGGCAAACGCATTTGAATCCCAATAGAGAGAGAACGCTCCACGACGGCGCATATCTCTTTCCAACCGACTGGAACTTGTGCTTAAGCACCCGTAAGACCGATTAATGCTGCAAATCTCCCGGTCGTCCCCTCTTTGCGATAGGAAAAAAAGCGTTTTGAGTCACATTTAGTGCACAAACGGCTTAACTCCACGTTTTCAGTCGGGACACCTGCTTCACTTAATTGATCGCAACTGATGGACCAGAAATCAAAATGGTTGTTATTGTCCCTATATTTCCAATACACCTTTGGAATCTCTTTTTCGTAATTGACAAATTCCGCGCAACATGGTCCGAGAGACGGACCAACACCCGCCACAATATCATGAACACGGCATCCAAAACTCTTTTCCATTACCTGTAATGTATGGCCGATAATATTGTTTATACTCCCACGCCATCCGGAGTGAACATTTGCCACCACCTGCTGAACCGGATCGAAGATTAGAACAGATTGACAGTCCGCCACTTGCATGACAAGGAATTTTTGGGGAATATTCGTTATCATTGCATCCCCTTCAAGTTCTCGTTCAAATTCCGGATGACAATTGTCGATCGAGTTATGTAAAATTTCCGAACATTCGCCGTCAAAGACGGAAGTAGTATCAAACACCTTATAAGAATTACGATTTTTTGCAAATATAATGGTTCGGTTTCCGTGAACCTGGTTTAAAAATACAAGATCTTTTTCATTGATGCATTGAGAGATAATCTTTCGGTTTGCGATGACATTCCGGTCCTTGTCGCCAACATCGAAACTGACATTCAGGCTTTGGTAAGGTCCGATGCTTATGCCGCTTGTCCGAGTAAAAATTCCATGTCGGATATTCGAAAAACTCGAAAATTTCCGAAACTCTAAAAATGAAACCCCATTTTTCCGCTTTACGATCACCCAACAAATCCTTTATCAGCAATTTCTCTTGAATAACTTGCCCTGACAAACCGGAACTAAAAGATTAATACTTAAAATATTCATTCACACCACAAATAAGCTGCTGAGCAATAAAAATAACGAATATCGAACAAGAAATTTCGAATGTTGAAGGACAGAATCGCTTCGCTCTATCTTTTTATATAAATAAAAAAACCTTACTTCGACATTCATCATTCAATATTCAACATTCGATATTTAAATATTTTTTTCCACAAAAAGCATCAAATTTGAAAATAAGCCCCTACTCTCCACCCATATGCTCATAACACTTTATGATCCGCCGTATTATCCGGGAAGTTGAAATACCGGGGACAACTTCAACTCGTACCACCTTACCGCCATATGCCTTTACAACATCAGCTCCGACAATCTCTTTTTCCTTCCAGTCGGCACCCTTAACCAGGATATCGGGTTTAATGGCACTTATAAGTGCCAACGGATCAGATTCATCAAAAATCGTTATAAAGTCAACAAACACTAAACCGGCCAAGACTTCAGCCCGTTGCTCCTGAGTCACGATTGGCCTGTTGTCAGGTTTTATCAACTTCACGGACACGTCAGAATTTAGACCCACCACCAGCACATCCCCTTCAGACCTGGCAGCGGCAAGATAACGCACATGCCCCACATGAAGAATATCAAAGCACCCATTTGTAAAAACAATCTGTTTTCCGGATTTACGCAGTTCCTCTACCGTTTGAATCAAGTCGGATAATATTAATATTTTAGATCTCATATTACCATCAATTATTTAGGGTTCAATTACATAGCTCGGGCCAGCGTAAGAACATCAACCTGCTTGCTCCCCCCTTTCAATAGCACTTTTGCACATTCATTGACAGTTGCTCCGGTGGTAAAAACATCATCCACGAGCAATATTTTTTTTCCTTCGATCTGGGATGTATCATTCATGACAAAAGCATTCTTGATGTTCTGCAATCGTTCCTTACGTCCCAAACCGGTTTGTGGCGCTGTCCATTTTTTTCTGGCAAGTATATCTCTATCTACAGGTATCGCCGGTAAATGCCCATTTAACATTTCAAAAATACGGGGCCAGTTCCTCACAAGAAGAAGCGGCGGGTTAAAACCTCGAATTCTGAGCTTTCTTTCATGAAGGGGCACCGGAACAATAATGTCGATACGCTTTTTGTCCCAATACCGGCTGAAAGCGTTAAACAGAAGGGTCCCAAGCGGTCGGGCCAACTGAATTTTTCCCTTATATTTTAAGCAGTGGATCGCCGACATAAGCGCCTGGTCATAAACGCCCGCTGATCGTGCCACCCCATATTTTTTAGGTGCTTCGATACAATCACCGCAGACACGATCTTCCCCTTGTCTGCTTTTAAATACAATGCCGCATTTTGAGCATATCGGGGACTCAACCGGCAAAAATGTGGCCGAACAGGTGGTGCATAAAAATGGTGCCATAAGTGTCATAAAAATTTTTTGAAAGTTGCCTTGATGATTATTGGCTCGTTCGACCAACCCAAAGTTTTTGTGAATCAATATCGCCGGAACCCAAGTATCTTGATCTAAGCCTTTGAAGCGCCGCAAAAGGGTTTTTAAATTTATACATTGCCTGTCCCCATGAAAAAAAGATCTGCACACCAGGCATCGTGTTGGGAAAAACGCCTCTATCAAAGCACCGCCCACACGGTTCAATACGTTGTCAAGCAAGGGTTTAGTTATCATACGGATAATCGTCGCTGTCTGAAAATCTCATACATAACAACCGCACCTGCTACGGATGCATTCAGGGAATCTACAGGTCCGGTTTGGGGAATGGACATCAAAAAATCGCAATGTTGTTTTACCAAGGGTCGTATCCCGCTTTCCTCCCCGCCGACAACAATTGCAAGGGGAATGGTCAAGTCATTATAAAAAATGGATCTGTCTGAGGTTTTGTCCATACCGGCAACCCACAACCCGCTTTTCTTCAGGGCCTTAATGGTGTTTGTCATGTTTGTTACGCGGACAAGCCGAATGTGCTCCAAAGCACCTGCCGATGCTTTGGACACTATAGGTGTAGGACGGGCAGATCGATCCTTAGGAATAATCACAGCATTTGTGTCGATACAAAGGGCTGTTCTAATCAACGCACCGAGGTTGCGAGAATCCATAATATTGTCGAGCATCAGTATACAAGGGGTTGACTCGGCGCCTCGGATTCCGTCTAATAGTTCTGAAAATTTTACCAGGGGATAGGGTCCGACCTTGGCACCGACTCCCTGGTGGTGAGCTGTGCCGGACAGGTTTTTTAAGTGTAAGGAATTTGGCCTTTCAATGGGTATTTTTAAGGATTCAGCAAGAGCCAAAACCTTCTCAAGCCGTTTTGAGATGTTTTCTTTGGCGATATATATCGAAAAAATATCCCGCCGGCCCGCCTTTAGGGCTTCAGAAACAGGATGAATCCCGTAAAGTATCTCTGTATTCACGACGACCTTTTATTCAATCTCTATTTTTTCGTTATTTGAAGTTGATGGTTCCGTAAAAAGTAAAAAGTTGTACGTGTTCAGGGGGTGCGCTTTCCCGTGTAACGATACCTGCCCGCTTGTGCCCCAGGCCGCCTCGCCTTGCCCGTCCGCCATGGGCTTCGCCTCAGGCGAATGCCGGGCGGGCTTGGCTGGCGGGCGAGCTCGCATGGCAGGCGGGTTGGCGGAGTGGCTTCGTTATTTCAATGGCTTAGCTGTGGGGGAGACCGCGGCTCCCGCATGCTTTTTGCGGGAGAACGCGGAGGGGGCAGGAATGCCCCCGCTGCTAAGTCATTGAAATGACCAGACACGTAGACACCGGAGTGAAGCGGGGGAGCGCTCCCCCTGAACACGCACGAAAAGTTTATATGTTGTGCAATATTGCCTCTTAATGTACTAAATGTAGTCGTTTTACATTTCACGTTTAACTTTTTACAAATTTATCAAAGGCGATATCTTTCAATAATGGATATCAGTTCTTCAATAGCCGACAACAATTGATCATTGACGATAACATGACGGTAAAGATTCTTGTGGGCCATCTCCTTCTTTGCATTTTCAAGACGCCGATTTAAAACCGTCTTGCTTTCAGTCCCTCTCATCTCCAAGCGTTGTCTAAGGGTGTCCATTGACGGAGGCAAAACAAAGACCGTCACACTGTCCGGATGACGTTTAAGAATCTGAATAGTGCCCTGAACATCGATATCAAGAAGTATGTCACGGCCGGATGACAAACCCTTCTCAATAAATTCGGCGGATGTACCGTAATAATTTCCATGGACCTCGGCCCATTCAGACCAACGGCCTGTTTCTATATCTTTTTTAAACGCTTCTTTTGAAATAAAATGGTAGTCAACGCCATCCTGCTCCCCTTTACGGGGCGATCTCGTGGTATACGAAACCGAATAAACCATATCCGTAAAACGCTTGCGTATAGCTCTGGAAAGGGTTGTTTTTCCGGCTCCGGACGGCGCTGAGATGATGAAAAGATGTCCACGGTGGAGCGTCATCTCTTTCGTACCCATGCTGGATTAAACCGCCCCTTTAAGTGTTGTGTAACGCTGGGATATTGTTTCGGCCTGTATTGCGGAGAGCACGATATGATTGCTGTCCATAATAATAATAGATCTTGTCTTACGCCCGTGTGTTACATCCACAAGTCGCTTTTCATCCCTGGCCTCATCTTTAAGACGTTTCATGGGTGCTGAATTTGGCGAAACTATAGCAACAACCCGTTCTGCAACCACTGTATTCCCAAAACCAATATTCAAGAGATTCTGATCCATCTTTATCACTCCAATCCGGATAAATTTTAAATACCTAAGTTGAGCGATTTTTAGGGAAGAGATGTGCCGAGATCTTGATGCAGCAGAGTTTGCAAAAACCACAGGTGCCCCGCAGGAAATGCCCTTGGGGTGCATACCCATGGATATGTCGAGGATTTTTGCGAATCTTTGATGCGCAAGAGATCGGTACAGATCGAGCTTAAAATCGCTCAATTTAGGTAATAGTTTAGTTCTCTGAAACAATCCGGTTTCAAAGAAGCTTCAGGTATGATTAATTTTTATAATGAAAGCTTTTTGTGTGGATTATTCCACATTCTGAAGCTGTTCCCTTATTTTTTCAAGCTCCGACTTCACCTCTACCACCATGTGGGATACACTGGCTTTTTCTGTTTTGGATCCCATGGTATTGAATTCGCGGTTAAGCTCCTGAAGCAAAAAATTGAGCTTTCGACCGGCAGGTTCTTTGGCGTCCATAATTGTCAGAAACTGTTTTATGTGGCTTGTCGCTCTTACAACTTCTTCAGAAATATCACTTTTGTCAGCCAAAAAAGCCGCTTCCTGTGCGATTCTGTCAGAATCGATCTCCACCATCCCTTTGGTCAAAACCGCGATACGATCTTTAAGGCGCTGCTGATAATATAACAACAGGTCCCTCGATTCTTTTTCGATTTGATGAATACTTTTTTCAATGTTGTTAATGCGCTTGGAAATATCTAAAGCAATAAAATCTCCTTCCTTTTGTCGCATTGCAATAAGATCGACCATGGCGGCATCAATGCAATCTGTGACAACAGACCCGCTAGCCTCCACATCCCGGACATGTTCAGCAGATCGAAGGACACCCCCTTCTCTGACCAGAAGTTCAATAGATATCTCCGAATTAAGATCGAGCTGGTCTTTCAGTTGCACAAGGCTTTCATAATATGCCCTGGCTCTACTGATATTTACTTCAAAAGCATATGCCTCGTCTGAATCGTCATTTATCTGAAGACTAACCTCTATGCGGCCTCTTGCAACCTTGTCGGCGATCAAGGATTTTATTTTTCCCTCCAGAGCTGAATATCCGTGAGGAATACGCAAGGCAACATCAAGATACCGGCTGTTGTATGAGCGGATTTCAGCCAAGACATTAATTTCTTTCTCCGTTTTTTCGGCTCTGGCATAAGCGGTCATACTTTTCATAGTTTTATTCTTTCCTCGACATTTTTTATGAAATTTTAACCAAGATCGATCACATACTTCTTGCGCACCCATTCAAGAAAAGTCATTACATTTTCCGAAGCATAATCAGGATACGTCCACGGCATTTTATTATAGTGCCCATTTAAGTAGACCAGTGTTAGATCGGCATAAATTTCGCTTCCTATATAAATCCTGTGGCTATAATTTTTTCCCGTCGCCAGGACAAAACGCTCATGGAGCAAATATCCGGGATCTATATTAACCGCTCGTCTGTCGTCGATTGAATACTTACGCTCAAGATCATTGGTAAACAGCTTTATATTTGCCAGAGCACTCTGCTTAATTAGTCTTTTAAATGCCAACATACGTCTAAAAAGAGGTGTGCCCATCTCATCAGCGTAATAGGTGGTAAGGTTAAAAGGGAGCCATGGGCTTGTTATGTCCACAGGACCCAATTTTTCAACAAGCTCTTTTACGACATCAATGGCGAGGCGCTTTTCCTTCAAAAAAAAACCTATCACAAGCTTGGCAGGCTTTGGCGGTTGAGGAAGACTCATGGTATCGGACTTTATGCTCGGCTATAATTGAAGCAGCGGCTGTAAGAAATTTTATCCATTTTAATATTCGTTGTCGCGGCTCAACCGGTTCTCCTATTCATTTAAGGGCTTGGCTTCATCAATGAGCATAATCGGAATATCATCCCGAATCTCATACAAGAGTCTGCAAGTCTCACATATCAGGCCATCTTTTGAATCGTTCAAATATATGTCACCCTTACATTTCGGACACGCGAGTATTTCAAGAAGTTCCGGGCTGATTGCCATGATCGTCTCCTTAATTTTTATGGTATTGTAAACGTTCAAAAATAATTTTTGCGAATTCATTATATTGTAGATGACAAAAGTTCATTAAAATAAGCGATTGTTTTTTTAAGACCTTCTTCCAGTTCAACTTTGGGTTCCCATCCAAGAACTTCACGGGCAAGTGTAATATCCGGTCGACGTTGTCTGGGGTCATCCGCCGGAAGCGGCTCAAAAATGACCTCTGATCGGGAGTTGCTCAGTTCGATCACTTTTTTTGCCAGTTCCAGTATCGTAAACTCACCAGGTTTCCCCAAATTCAATGGGCCTGTCACATCATCGATACTGTCCATTAATCGCACCAATCCTTTTATAAGATCGTCCACATAACAGAAAGACCGCGTCTGAGTTCCATCACCGAAGATTGTCAGTGGTTTCCCACGTAATGCCTGAACGATAAAGTTGGAAACGACCCGTCCGTCGTTTAGATGCATTCTGGGGCCGTAGGTATTAAAGATGCGGGCCACTTTGATTTTAAGCTTGTGCTGGCGAAAGTAATCGAAAAAAAGGGTTTCCGCACATCGCTTTCCTTCATCGTAGCAGGAACGTGGCCCGATGCAGTTCACGTTTCCGTGATAGGTTTCAGGCTGGGGGTGTACAGAAGGGTCGCCATAAACCTCCGAAGTAGAAGCCTGAAGAATTTTGGCCTTGATCCGCTTGGCCAGCCCCAGCATATTGATGGAACCGTGAACATTGACCTTGGTGGTCTGAACCGGGTCGTTCTGGTAATGGATGGGGGATGCCGGACAGGCTAAATTGTAAATCTCGTCGACTTCAACATACAGGGGGAACGTAATATCATGCCGACACAGTTCAAAATAGGGATTCTCCATTAGATGGGCAATGTTTCTTTTGCTCCCGGTATAGAAATTGTCCACGCATAAAACGTCGCACCCCTTGCTGAGAAGACGGTCACATAAATGAGAACCGAGAAATCCAGCCCCGCCGGTCACCAGAACACGTCTGCGCAAATGCATATTACCCCTCTCATATTTTTTAGGGATTCTATTTAGTGTATCTTTGCCGGATATTCGCTTATTACTTTGTTATTGTCAACCAGCATAGACGCATGATACCTTTGGGTAATGTCCCTGAATGGCTTGCCGCCGTATTCCTGTCAAGTATAATTCTCATTTTTCTAATTATCAGGATCTGTTAAATTGTCGAAATCCCTGCTGGAGTCCAACGGTAACCGCGAGAAAAAATGCCATGCCGGCGTCCAGAATCTGAGCATTAACCAAACCGCTGACCAGGATGACGAGTGTTGTTGACAACACAAAAAATCCCAGGATATTATCCCGTTGTTTAAAGGCATTTTTTATAATCTCTCCAAAAAGCCAAAAAAAAGCAGCTACGCCGATCGCTCCATAGCTAACCGCCATGTAGAGAATATCGTTGTGCGGATGGGCCATGAGCGGATCATCCGGTGAGCCCATCTGTTTAAGAACGGTGCCATAGCCACCTGTTCCAACGCCAAAAAATGGGTTGTCTTTAAAAATACGGACCGCTCCGTACCACAAGTAAAATCTTTCATAATTGACTGAGTACTCCTTACCCCATGCAGATTTTTGATCGATACTCATATGGTATTTCAGCTTGTCTACTGACACTGAAATTCGGTTTCTGACAATCGGGGAAAGAAGCATCATCGAAACAAGGAGAACAGAGACCAGTAAAATTTTGAAAATGTTGAACCTTTTAAAAAGGTTGTAGACAATCAAAGGAGATAACAGGACAAACGTTAAATAACCGGACCTACCTTTTAGAATAATTAAATGAAAAAAGTAAAACAGCATCAATAATATAAAGAAAAACCGCATTTTTTTTTCCTCGGTTTTCCTAAAGTAAAATGACACCGTCAGGATTCCCACGACCAGGTAGGCAGATAATGTACTGTATCCTCGGCCCAATCCGCAATACCAGCCGTTAATTGGCGGATAAAGCCCGATCAACTGCATCACGCCTACCAAAGCATTAACTGCCAGTCCCAAAAGAAACGCCTGAATAAACCGTTCAGTCCTGACATTCGGCGCAATGGCGGCGATGGCCAAACCGTAAATCCAGTAGTGTGTTTTCCCGGCATAATCCATTCCGAGACCATGCAGATCCGATGTGTATAAAAGACCGATCCAGGGTAGTACAATGAGAAATAATACCGGCCAGCACCAGCTTTTAGTAAAATAAATATGCCTTGAACGGATGGCCAAACCGGAAAAAGCCCATATAATGGCTGCCGTTACGCCGCAAATCGTCGCTGGAGCAGTACCCAAGGGCGCTCCAAAAAAAGCAGCCACAAAAACATAGAACAATAGATTTTCAGCCGTAATTTTCTTGTTTTTGCGCAAGGCCGTCAGCACAGTAGTATTCATTGGATTCAATTGCCTTTTTCAACAATACGTCATTCACAGCGAGTCGTTTCCGTTCATGTTCTTTGTGCCAGAGATGATGGCAAACCGCCATAAAAGGGTGTTCCCTCTTTTTAATCCCGTATTTATAAAGCCGGACTGCCAACTCGGAATCTTCACGACCCCATCCTATGAAATTCTGGTTAAAGCCATTGATCGCAAAAATATCCTCCCTAAAAAAACCCATGTTACAGCTTCGAATTCCCCTTAACAGAGTGGAAGAATATGCAGGAAACCAAGACCACCTGATTACGTGATGGCCATTTGAAACATCTCGCAAAAAAACATATTTGACCATTTTCCTGAAGGAGTTTGCATCTTCATATGTAAAGGCTTCGGAGAGTTTTCTGTTGATCAGAATCCTTTTCCCCTGGAAGAAGCAACCTTTTTTGGCCAGTGATAGATGATCTTTAATAAAATGTTTTCCTGGAATACAGTCCCCATCCAGTAAAATTATGTATTGTCCATCCGATTTTTTTATGGCCTTATTTCTAATTCTTGCCGCTCTAAACCCGCGATCTTCCTGCCAAACGTGATAAAGCGGATATATGGATGACTGCATAAATCGATTAACAACTTTTTCTGTTTCCGCACCAGATCCGTCATCAGCAACAATAACTTCATCTGCCGATCTGGTTTGACACTCCAGCCCTTCCAAAACTTTCGACAACGTGTCAGGTCGGTTATAAGTCGTTATGATCACAGATGTTTTCATATAAAACTATATGCAAATCACTTAATGCATTAAGACAATCCCCAGCTTATGGATTGCATCTATAACCTGTTGTACGCTGATTTGCTCCATGCAGTCTATGGTTTTGCATTCCCGTTTAAAGCAGGGAGCACAATCCAGTTCGGCTCGTACGATCTGATGAATGGAGCCGAACGGACCGGTTCTCCAGGGGGCAGTTGGGCCGAAAAGCGCCACCACAGGAGTTCCAACAGCGGCAGCCATATGCATGGGGCCTGTGTCGGTGGATACCACAAAAACCATTTTTTCGTAAAGCGCCGCCAGCATTTTCAATGTTGTATGACCGGCCAGATTAGCGGCATGACCTTTCATGGCAGCCATTATATCCTGAATCGTCGGACGATCATCAGGGCCTCCGGTAAATACTATCTTTGCATCATATCGGTGAATGAACATGTCAGCCAATTGAGAAAATTTTTTATTGGCCCAGAGTTTTGTTTCCCACTTGGCAACGGGATTGATGGCAATCAGAGTCTTGGCTCCCAACAATCCGTACCTTCTCATTAGATCATCGACCTTTTCGTGATCATGACTGGAAACCGGTAGTTTGTATTCGACCGTGTTCGAGGGAATGCCTAGTGCCTCAATAAACATCATCCCCCTTGAAAGGGCGTGAATCTCCATGTCCACCGCAGGAATGCGTTCGTTCAAAAAAATATAGCTATGCTCCATATGTTCGAGACCTTTGCCAAATCCGATTTTCCGTTGGCCTCTGGCAAGCCCAATAAGGACACCGCTTTTCAGCAATGCCTGAAAATCGAGTATCATATCATAATAGGTGTCCCGCAATGCCTTTATAAAACGGTATGTTTCGCTTATGGTGCTGAAAAACAACGAGCTTCCCAATCCTCTCATCCAGCGCTTACGTTTGGAAACAAGAACGTGATCCAATGCTTCATGACCTTCAACAAGGGACGCAGCGGCTTCCTCCACTAACCATGTAATATGGGCATCCGGGAAGTGGCTTCTAATGGCATTTAAGGCAGGCAATGTATGAATCACATCTCCAATCGCACTCAGTTTCACAATGAGAATGTTCACAAAATTTCCTTTACAACATCAAAAATCATATCCACACTAATTTGTTCCATGCAATTAAGGTGGCCTCTGGGGCATTCTGGTTTAAGGCATGGACTGCATTCCATCGGGACCTGCACCACTCTACTGTTGGAGCTAAACGGACCTGTCGTTTTAGAATTGGTGGATCCGAAAATTGCAATAAGCGGAACATTAAGAGCCGCAGCCACATGCATCAAGCCTGAATCATTGGTAATAAAAAGCGCGCACCTTTCAATCAAGGCCATCGCTTCGCCAAGGGTGGTCCTGCCGGAAAGATCGATGGGCTTATGCCGCATTTTCCGTGAAATATCTTTTCCAAGCCTTCCGTCTTGGGGTCCGCCAAAAACGATGACTTGGGCATTTGTATATTCGTTGATCAGATCGGCCAGGTAGGCATAACGATCGATAGGCCATTGCTTGGCAGGACCGAATGTTGCACCGGGGTTTATTCCAACCCATTTAAAATCGTCGGATATACCCTGTTCCATCAAGATTTTTCCTGCCCGGAGCCGATCCTGTTGACTCAACTGAAGATAAAGATCACTGCTACCTGTATCCATGCCTATTCCACTGAGAATATTAAGATAATACTTGGTTTGATGTTCTTTTTTGATTTCATTCGTGCACGAAATTGCATGGGTCAACAACATTGGCCGTGCATCCGTGTTATATCCGATCCGAAGAGGAATACCTGATAGATAAGCGATCAGTGCCGCTTCAAAAGCATTCTGCAAAAGGATCGCCGCATCAAAACCGTATTTTCTTAAATCTTTGGCGAGACGCAGTTTGCCGAAATTTCCTTTATTATGTCCTTCTCCATTATAAATTATCAGATTATCTACATGTGGGCTGTCCTCGAAAACAGGCGCAACCCATGGTTTTGTCAGAATACTGATCTTGGCATTCGGAAAGCCTTTTCGGATTGCCCGAATCGCCGGTGTGGTCATAATGGCATCACCAATCCAGTTGGTTGATCGAATAAGAAGGCGTTTAATATTTTTTGGTTTTATTGTTTTAAGTGCCATTATTTTTATAGAACCATCTTCAACTGGAACAGATTGAACGGTTTTACACAGATTTTCAGTGGTTTATTTGTCAGTAACTTTGGGCCAGGGGTGATACGGTTTCGTCTTCCATCGTTGGTGCACCCAAAACCATTGCTCAGAGTAACGGCGGACAACGTCTTCAATGATTCTATTATACTGCAGAGTATTCAACTCAACATCCTTTCTCTTGTCGCCGGTTTTAATCAACGGAATTTCTGGCCCGAACTCTGCTCTAAAGCCTGTTTTTTCCCGGATTAAAAAAACGGGAACCACCGGTGCCTGTGTTTTTAGGGCCAAAAGGGCCAATCCGCTGTTGGTGCAGGCCCGACGACCCATAAAATCTACAAAAACGCCTTCGTACCAGTCCACATTCTGATCCATCAGCAATACAACCAATTCTTTGCGTTCCAGACTCCTTAGGATCTCACGAAAAGAGCGCTGCTTGGGAATGATCTTTGCCCCGAAGCGTGTCCTCAACTCCACAAAAAAGCGATCCAGCGGTTTAAAGCTCAGGGGACGAACCACGGGACTCAAAGGATACTTGATCATAGCGCCGATGACTGCCAGAAGCTCAAAGTTCCCAAAATGGGCGGTAAGTACTAAAACACCTCTATCTTTTTCATATGCGTTTTTAATATTCGATCTTCCGTCAATCGTAAAATATTTCCTAAGCTGTTTCTCATCCAGACTTAAGGACCAGCCGATTTCAAAAATAATCTGCACCAGATTTATAAATACTCGCTTGGCAAGAATCCGGATTTCAAGTCGATTTTTTTGACGGCCAAAAGCATGGGTTAGACTGTCAATAACGATCCTGCGGTGCCGCCTGTCTGCCAAAAAAACAATTCGGCCCAGAAAGTCAGCTGATATTCGTTGCCATTTCTGTGGAATAAGGCCCAAAAGTCTGAACAGTATTTTGATACAATTGTAGACGGTTCTTTCCATATCAAACATTACCCCACTTCAGACTGTTGCAGTGCAGTTTACTTTGAATGAACGTATAAAAGGCATCGTCCTCATCACCAAAGGTGATCTTGATACCCAACACGACAAGATCAACGGGATATGTATTTCTGTAAGAAATCCGGACATAATCCTTTTCGGTGGTAACGAGACAATCCGCATTTGCTTGCCTCGCCGACTGAAATATGTTTTCAATATCCACTCCCGAGTATGGATGATGATCAGGAAATTCCATACAGCCCGACACAAAACAGTCAAGGCCTTGGACGGTCCGGTGAAAATCACCGTTATCTGCCAGACCTGAAAAAACAAAGGCTTTTTGTCCTTTTAAAAACTCCGGTTCACATGTCGATACGCTTTGTGATTTTTGATCAAATATACTGCTTTCCCCTTTTATCACTTTATGGACATACGGGACGTGGAACGATTTGAAAACCGGTTTGTCCGCAGTTAAGGATCCGGATTTTAAGCCTTGGAGAACTTTTTTAGCATCCGGTACAACATCGGATCTTGTTAATATCAATGCATTTGCCCGTGAAAGAGCTGAAACCGGCTCTCTCATAATACCTCTGGGCAGCATATGCCCATTGCCGAAAGGGCGGCGGCAATCCAAGAGTACCAAGTCAAGATCACGTCCAAGTTTCAGGTGCTGGAAAGCATCATCGAGCACAAGGACGTCAGGTTGAAACATCCGCACAGCCAGCATGCCGGCCTCCCACCGATTTTTGCCTACGATTACCGGCACATTTTTCAATTTTGCGGCCATCATATACGGTTCGTCACCGGCGGTCTCAGGTCCCATCAATAAAACCTGTCCATCGCTCACGATCCCGCCGGCCTTTTCCGCACGCCCCCTATATCCTCGACTGATAACCACAGCCTTGTATCCGAGATCCTGAATGAGATTGGCCAAATATATCGTCATGGGTGTTTTCCCTGTCCCACCCACTGAAAGGTTCCCAACAGATATAACCATGCAAGGGAGCCTTTTTGATTGAAAAACACCCTTTTGATATAATTTTTCTCTTAATTTTACAGCACCTCCATAAACTTTTGAAACTACCGATAAAAAAAACCTAAAAGAAAAAAGGGGGCTTGCCCCTTTATCTGCCATAATTTTCTCAATTATTCTAATAATATTGCTCATGGCATCTTCTTTATTATTAGTTATCGGCCCTCTGACTTCTGCCCTTTTTCATCAGTCATCTGTCTCCTGATCCCTGACACCTAACACCTGCTTTAAAGATATGTTTCAACAACCCGCAATGTCTTTTCAACAGCGCCTTTGTTGGCTTTGAAAACCTGCCGGGCTCTTTCTCCGATCTCGATGGCTTTTTTATCGTCTCTAATGAGTGTCGCCACAGCTTCAAAAAGGGAAGCTGAGTCATGAACCCTTACAGCTCCTCCTGAATCCACAAGCAATTTGGATATCTCAGCGAAATCACTCATATCTTGCCCGAATATTATCGGTTTTGCAAATGAAGCCGGTTCAAGTGGATTGTGCCCGCCGCACGCTATCAGACTCCCTCCTATAAAGGCGATATCGGCGATTGCATAGAGTTTTTTTAAAATCCCCAGGATACCAACCACAATCACATCGAATCGTTGACCTGCTGATTTTTTTTCCATCTCTTTCATAAGACGAACAGAGTAGCCTGCTGCTTCAAAAATACGATATACCGACTTTGCGCGTTCCGGATCTCTGGGGGTGACAACAAGAACCAGATCTTTAAACTCACTTTTCATTTTGGAAAAAGCGTCAAGAAGTATCGATTCTTCACCTTTATGCGTACTCCCCGCCACCAGGACCTTTTGAGACGGCTGTATCTGCATCCATTTCCTTAAATCTTTTATCTCTTCCGCCGATAAGAACTGGAATTCCTGATCAAATTTGATATTGCCGGTAAACATTATCCGATTTGAGGGAACATCAAGGGCTTGAAAACGTTTTGCATCTTCCGCGGACTGGGTGCAAATTTTTGCGAAAGATAAAAACAGCGGTTTTGCAAAAAAATCGAATCGTTTGTAGCCGATAAAAGATTTATTGGACAGCCTTGCATTAACAAGAACAACAGGGGTCTGCCGTTTTTTCATCTCAAAAAGAAAATTCGGCCATATATCCGTCTCGACGATGACAACAACGGCTGGAGCAATTTTCTCTGCAATATGTTTTACTGAAAATTTCAAATCATAAGGAAAATAAAAGATGCCGATAACAGAATCATTTAAATACTGGTTGGCGATATCAAAGCCTGTTTTGGTAGAAGCAGAAAACACAATATTTCTAGTATGGGAACGCTCTTTTAACCGTTTAACGAGTGGAACCGCGGAAAGTACCTCTCCCACCGAAAGTGCATGGACCCATACAATTTTTTCTTCAGAAAGAAGTAGTTTACGCCTTGTCATCGCAGCTGGCAACGGCACAAGCCCCAGCCTCTGGAGGATTGTTTTCCTCCGCTTTTTGGAAGAAAGCGCTATGGGGAGGATCACCGGGAAGCCTATAGCGATGAGAAAATAAAGCAATATATTATACAGACGTCTCACCTGCTGTCCTTTTATCACGATTCAAGGGTAGCGCATCACTTGTCAGTCGTTACCCGTCACCTATTATTCAGCATTTAACAATGTTACAGCTCCAAAACAGAAAAAAGCAAGGTTCGCCGTCCATGCAGCAATGCCGGGAGGCAGCATTTCACCGTATCCAAGGGATAGACAGAAGCTGTAAAAAATCCAATAAAGAAATGCCATGCCGATACCGAACGCGATGACAACAGGCATACTTTCCTTTATTTTTCCTCTGGCGCCAATGCCGGTTCCCACCATACACATGATGATACAGATAAAAGGAAAGGCTATTTTAGCATAGAGGTCCACCCGGTAATTCGTCGCATCATATCCTTCCGCCTCAACCCTTTTTATATATTCCGAAAGCTCTTTGAAGGTCATCTCTTCCGATTTTTTGGCCACCCGATTTAAATCTTCAGGTAGAAAGTCGAACTTCTCAACCTGCTGGTCGTGGAACGTAATATCGTAATTCCCCAGTTCCTTGTCCAAATTCTGTTCCATTATTTCGTATAACAACCATTTTCCCTGTTCGAAGACACCTTTTTTGGCATCAATTCTTCTGATGAGTTGGAAACGTTGATCAAACTGGTACAGCGTGATTCCATAAATGGCTTTTACCTTTGGATTAAAATATTTTATGTGTGTTATAATGCGGTTACCTTTAACCCAAATGTTTTTTTCCTCGGTAATGACTGTAGATTCCCTGCGGACTTCTCTGAGCCAAATCTGATTTGACTTTGCCTTTGTAATGGGAACAATGACATCGGAAAAGAAAAAAAGAAGGCCGCTCAACATACATCCAATTATAACGACCGGTTTAAAAAGATAATAGATACGGACGCCACTGCTTCTTAAAGCCATGATCTCATTGTGTCGGGTCATGAGACTAAAAACGATAAGAACTGCCAGCAGAATACAGATCGGTATAATCTGAACAATAACAAACGGTATTTCCAATATAAAAAAAAATATGGTCTTCGAAAACGGCAACCCTGCTTCCATAAAATCGTCTATCTTTTCAAAAAAATCGACGATAATATATATACCGATGACAAAAGTCAGAACAATGCCGAAATATTTTGAAATCTGAATGGTTATATATCTGTAAATAATTGACATAACGATAGACTAATTTTCGTGCGTTCGTAATATCTGTCTAATTTTTTTTCTAACATGGGCGATCATTGAATCGACTTTTACAGGACGGTCGGTTGCGGTTCTGACAACAAGAAACAGACCCAGCCCCCCCATAACAACGTTCGGCGCCCACATTCCAATCACCGGTGGATACACCCCGGCTTCTCCAAAAACTTGTCCCGCGGACAACATTAAGTAATAGATTAAAAAGAATGCCAGTCCCAGCCCCAAGCCTCCGGACCGTTTTACGGACCCCGACTGAACGCCCAAAGGAACCGCCAAAATTCCAAGGGCTATGCATGCAGCGGGAATCGAAAATTTTTTATGAAATTCAATTAGTGTCGTATAATATTGTTCATCTTTTTTTACGGCGGTGCTCAAATACTGCCGGAATTCGCCAAGGCTCATCTCGTCTTCGTCTTTGGGACCGCTTTTTGAAGTCGAAAAAGTTTTTTTGAGATCAAAACTGACGTCATAGGTGTCAAAGTTGATGGAATGGGCCGACCTGTTTTCAAGGTTGACCTGATTGATGGCCCCATTATAAAGTTGTAAGTGGAACACAAGCTTGTCAGGTTCACTAAACACCTTTCCCTTTGGCGCCACGATGGTGCTTACAATATTTTTCGACCTTTTATCTTCAATAAACACATCAATAAGTCTTTTTTTCTTCAAATCTATTTTATTGATATACAGCATGACGTCCTTGAAACTGTCGTTGAAAGTCCTTTCTTTGAGTCCGGCGTTGACATGAGATGCAGCGACGCGAAACGTCAGCTCTTTCATGGAAATCATTCCCCAGGGCATTGCATAAACCGTCAAAAAACATGAAAGGAGCATCCCCATTACACTAAATGCCAGCACAGGAGGCATTAGGCTGTAAATGCTGATCCCGCCTGCTTTAAGGGCATTAAGCTCGTGATCGTTCGATAACCGAAGAAACGTCAATAGCACGGCTATCATCACCGACATGGGTATCACAAATGACAGAAAACGAGGGACAGAGTAGACAAGGATCAAAAAGACGGAAGACAGGTTGATTTTGTAATTGACAATCAGGTTTGTAATATCGAGTATCTTTGTCATGAGGAATATAAAAGTGAAAAACGCCATATTGATGGCAAACGGCCAGATCATCTCTTTGAAGATATACCTGTTTATAATGGAATTTATTTTCATATCAGGAGGGTGTTGGATTGACGACTGTGTCTGAAATGCGTACGATTTGCGTTTATTCCTCAGTTTGATCCGGCTTAAGTATTGATAGAGACCTGGTTTGAATGAAATTCCTTGTCCTGGCTATTCCTATACTGCATCTGGTAGAGTTTGAAAAATTCTCCTTTTTGGGCAATCAATTCTTCCCGTTTACCCTCTTCCACAATCCGACCGTTTACAAGAACAGCAATCCGGTCGGCATAATCGATGGTTGAAAGTCTGTGTGCGACCACAAAAGTGGTGCGCCCCTTCATCAAATTTTCAAGGGCTCTTTGAACGAGCATCTCCGCCTCAGCGTCCAGTGAAGATGTTGCCTCGTCAAGAATCAATATGGGAGCGTCTTTTAAGAGGGCACGGGCGATACAGATCCTCTGTTTCTCTCCGCCGGAAAGACGTCCACCCAGCTCTCCGATATTGGTGTCAAACTTGTCAGGAAAAGACTGTATGAAATCATAAGCATAGGCCGCCTTTGCTGCCTCAATGATCTCTTTTTCCGTTGCATTCATTTTGCCGTAAGCGATATTGTTCCGTACGCTTTCGTTGAAAAGGATGGGCTCCTGGGTAACGATGGCCATCTGATCGCGAAGCGAAGATATCGAAGCATTGCAAATATTCACGCCATCGATCCTGATGGCACCACGGGTTACATCGTAAAATCTCGGTATTAAGTTAACCAAAGACGTTTTCCCGCCACCGCTCATTCCCACCAACGCAAGAACTTCACCGGCCTTGATATCCAAATTGATGTCTTTGAGGACCATTACGTCTTCATACTTGAAAAATACATTTTCAAAAGATACACGGTGCGGCTCCCGCTTTATTTCCATAGGATTCTTTTGCTCTTTGATATCTGTTTCCATTTCTATAATATCAAAAACCCTGTCAGCGGCAGCAAGCCCCTGCTGAACAGCATTATTGAGACCGCTTAGTTTTTTAACCGGATCATACAGCATGAGAACGGCAGCCATGAATGAAAAAAATGTTCCTGCTGTGGATGTGCCTGAAATCACCTTGGAACCACCATACCATATGATAAAAGCAATCCCGATCCCGGCTAAAAATTCCATGACGGGAGAAGACAAGGACCTGGCAACAACCGCCTTCATTTCAATTTTAAAAAGGTTGAGTGTCTTTTCAAAAAAACGTTTTTTTTCATACGATTCCATTCCGAAGGCCTTGACGATCTTGTTTCCTGCAAACGTTTCATGCAGAAAAGAACTCAAATCGGCCATGGATTCCTGACATCCGGTACTGACACGACGAACCCTTCTCCCAAATTCCACCAACGGAAAAAAGGCCAGTGGTAAAACCACAAACGCAAACAACGCCATTTTCCAGTCTCGATAGAAGATAACAAGTGTTAAACCGACGATGGTAAAGCTGTCCTTGAGTGATCCGGTCACAGCGGTAGAGACCATGGCCTTTATAATGTTGACATCATTGGTAATCCGTGACATCAGAACACCGGTTTTTTCTTTATGAAAAAAGGCCAAAGGAAGATCCTGAATACGGTCATAAAGATCGTTTCTGAGATTTCGGATAATACCTTCCCCAACATAATTCATAAGGTATTCCTGGCCGTAACTCCCAAGGCCGCGCAGAAAATATATCAGAATAACGGCAATAGGAATGATGCTAAGCATCCGGGTGTCTTTGTTGAAGAATATATCGTCCAGCACAGGTTTTACTAAAAACGCTGTTGCAGAGGTTGAAATAGCGATAACCAACATGCACCCCATTGCCAAAAATAATCTCAACTTGTTTTCCTTGACAAGGGATAGGAGGTGTTTGTGCCTGTTTTTTAATTTTAGTTTAAACATTTTTTTAATTACAAACCGGGTGAATCCCTAAAAACTCCTTTGCCGGCGACATTGAGTATTTTTTGGGGAATGTAAAGGTCCGTGTCAGAAAGAAAATGAATTCTACAGGTTAACGTTAAAATTACATCATATCCAATGCGATATCTGCAACCCGTTCCGAAGCACCCGGCCCGCCCAAAAGATCCCTGATGTTCAGCAATTCGAGCCGAATCCTTTCAAGGCCGGAAGAATCACTTAACATCTCAAATACCGTGTCTGAAATCCTGGTAGGAGATGCTTCTTTCTGTAACAGCTCCGGAACGATCTTTCTACCTGCAATTAGATTGGCCAGACCGATATGTTTTACCTGTATCATGGCCCTGCCAATCCAGTAGCTTATTGGAGACACTTTGTAAATGATCACCATCGGAGTTCCGGAAATTGCTGCTTCAAGGGTAACAGTCCCGGATGCTGCAACAACTAAGGTGCTCCGCTCAAATACTTTTTGGGAACTGTCTGCAACCAGTTCAAAAGCAAATCCTGTCTTGTGTTTCTTAATAATTCCTTCCACATACGTTCTCTTCACTTCAGGGGCAAGCGATATCAAGAATTTTACATTGTCTATTTTTCTATGTAAATTTCGAGCCGCATTTATCATTATCGGAAGATGCCTCCCAATCTCCCCATCCCGCGACCCCGGAAGAAAGCCGATAACAGGATAATCTTTTGTTCCCCCGGTCAGGGCTTTGTTCTGTGGAGAAGCGTCGGTGTCCAGTAATGGATGCCCTACGAATGTCACTGGAATTTTGTGGCCCCTGTAAAAGTCTTCTTCAAAAGGGAGGATAACCGCCAGGTGATCCACAAGTTCTCCGATCCGTTTTACTCGGCCGGGTCTCCAGGCCCAAATCTGGGGGCTGATATAATAAAGTACGGGTATCCCAAGCTTTTTAGCGAACGATGCCAGATGAAGGTTAAAATCCGGAAAATCTATAAGGATTAGAAGGTCAGGATGCAGAGTTTTGAGTGCCTTTTTGGCAACCCTTAGGCCTTTTAGAATGTTTGGTATTTTTGAAAAAACCTCTGTTATTCCCACAACGGCAATCTCAGAAGCATCAATCAAAAGCCTGACTCCGGCTTCACCCAGTGCCCGCCCGCCGATACCGCAAAAAAACAGTCCATTGTGTCTTTTTCCCATGGCACTGACAAGCTTTGCCCCGTGAATATCGCCGGAAGTCTCACCGGCAATAATCATGATATTTTTTTCTTCTGAAAACCGATCCATAGAATTCCTAAGGAAAAAACCGTCCGACGGTATCCTTGATCTGCTCCATAATATCCAGGGCTATCTCCAGGGCATCACGCCCCATTTGGGCGGTTACTTCAGGAGGTTCACGCCGATCAACCGCTTTAACAAAGGATTTTAATTCATTTTCCAGTGCGTCACCGGCTTCAAAGTTAATCTGTTTAATATCCATGCCGGGTATCAGACCACCTTCGGCATTGATATCCTTCTGGATAACAATGATATCCTTGTTGGAAAAATCGACAGAAACATAGGCATCTGTTTGAAACAGTCTGATTTTTCTTTCATTTTTGGTCGATATTCGGCTGGCTGTCACATTTGCAACACATCCGCTTTTAAATTCAAGACGTGCATTTGCGATATCGATATGTTCGGAAATTACAGAAACCCCTGAAGCTCGAATTTCGCTAATTTCCGACCCGGCAAAGTTCAATATAAGATCGATATCATGAATCATAAGGTCGAGCACGACACTGACATCGGCACAGCGTCCCTTAAAAATACTCAACCGGTGCGATTCTATGAACATCGGCCTTTTAACGATATCCTTCAGAGCAACAATGGCCGGATTGAATCGTTCAAGATGTCCAACCTGGATAATAAGACCCCGGGATTCTGCAAACCGAATCAGTTCGTCCGCATCTTCCGTGGTCTCTGTCATAGGCTTTTCAATCAGGATGTCGATATCATTTTTTAAAAAATCCTTGGCAACTTCAAAATGCGCCGGTGTCGGGACAGCAATACTGACAGCGTCTACTTTCCCAAATAAGTCCTTATGATTAAGATATGCCCTGGTTTTGACCCTTCGGGCAACATCTTCGGCCTGGGATTTATCGATATCAACAACGCCCGCAAGTTCGACGTCATTCATCCGGCTGTATTTTTCAGCGTGAAATTGTCCAAGATAACCGACACCAACAACGCCGACACGCAGTTTTTTCATAGCATTACTTTTCCATGGCAATAATGGCGATTCCGAACTCGTCCGCCAAATTGATCATCTCTTCCCTGTCGAAAACAACCGCCTTGGCCGCTTCAACAACCAAAACCGCCGCCCCGACCTCATGCATGGTCCTTATGGTCTGAGCACCAATAGCAGGAATATCAAACCGAATGTCCTGACTGGGCTTGCACACCTTGACAACAACGGCAGTATTTTTGCCGAGTCTTCCGCCCCGTTTTATAGTCGCATCTGTTCCGTCTATGGCTTCCACTGCCAAAACAGATCCGCCGCCGACCACCACACACTGGCCAATATCAAGGCGCCCGACCTCTTTCGCCAATTTCCAACCCAGCTCAATATCTTTTTTTTCGGATCGCGAAGGTTTCCGTTTTGTCCAGCAGCCCGGTTGCGCCAGAAGGTCCGGAAGCAAAAATGTCGAGGCCTGGACCTCGATTCCCTCTTTTTCAAGGACCCTTGCAAATCTCCTGAGGAGCCCGTCGTCATGAGTATGCCGCATCCCCGCAATGAGCGAAATTGCTTTGGTGTCAGGCCTCACATCTGAAAACATCCTTGTCTTTGTTATACCGCCAATAAGAACAGTCTTGCTGATATGGTTTTTTTTAAAAAACTTGATAATACGCTTGATCTGCCCGATATGAATCCATTCAATTGCATCAACATGATCCTTCAGTCCGGGATCTGTCTCATTATTATGAGCAACCGCATAAACAGCAAACCCTTTGGCTTTTGCAGCTTTTGAAAAAATGATGGGGAACTGTCCATTCCCGGCAATAAGTCCTATCCGCATGGCAGTATTCTTGAAATTCCTGACAAAAAAAATGTTAACAATACCCATTTGGAAAAATATCGAGTAGAAACCATTTCAAAACCTTCCGGTGAGTGATTTTTCAAACAGCTTCCATGTTAATCCGGAAGAAACCGCTAACGTCTTTTGCGAAAGAGGTTGAAGATGTTCGATGGTACTACCTTGTTATTCCCCGTTGGGAAGATTTAATAAACTTGATCAGTTTAACCACCTCGGGGATCTGATCCACCTCCGCCTTAACCCTTTCAATGGCCTCGTTCAGTGTCAGCCCGATGCGAAAAAGAATCCGGTAGGTCTTTTTTAACAAAGATAACGTATCTTGTGTAAACTCCTGTCGTTTCAGTCCAACACTATTTAATCCGTACAGTTTTGCCCGGTCTCCCGCTGCAATAACATATGGCGGGATGTCTTTGACCACTGCCGATTTTCCACCGATATATGCGTAATTTCCAACTCTTACAAATTGATGAATTGCCACCAACCCGCCGATGGTTACAAAGTCTCCGATAGTGATATGCCCTGCCAATGTTGCATTATTTGCAAGGATAACTTTCCGTCCGGTTTTGCAGTCATGGGCGATATGGACATAAGCCATCAGAAGATTCTCTTCACCGACCTCGGTGATACCTCCGCCAAATTCCGTTCCTCTATTTATCGTAACAAACTCCCGAACGACCGTACCGCGCCCGATCTTCAGGGTTGTTTCTTCACCTTTAAATTTAACGGCCTGTGGAACAGCACCGATGGAAGCATACTGAAAGATATGACAATCCGGTCCAATGGTAACATGCGGCTGAATAACAACATGTGGACCGACGATGGTTCCGGATCCGATCTGAACATTCGCTTCGATAATTGAATACGGACCGATTTTGACATTAGAATCTATATCGGCCTTGGGGTCGATAATTGCTGCAGGGTGTATCATTACTCTCCTCCAAAAGTTGCCATAAGTTGAGCCTCAGCTACGATTTTATCATCAACATTTGCGATTCCGGCCATCTTGAACACCCTGCCCCTTCGTTTAAGAAACTTCAGTTCAAGAACCAGCTGATCACCGGGAATAACTGGTTTGCGGAATTTAACCCTATCCACACCCATAAAATATATGAGGGAACCGTGTTCTTTCCGGGACATGGATTCAGCAGCCAGTATGGCACCGGCCTGCCCCATGGCTTCGATGATAAGTACACCGGGCATAATTGGATTTTCCGGAAAATGTCCCTGGAAAAAGGGTTCGTTGATGGTGACGTTTTTGAGAGCTACAATCTTCTCATCCGGCACAAGTTCAAGTATTCGATCAATCATAATGAACGGATACCGATGGGGCAACGACTTCATGATTTCAAGGATATCAATAGTTTTATTCATTTCCAAATGCTCCTTACCTTACTCCAACCTTTCCTCAATTTTATTTAATCTTTTCTCGATTTTTGAAATCCTTCTTATAAACTCGGGAAGCTTTGGCAGAACATTTTGGACCCTTAGCCATAATTTATGGGGCATCGCGGCTGCTCCCGATACAACCTGACCTTCGGGAACCGATTTGGCAACACCTGCTTTCGGACCGACGATGGCATTGTCACCGATATTCAGATGGCCTGCAATGCCGGCCTGACCAGCCAAAATAGCATTTTTTCCAATGGTTACACTTCCTGAAATACCGACCTGGGCAACCAGAATAGTGTTTTCACCTACGGTCACATTGTGCCCAATTTGAATCAGATTGTCGGTCTTGACACCGCGACATATCCGGGTTTTTCCAAAGGTCGCCCTGTCGATGGTGTTCCCGGCACCAATTTCAACATCGTCGTCGATCTGAACAATGCCGGTATGGGGTATCTTGTAATACTTTCCACCCTCCGGAGAAAAACCGAAACCATCACTCCCGATTACCGTCCCGGCATGAATTGTCACTCGATTTCCGATTATACAACGCTCAAGGATTGTCACATTGGGGTATATCTGAACATCATCTCCCATGGAAACGTTGTCCCCGATAACAACATTGGGATGAACAAACCCACGATTTCCCAGGGTAACATTGTCTCCGATCACGACAAAAGGAGCGATGGACACATCTTTTCCGCATATAAATTTTTTGCCGATATATGCACCCGAGCTTATACCGGGCTCGGGTTTTGAAGCAGGATGTAAAAGATTGAAAACCTTGATAAAAGCAAGCTGTGGATTATCCACCTTTACAAGGTTTTTTGTGGCGGCTTGAAAATCCCGGGGAACAATAACAGCCCCGGCATTGGTTTCATCGATCCTCAACAGGAATTTTGCATTGCCGGCAAATGTTATTTCATCACCGTTTGCTTCTTCAAAAGATGCCGCGCCACGAATCTTTTTACTCGTGTTGCCGCTGAGTTCTCCTTCAACAATTTCGGCGATCTTGACAAGTGACAGTTCCATTTTAAATTTTACCTAATCCCTATTACTGTTTTTTATTTGTTTTATCCGTTTTTTTAGTTTTCTGGGCAAAAACTACATTGTATTCCTTGATCACCCGATCGCTGATATCAATGGTGTCCGGTGAATATATTATCCCTGCTTCCCGTTTTTCGAGGATAAGCAGAAAGCCTTCTTTTTTGCCGATCTTTGCAACAATTGTTAGAAGCTCTTTCTGAATGCGGGTAACAAGTTTTTTTTCTTGTTCCTTGAAATTAGCCGTGTATTTTTTTTGCAATGATTTAAAATCATTAATACTGATTCTGATTTCACGTTCTTTTTCTCCCCGCATCTCATTGCTCATTACCAGAGCTTCACGCTCCAGTTTCTTCTTTGCCTCTTCGATCTTTTCACCCTTTTTCTTGAGATCTCCCTCCATTTTTCGCCCTTGTTCATTGATTGCACCCCTTGCCAATTTTCCGGCATTAGACATCTCAAGAACTTTTTGAAAATCGACGACACCAATTTTGGCAACATCCGCCCCATAGGAAGAAGAAACAAGGAAACCAAAACAAAAAACTATTGCTATAAAAGCTGTTTTAACCGTACGCATATTATCCCCCCTTAAAGATCGTCCAATCATTGACCCATTACCTGTTTGGTGAAATATTGACATAAAAATATATGACGGCTTCGAAAAAAGTCTTTTATGAGCGATATCGAGCAAAATGAGACTTTTTACGAGTTCATCAAATAGATAATGAAATTATTTTGTTATAGAATTTCTCAATTCTGGTTACACGCATTTGGGATTTAACAAAACAAGCAAGTGCTCTGAAGAATACATTGCTCAAAATGCCGAACCCATTGAAAATTCCCAGCGCCCACCCGAATCTTCGCCTTCTTGAACATCAAGTTTGTGTCCGTACTCGATCCGGAGAGGCCCCATGGGAGAATACCATCTGAAACCGAACCCGACACTACTCCTCAAGTTCCCCAAGTCTATACTCTCATCGTTGTTGTAAACATTGCCGGTATCATAAAAGAAGAGACCCACAAGGCCCTGATCCTTTAACAGCGGAATTATGTACTCAGCATTAAACTGTACGAACTTGTCTCCACCGATTTTATTGCCGTCTTCGTCTAAAACATGCACTTCTCGCCATTCATAACCACGCAAAGAATTAATACCACCTAAATAAAACCGTTCATAATCCGGCAAGATGCCGCCTGAACCTTCTGCTACATACCCGCCTTTGCCGTGTAAAAAACCGACGGTTCCCTTAAACAGCGGAAAATACCAGCCGGTTTCAGCGACATATTTTGTGAAGGCAATATTTCCCCCAAGGCCCGCATATTTCACCGTCATACTGTGCTTCGATCCTTCTGATGGATTAAAAGCTTTGTTTTTTGAGTCGTAAGTTACGGTGGCGGACACACTGCTCGTTATATTGGTGCCCTCCAGGTCTTTGATCGACTTTGCTGCAAACTCAGATATATTTGATATTTCGGCATTATCGTAATTATATCTTAGATATCCCCTTGTATAATCAAAAATAGGATAGCTGAACCTTACACCGGCCCCGACGCTTGCTTTGTCATAGGTGTCATAGTCGGTGTCCCAGTTATACAGGTCAAACCCCGCGGACAAAGGAATATCAAACAACCAGGGTTCCGTGAAACTCAATTTGCCGGTAGTTGTTCTCCCTCCTATCTGACCATCCAGCGAGAGAATCTGTCCACGCCCGAATAGATTTTTTTGGTTAATGGAAGCCGTAAAAAAAACATTTTCCTGACTGCTAAATCCTGCACCAAATGCAATGGAGCCGGTTGACTTTTCGGTAACATCGATTTTCAAAATCATACTGTCATCGGTGCTTCCCTTGGCCGTATTTATCTTTATGTCTTCAAAAAAATTAAGACGATAAAGGTTCCGAACGCTTCGTTTTAACGCTCGACCGCTGTAAAGTTCTTGCTCATATACTATAAGCTCTCGTCGGACAACCTTATCCCTTGTTTTGGTATTGCCTCCTATAATTATTTTTTCAAAATAGACCTGTTTACCCTTTTGTACAACATAGGTTATATTAACTTCCAACTCATCAAAATCTCTTTCAATACGAGGCGCTATATCAGCGTAGGCAAAGCCTTCATCAGAGTATAGATCCGTTAGGGCCAACACATCATTCCGGACAGTTTCACGATTGTAATATGTCTCATGGACGATTTTAAGGTTTTTCATCAATTCATTTTGGGGCAAAACAAGATCACCCGTAATTTCGACTTTCCCAACCTTAAACTGTGCCCCTTCATCTATTTTAATGGTGATATGGATCCATTTACCTTTGTATTCAACTCGAGGTTCTCCGATTCTGGCCTGTATGTATCCATGGTTATAATAAAACGCCGACAATATTGCGGCATCCTGTTCAAGATCCTCCATTTTAAGATCTCCGGATGAGGTCAGCCAAGAAAGAAACCCTTTTTCCTGGGTCTTCAAATATTTTTTTAATTCCTTATCGGTATACGCATGGTTCCCTTCAAAAATTATGCTTTTTATCAAAACCTTTTCACCCTCATCGATATCAAACTCCAAGTCAACCTGGTTTTGTTCCAGAGGATGAATCTTGTAGGTAATTTGAACATTATGATAATTTTTCTCTTTGTACAGTTCTTCTATCCGGCTCACGTTACTTCGAATTTTAGGAATATTCAGAATCGATCCGGTTTTAATGGTTAAATTCTCTTTAATCTTATCTTCTTTATAAACCTTATTACCTTTAATGTGAATAACGCGTATGGTTGGTTTTTCTTTAACCCTGAATATTATATTTTTCCCGACAGGAGTGTCCTCGGCCTCAATCCTAATATCGTCAAAATATCCCATTTCATATACTGCTTTAAGATCCTCGGAAAGGCTTTTTGAAAGAAAAATGTCGCCGGGTTTTGTTTTAATAACTCTTTTAATGGCGTCAGCCTCTATTCGCTTGTTATCGACAATAACAACGCTGGCCACCTTTTCCCGCTTAAAAAGTTTCATTCCGATATCACGGACAAGTTGTTTTACGGTCCCGGGCAGATTTTCTATGCCTTGCCCCTCTTTAATAAAGACACGGGGGGAACCTTCTCCAAAAGATTCTATCATCTTAACATCGAGGCTGAACCGTTGTCCAATCAGGGTAAAGCTGCCCCAGACGATATAGTCAGCGCCATTCTCGATGCCGAGATACCGAATTTCAGCAAAACTCTCGGTGGTTTCTCCGGATGTAAAATCAGGAATAATTTCCGGGGATAAAATAGCAGCACCTTCCTGCTTGAGATGATTCGTAATTACCGCCAGTATTTCTTCTTTCAAGTAGGAAAGATCATCAACCGTATGGATTTCAAATGGTAATACCATTACCCTGACACTGTCCATAGGACGTGCGGTTTTCGGGCAAAAGCATAACAGCGCGATAATAAACAGACCCAATTTTCTAAACATCGATTTTTTCAATACCTAAAATCCCATCCCCCGAGCAGTTTGTTTTTTTGTATCAATTTGGCCTAAGGAAAAATCTGTCTCATTCGGTTTCAGGAGTTCTGCCCCCCCCTGAATGTTACCTTTTGCTTTTTTATTCTAAAGTTAAACCTTACAATTCCACCAGTTGACCATCCACAATCGTCGTACTTCGTGACATATAAGATGCAAGTTCCATATTGTGAGTTACGACGATTAACGTCATACCGAACTCGTTATTCAACTCCAAAAGCAAATCATGAATATGCTCGCTGCTTTGCTTGTCAAGATTGCCGGTAGGCTCATCAGCCAAAAGAATCGCAGGTTTGAGGACCAAAGCCCTTGCCAAGGCAACCCGTTGCTGTTCACCGCCTGAAAGCTTGCCGGCCCTGAAATTCAACCTGTCCTTAAGATCTACCCTGACAAGCATCGCCTCTGCAATCTCTCTGGCTTCTTTCTTCCTCATCCCTTTAATCAGTATCGGCATCATCGTATTTTCAAGGGCTGAAAATTCGGGAAGCAGGTAATGAAACTGGAACACAAAACCCACAGTTTCGTTTCGAAATTGGGCCAGTCTGATTTGATCAAAAACAAAGATATCATCACCCTGAAAAAAATAGGCCCCGCTATTGGGCCGATCCAGGGCGCCAAGGATGTGAAGCAGCGTAGACTTACCGATGCCGGATGCCCCAACAATCGCCAGGGTCTCGCCAGCGTCCATATCGAGATCGACACCCTTTAAAATATCAATACGGATCTCATTGTTTTCGAAACTCTTGCATAAATCTCTCACCGTCAAAAACCGATCCGGAATAGGCCTCTTCTCATCCCCCATACCGCTAACCATACCGTATAGCCTCCACAGGGTTGAGTTTTGACGCCTGCCGCGCCGGATAGAGGGTTGCCACAAAACAGATGACCAATGCAGCGGCAGCAATTATGAAAACATCCATAGGATTAAGTCGAACCGGAAGCGTAGAAATATAGTACACATCTCCAGGAAGTTCGATAAACTTGTACTTTTCCAGCAACTCACATATAATAAAACCCAGACATACACCCAGTGTTGTGCCCACAGAACCGATAATCATCCCATTAAAAATAAAAATCTTTCGGATGCTGCTGTCCCGGGCTCCCATGGCCTTTAATATGGCGATGTCTCTGGTTTTTCCCATCACCATCATAATCAGTGTGCTTGCAATATTAAATGCCGCCACCAGTACGATAAGGGCCAAAATTATAAACATAACCGTTTTCTCCAGCTTAAGTGCGGAAAAGAGATTGTGGTTCATTTGCATCCAGTCTTTGGCCCAATAAGGAAATCCAAGATTTGAAACGATTTTTTCCGCAATATTCCTTGCTTCGTAAACATCTTCAACACGCACTTCAATGCCGGTCACAATGCCTTCCATATGTAAAATTTTCTGGGCGTCTTTCAGATTGATATAAGCGAGAGATCCATCATATTCGTACATGCCGGATTCAAATAGTCCCGCAACCTTGAAGCGCTTCATTGCCGGCAGATATCCTATGGGTGAAATCATACCCTGGGATGATATGAGATAGACCGCATCGCCCTTACCGACCCCCAGATTTCTGGATAGCTCTTTACCCAGAATAATTCCCGGCATCAATGACTTGGAGTTCCCCCGTCCCTGGGTCTGCTTCAAATTCTGCAAACCGGAATCCTTCAGAATTTTTATTGCCCCTCCGGCGGATTCCGGGTCTATACCTCTTAAAACAGCCCCCGACACCCCGGATGGCGATCGCAGCATTATCTGAGTGTATATAAACGGTGTGGCTGCTTTTACGCCGTCCAGCTTGTTGATCTGTTTAGATATTTTGCGATAGTCGGAGAAGGAACCGCCGTGTCGCATCAGCACAACATGGGATTCCACCCCAAGTATACGCTGCTTGAGATCAGACTCAAAGCCGGCCATTACAGCAATAACAACGATCAGAGCCATAACTCCCACTGTCACCCCGGCGATGGAGAGTATGGTTATGAGTGAAATAAACGTCTCTTTTTGTTTGGCTCTGAGATAGCGGCCACCGATGAAATACTCAAAAGACATAATAAAACCTAATCTGAAACGCTCAATTCAGGTAAAAACAGGTTGTGGATATAGGTTATTGGACATTGGGTTTATGGCTTTTTCGTTCATGATTCATTCCCGATGCCCTTCTAAAAAGTTAAACTTGATTGGCTAACCTATTTACAAATAAGAGTCAAGATTAACTTGTTGTACCTATCCGATTTAATTTCCAAGTAATTTTTGTCCCCTCACCGACCTCACTCACCACATCAAGCCAAGTATTGTAAGACTCGAGTATACTGTGAACGATGGAGAGCCCAAGCCCTGTCCCGGTTGGTTTTGTGGTAAAAAAGGGGTCAAAAATCGATTGAATTAGTTTTTTTGTCATGCCGATGCCATTGTCGCTGACCTCAACACATGCATAATGGGGCTTCACCAAATAAGTTTTAACGTTGATGAAGCCTTCACCCTCAACCGCCTCGGCCGCATTTAAAAGTAGATTCCACATCACCTGACGCAGGTGCACCGGATCCATTTGAACCCAGATATTGGGGGCAAGATCCATGGTGATGGAAACTCTGTTGTTGGTCGCCTGGTTATTTTTAAATAGCTTGAGCGTCTCTATCAAAGCGTTTTCAAGCTCAATTTTCTCGATTTTACCCACCGGCGGTTTTGCGAACAAAAGAAAATTACTGACCAGCATATTTAATCGGTCTGTTTCACGCAGTACAATCTGCATCAACTTATCATGTTCAGGATTATAAGGAATTTCTTTTCTTAAAATCTGAATCGATCCTGCCAGAGAGGCCAGGGGGTTCTTGACTTCATGGGTGATGCCGGCAGCCATTTCACCCATATAGGCCATCTTTTCGACACGTTTTACACGATCCTCCATCACCGAAAGCTCTTCTTTAGTCCTTCTCACCTGCTCTGACAGCAGTCCGCTCAAAAAAGCCACTGCAAAACACGCTGACATGGTAATCACGACCTTGAAAAGAACGATGTTCCAGTCATAATCGCCAATGGTGCTGCTCCCTTTTATAAAAAAAGGGTTAATAATACCATAATATTCGAGATCGATCAGAATACCGTACTGAATACTGCAAAGCATCGCCATGATCATGCTCCCTCTTCTGAAAACGATCATACTCGAATAGACAATAACAACCAGATAAAGAAAGGAAAAAATACTTGTAAAACTACCGGTAATAAAAATGATTACCGTGACAAGAAATGTATCGATTCCGATCTGCATATAAGGGAGAAGCAGATTCAGCTTTTCATATCGGAGAATTAAGGCATAGTAGACTGAGAGCAAAAATATTCCGACGATAATTCCGTAAAGAATAATGAATGATCGGGTCAAGGGGAAAGAGTTTTCACTGACTTGAACAATAACAGTGGAGCCCAGCATTAACGAAGCAAATAAGATTCGAAAAAAAATAAGCCATTTAAGCTTATGAAACAAATCATCTTCGGGTTTAATGGTAAAATTCCGCATAATTATCAGGATATTTTAAACGCGTTATCAACCCATCGCCGATGCCATTTTAAAGATCGGCAGGTACATAGAAATTACAAGGCCGCCGATAACCACACCCAAAAATACAAGCATAAACGGCTCTATTAACGCAGTCATGTTCTCCACTGCCTGATCGACTTCTTCGTCGTAAAAGTCGGCAATTTTCGTTAACATTGAATCAAGGGCTCCGGTGGATTCACCAACTGCGATCATTTGGCAGACCATCGACGGAAAAACTCCGCTTTCAGAAAGTGGATCGGACATGGTGCGGCCTTCCGAAATAGCCGATTGGGTCTCGTATACCGCTCTTTCAATGGTTTTGTTTCCTGCTGTTTTTGCAACAATATCAAGTGCATCTAAAATCGCAACGCCACTGGTAAGCATGGTTCCCATTGTACGCGTAAATTTGGAAACAGCAGCTTTGCGGATTAATGGTCCAAACAACGGTACCCTGAGGAAAAGATCATCCATCAAGACCTGTCCTTTTTCGGTTTTATAAAAACGCCGTATTAGAAAGATTAATACGCCAATGAAACCGATAATATATAGGATGTTGGACTTAATAATCCGGCTCATATTGACAACCAATTGAGTGGGGGCCGGAAGCGCACTTCCCATGCCCTCGAACATATCTTCAAATACGGGGATAACAAAGACCATGATGATGGCAACAACAATTACAGCAATAACCATGGTTACAATGGGATAGGTCATACCCCCTTTTATTTTAGCTTTAAGTTTCGCAGCTTTCTCCATATACGTCGACAACCTTCTTAAAATCGAATCAAGAATACCCCCGGCTTCACCGGCTGCAATCATATTTACAAAAAGATCATCAAATTGTTTGGGATGCTTTTTCAAAGCTTCTGCAAAGGTCTGTCCGCTCTCTACATTCCCTTTTATTTCTTTGAGAATATTTTTAAATGTTTTGTTTTCATTCTGGGTGTACAGAATATCAAGGCATTGAATGATAGGAAGTCCGGCATCGATCATGGTCGAAAACTGTCGGCAGAAAATTATGATATCAGCCTGTTTGACTTTAGGCTGCATAAAAGCAACATTTTCAAAAATGTCCTTTGGTTTCAATTTGATCTTGGTTGGTGTAATCTTACGCCGGATCAACTCCGAATTTACAGCTTCCTCGGTGGAAGCTTCTATCTCACCCTTTTTGTTCTTCTTATGTCTGTCTTTTCCTCTCCATAAATAAACCGGCATGATTCTTCCTCCTATAGGTGGAGACGATACGGAGCTTATATCGAAACTGAAACTACAAGGTTACAGAGAATTCCTGTCTCAGAAATGTCATCAACAATACGGGTTGACAACTAGGGAATTAGTCGATTAGGTCCTATCATAAACGAAGAAAAACAACAACAGATTTGCGGAGTTTAATGCAAAACCAGGCATTATACAGCTTGATAAGCTCGCCCATATATGCATATGCTTAGTGTTCAAAGACACGTAACATTTTGACAAACTCGTTATATTTTTTTTGGGAATAAAATCCGAAAGAGCGATATGGTGGTAAAAACCAAAGCACATCAAAAAAATGATCTTACCGTCATTACAACCCATATCAATGCCGACTTTGATGCTTTGGCTTCCATGTTGGCAGCTCAGAAATTATATCCTGACTCCATAGCGGTTTTCCCGGGTTCTCAGGAAAAAAATTTAAGAAATTTCTTTATCAAATCGATGGTTTATCTCTTCAACATCGCCGACGTTAAAGATATCGACATTGAAAACATTAAACGACTGGTTCTTGTGGATACCCGGCAGCCAAACCGTATCGGAATCCTTTCTGCGGTATTGGACAGGCCCGATGTTGATATACACATCTACGACCACCATCCCCCCATGGACAATGATATCAAAGGGCATCACGAAGTTCATTATTTAACCGGTGCCACCGTCACCATACTTACCGAGATCATTAAAAAGAAAGGGATCGACATTTCACCGGATGAAGCGACCATTATGTGTCTGGGGATATATGAAGACACCGGCTCCTTTACATTTCCCTCCACCACCGAAAAAGATTTTACTGCCGCAGCGTTTTTACTATCAAAAGGCGCTAATTTAAATGTTGTTTCAAATTTAATCTCCAGAGAGATCAGTCCGGAACAAATCGGGCTTTTGAATGACATGATTCAGGCCGCAACCCGATATAACATTAACGGCATCGAAATTGTAATTACCAATATAACCACTGACAATTATGTGTCTGATTTTGCTTTTCTGGTTCACAAAATGGTTAAAATGGAGAATCTCGATGCGATTTTTTCCATTGCCCTCATGGGGGACAAAATCTACATCGTCGCCAGAAGCAGAATCCCGGAAGTCGATGTGGGAGCGCTGGTCACTCCCCTTGGCGGCGGAGGGCACACATTTGCGGCTGCCGCTACAATCCGGGGTAAAACGCTGGCTCAGATTGAGTATGAGCTGCTGGAGATTCTTTATAAAAAAGTAAGATCTCTGAGCCGGGCAAAAGACCTTATGTCATCTCCGGCCATCACAGTCAATGCGGATGTACCCTGTAAAGATGCAGCCGATCTTCTTACACGGTATAATATCAACGCGCTTCTGGTTACCCGGGAGTACGACGGAAAGAAAAATCTCGTGGGTTTTATAACACGCCAGATTATTGAAAAGGCTATGTTTCACGGACTTGACCACATCCCGTTGAAAGAGTATATGACAACCGAAATTGCATCCGTGGAACGAGAATCCGAGCTCCAGGAAATACGAGAAAAAATCATGGAAAATAAACAGCGCCTTCTGCCTGTGGTCGATAATGATACGATTATCGGAGTGATTACCCGTACCGATCTACTCAATATCATGGTGCGGCAATCCGAACATACCGATCCGGATTCATCCGATTTGCTGAAGGAGCACAGCCAGGCAAGAACCAGAAACATCGTTAAATTCATGAAGGAACGCCTATCGCCTCGCATTATTGGTATCCTCAAAACCATTGGGGAAAAGGCCGAAGAAATTGGTTGTGGCGCTTATGTCGTCGGTGGATTCGTACGTGATCTTTTTCTGTATCGGAACAATGAAGACATAGATATTGTTATTGAAGGCGATGGTATCGCATTTGCTAAAAAATATGCTCAAACAGTCGATGCTCGTATTCATTCCTATGAAAAGTTCGGCACTGCTGTAATTATTTTCCCGGACGGTTTTAAAATCGATGTGGCCTCGGCCAGAATGGAATACTACAAGTTTCCGGCGGCCCTTCCTACGGTGGAAATGAGTTCCATTAAACTCGATCTTTTTCGTCGAGACTTCACTGTAAACACCTTAACCATCCGGCTCAATCCCGACCGGTTCGGAGTATTGATAGATTTTTTTTCAGCCCGGAAGGATCTCAAAAAGAAAGTCATTAGAGTATTGCATAATCTAAGTTTTGTTGAGGATCCGACCCGGGTTTTCCGCGCCATCAGATTTGAACAGCGTTTCAGTTTTTCCATCGGCAAACTGACTTCAGGCCTGATTGAAAATGCCGTAAAAATGGACTTTTTTAAAAAACTCAGCGGGAGGAGAGTATTTGCCGAGCTCCGTCAGATTCTTGAAGAAGAAAATCCTTTAGCCGCCATAACACGACTGAATGAATATAATCTTCTGGGTGTAATCCATCCATCCCTTGTCCTGAACAACAAAATGATTTCACTGTTTAAGTCGGCCAAAAAGGTATTATCTTGGCATGATTTGCTCTTTCTGGAAGAACCCTATATGAAATGGGCGGTATATTTTCTGGCACTTACCAAATCCTGCGACAAAAAAACCGTCAGCGAAATTTGCCGGAGGATTGAAATAACTCCTCGTTACAGGCCTATCTTCTGCAAAGAACGCTTCGAGGCTGACAAGTGCATCTCTTGGTTGGAACGAGATCTCTCTGCAAAAAACAGCACCATTTACCATCGGCTTTCCGTTTTTAAGATTGAGTTGATCCTTTATATGATGGCAGCCACGAAGAATGAAATTGCAAAGCGATCCATCTCCAATTATTTTACCCGGCTGAGGCATATCGATACGTCTATTAAAGGTAGAAATTTGAAAAAAATGGGCCTTGAACCCGGACCGATTTACCGTGAAATCCTGCAGGCTGTTCTTGATGCCAAATTAAACGGTCGTCTTAAAACCCGCAATGATGAACTGTCTTTTGTAAGAAATTATGTTCAATAATTCAAATCTGAATCAAATCGTTGTAATGATCGTTCCACTCCTATTCTCCGTAACAATTCACGAAGTGGCCCACGGCTATGTGGCGCTTCGAATGGGAGACAATACTGCCCGACTGGCTGGCAGGTTGACGCTCAATCCTTTAAAACATCTCGATTTTTTCGGATCGCTGATCCTGCCGCTTATTTTGAAATTAACCGGTTCTCCAATAATTTTTGGTTATGCCAAACCGGTGCCGGTGAATTTTTCCAATTTCCGTGACATTCGAAAGGGTACGATTTTTGTTGCATCCGCCGGCGTTCTGGCCAATTTCATCCTCGCGATTTTATCGGGGGTTCTCTTTCAAACATTGGTCCATTTTCAATGGGTATGGTATCCTTCCATCTTTAAACCCTTGATCATGGATCTTTATCATATGCTTTTTTATAGTGTGATTATTAATTTGGTCCTTGGCATATTCAATCTGATCCCGATTCCCCCCCTTGACGGAAGCAAAATACTTGCTGTGTGCCTGCCACCAACTTTAAGGCTGCAACTTGCTCGTATTGAACGATTCGGCATGATCATAATTATTTTCTTGCTTCTAACAAATCTTCTGGATAGGTTAATATCATTTTTTTTAACCCCGATGTTCAATATTCTACTTGGAAGATAGCGATAAAACAGAAAAAGCCGTCGAACAATGATCCTGACTTGAGAAAAACGGACGTTGGAAATAGGCTTTTTAAATTAAATTAAACATATCATTTCACTGGAGTACAGGAAAATCCATATGACGAAAAAGAAACGAATATTAAGCGGAATGCGCCCTACCGGACCACTTCACCTTGGCAATTTGCATGGCGCACTTGCAAACTGGGCCGAAATGCAAGAAACCTACGATTGTTTTTTCTTTATTGCCGACTGGCATGCACTCACCAGTGATTATGAAAGTACCGGCCGGATCTCGGAATATGTTCGGAATATGATTGTTGACTGGCTGAGTGCGGGCCTGACACCTGAAAAAAGCACGCTTTTTGTCCAATCACACATTAAAGAACATGCCGAACTGTTTCTAATTCTTTCCATGATAACACCGGTTCCGTGGCTGGAGCGCAACCCCACCTATAAAGATCAGATTACCCAGCTCAGCAACAAGGACCTTTCCACATTTGGCTTCCTTGGCTATCCAGTGCTCCAGGCAGCGGATATTATTATGTATAAGGCCTACGGTGTCCCAGTAGGTGTCGACCAAATCCCACATGTTGAAATTACGCGTGAGATAGCGAGAAGATTCAATCATTTCTACGGTGATATCTTCCCGGAACCGAAGTCTATTTTGACCGACACCCCCAAAATTCTCGGTATAGACCGGCGTAAAATGAGCAAAAGTTATAACAATGCGATTTTTCTTTCGGACAGCCCCGATGAAATAACCGCCAAAGTCGCCAAAATGTTGACGGATATCCACAGGGCAAGGAGAAGCGACTCCGGAAATCCCGATGTGTGCAATGTTTTTGAATTTCATAAGCTCTATAGCGACGGCCAAACCATCGAAAAAATAAATCGGGAATGCCGAAGCGCTGAAATCGGGTGTGTGGAATGCAAGCAGATAATGGCTCAAAATCTCATCAAAGCCCTTGAGCCCTTACGGGAAAAAAGAGAATATTACGAAGCACGTCCGGCCCTCGTAGACGACATCATCGCAGACGGAGGGGAAAAAGCCCGGCGAGTCGCCCATCAGACTATGGCAGAGGTTAGAGAGGCCATAAAAATATAACCAAATGCAAGAGGATATTTATAAGGTACAAATCGATGATATCTTCGAAGGTCCCATGGACCTTTTGGTTCACCTTATCAAAAAGCATGAGGTGGACATCTATGATATTCCCATTTCTTTGATAACCAAACAATATCTTAGATACATCGAATGGATGAAGATAATGGATATCAATATTGCCGGAGATTTTATTGTGATGGCAGCCACTCTGGCGAAGATTAAATCCAGGATGCTTCTCCCTACCCATGAAGGAGAAGATGAAGAAGATCCCCGCTTGGAACTCGTTAAACCCATCGAAGAGTATTTGCGGATGAAATCAGCAGCCGAGAAACTGGCCGCGAGGAGCCTTCTGGGAGAAGACACCTTTGTCAGAAATCCGAGACCGGAAAATCATCTGATGGGTCATGAAGGTGAAATCATAAAGGTCGGCTTATTTGAACTTATCGATGCGTTTCAAAAAATACTGGAAAATATATCCCCCCACAAACAGATAGACATCACCGCCGATACGATTTCTGTAAGGGACAAAATTGTTCAGATCGTAGAAATTTTTGAAACCCGGGAATCGACAACTTTTAACGAACTTTTTCCTAAAAACGCTGTCCAAAGTGAAGTTATAGTAACATTTCTTGCGATTCTTGAAATGGTAAAACTCTCCTTGGTCAGTATTATCCAGAATACTCGGACCGGTATTATCAGACTATTTTACTTGTGATGGAAGACATAAAGAACATCATCGAAAGCCTTCTCCTGGTAACAGAGGAACCCTTAACAATCGACCGTATTAAAAGCATTCTTATTGAGCCGGGAAGAAAAGAGGTGCAAAATGCCCTCACTGAGATAGCGGCTGAATATGAAACTCGAAAGGGCGGTTTCCTCTTACGGGAAGTCGCCGGCGGATACCAGATCCGTACCCGTCCCGAATATAGGGAATGGATTAAACGTTTAATCCAGCCCAAACCACTGCGCTTGAGCAAGGCCGCCCTTGAGACCCTGGCAATCATCGCCTACAAACAACCGATTATACGCAGCGATATAGAACATATCCGTGGCGTCAGCTGTGGCGGTATCCTCCGAACGCTGTTTGAACGGAAACTGATACGGATCCTGGGGAGAAAGGAAATCCCCGGCAGGCCGATTATTTATGCCACCACAAAACAATTTTTAGAGCTATTTGATCTTAAAGATTTGAAAGACCTTCCAACACCCAAAGAAATCGCAACACTCGGTGATGCGTCATTGGAAAACATGGAATAACATGCTGTTTTGAATATGGTAAAAAGTCCTTGACTTAAAAGTTAATATTGCACTATATAAATAATGAATTTCCTTCATCAAGCTGAAGTCATTGTAAATAATACGATTGGATTTTTATCTTTCAATAAGGAGTTTTTATGAACAGATCCGACTTGATTAATTCACTCAAGGATAAAGTTGCGCTCAGCAGAAAAGACGCTGGAAAAGTTGTTGACACGTTTTTCGACGCATTAAAAGAGACATTGTCGAAAGGTGATCGGGTTGAAATTAGGGGTTTTGGCAGTTTTTCCGTAAAAAGTTACAAGCCGTATGTTGGACGAAACCCGAAAACCGGCGAACAGATTAATGTGACCTCCAAGAAATTACCCTTCTTCAAGGTCGGCAAAGAGTTAAAGGAGAAGGTGGACACACTATAATAACGGGCGGTTAACTCAGCGGGAGAGTGCTACCTTCACACGGTAGAAGTCACTGGTTCAATCCCAGTACCGCCTACCAGTAAAAACAGAGGGTTACGGATCACACCGTAACCTTTTTTTTGTGTTTGCGACCAAAATGCGACCGGTTAAAATTCGACCAAAAACAAAAATTTTTGACCAATATTGTCATGTTTAAAGGCATAATTTGGCAATTTTCTTTATTTTAGAAAAAAATTGAAATGGAGAAATTTACTATATTAAATATAACCACTTTATATTATTTTACATATTATATCTTTCAAAATACGCCTTTCAAAAATTGTATAATTTTGCACAAATTTTGCATGTAAATCATAGAATTGCATCGCAATTCTATATAACGCGGCCTCGCCGCTCTAAAAAACGAAATTCTTGAGCAATTAAGTTATCTAATATTTTTCTCATATAATCTTAAACTCGTAAAAGGCAAACCACTTGAAAGAGTGGGACGCAAAGCCACTGACCTAAGTCCCAAACATAAGGATAAGGTAGCAGGGCTGCCGGGTAGATACAGCACCTTTTTGGCCGCATCTCCTTCGGCAACGATCATAGGCCAAAATAGGTGTTATTTTGTTTTCATCAAACCACAGATATATTGAACCTTTCAAAGCCCTTCTTTTGTCTTCCTTTTCACCAAGTTTCCTCATTTTTTTTATTATGCTTATCATGTTTCTTTTGCCTGCCAACATTGCGCATTGCATTGATCTCTCCTTTGCATGGGATAAAAACACTGAAGGTGATTTAGCTGGTTACTATATTTACTATAAGACCGGTTCTTCCGGCGCTCCTTACGATGGAACAGGAGCTAATGAAGGTAACTCGCCGATAACAATACCTAAAGCGAACCTGAACGACCCGGAAAATCCTGAATATACAATACATGGCTTAAGTGATACTGAAGCGTCTTTCTTCGTGATCACTGCATACGACACTGCAAACAACGAAAGTGACTACTCAAATGAATTGTCCTTCCCAAACGCCCATAATGATACAGCAACCGTTGCCGAAGATTCGGGTATTAATAACATCAACGTGACCGCAAACGACGATTTCGGCGGTGACGGGCCGGCAACATCAGACATTACGATTACCGCAGGACCAAGTAACGGCACTGCTGCCGTCAATAAGAGCGGATCACCAAACGATCCGACAGACGACGGCATCGATTACACGCCCAGCCCGAACTATAACGGCACGGACACCCTCACCTATCAAATCTGTGACAGTGACAATGACTGCGACACGGCCACAGTGACCATTACGGTCACCGCTTCGGACGATATGCCGACCGCCAGCAACGA
>PVMK01122457.1_pt1 | contig 60734 bp, 59 predicted proteins | sample 1853481 | NCBI WGS metagenome assembly PVMK01 (sample SAMN08533507, study PRJNA380276) | Marine sediment metagenome, whole genome shotgun sequencing project.
TGCTCCGATTGAAGCGGGCGTTGCGTCGAGCTTGCAATCAGCGCGTGTCGATACCGTTGCCGCAACGGGTGATCGGATTGCCGATACCGCGCTTTCGATGCTGGGAACACCGTATCGATACGGCGGCCGCGGTCCGGGCGGTTTCGATGGTAGCGGCTTGGTGTACTACGCCTACCAACAGGCCGGGATAGAGGTGCCAAGAACCGCCAAGAATCAAAAGAAAGCAGCCAGACGCATCAATCGGCAATCGCTCAGCAGGGGTGATCTTCTGTTTTTCAACGTCAGTTGGAAATCCGGCCACGTCGGGATATACGTCGGCGACGCTCGTTTCGTTCATGCTCCATCTCCTGGAAAGCGCGTGTCTATCGCGCGGCTGGACGAAGGTTATTTTGCCTCACGCGTCGATCGTGCCGCTCGCTTGCACGATTGATCCAAAATCTGGAGCGTAGGGTCAACGTTTGGGATTGGCACGCTCGTGAAAAACCCCGCTTAGTTCCTCGATACGCAGTCGACTGCCTTCACGCAGCAGGTGTTCACCCTTGACCACCTGGCCATCCAGGGCGACCTTACGACCGGGCATAACCTTCAGATAGTAGCCGTCTGGGTTCCGTTCGATCGTTGCGGTGGTAGCGGGTGCAGTCCAGCCACCTACCCGAATCTCACATGAACGCTTGCGTCCGATGGCGGTACAAGTCTTGTCCAACCGGCATATCCACGTCGCTCGGTTGGGTGAAGAAAGTGTGAGATAGCCGGTCTTTGCGTTCTGGACCAGCTTCGAGAGCGTGGCGGCGTCAACTAACAGTGTCTCCTTTTGCACATCGTCATGCAGGGCCTGGTTGGAGGAAACGTCGGTAGGTCCGTCACTCTGCCGGCCAGAATCGTCCAGAGTCTGAATTCGCGCGAGCTCAATAGCCAGCTTCTAAGAGTCTCGCATCCAATCCGAAAAACAGCAGTGGCATGTAGCCGCGCGCGGACTAGATAGAGAAGCCACGACAGAAGCGCAAACGCGAGTCCGAACAGGATCATTAAGTCCCACGATGCGGCACGGTATTCGGCCTGGTCCAGAATAATCGGCACGAGTACAGGTGGCAGCGTGACCACGAACAGCGAGGACATGAGCAACGGAATCGTGATACTGGCGACGTGCGCATCGGTCTCGATGGACATGCCGAAATAGAACAGAATGAAAAACTGGCTGAGCAGCCCGATGAAGAGACTGGCGGATGATGTAATCGTCAGTTTGAGCGTACTCTTAAACAACTACAGCATCCCCGCGGACCGAATCAGGTAAGCGCTTCTTCATGATCTCGCCGACCGGCGAAGCCTCGGCATCGATTCAAACCGCCAGTTGCACATCAGTCACGCCGTTGAAAAAGACCGAGACCCTGCCCGCGGCTCGCTGCCGCACGGCGGGCTTGCTCAGCAGCGCTGCGACGATGTGTCGAACCGGTTCACCCCACCAGGCGCGGCTCAGAAGCACTTTGGGTGGCTGTGCCTGCAATGCTTGAATCTCGCGGACCTCGGTCATGCGTTCGGCTTCAATGTCGTCGAGCGCGGCAGCCAGCGCGTTGCGGTCAGGTTCCGGCGGAGTCAGTACGGGAACCAGGTGATTGGCCGCAACGATTGCGTCGCGCAGCGCAATGTTGATTCCCTGACCGCCCACGGGTGACATCGTGTGCGCAGCGTCACCGATGACCAGGACCCCGGGTCCGCTCCAGCGCTCCACACAGTCGGAAACCGTCTCCAGCAGGAAGGGTTTGTGTACCGCGTCGCCGTGCGCGCGCAGGTGATCGGCAAAATCGGGCGAAACGTGATTCGCCATCTCATCCACCCACTGCTCGATGCCGCGGCTGCGCAGATCGCCGAACGTTCCCTTCAGAATGACCCAACCGAGTTGCAGCGTGTCGTCCCAGGTGTGATAGGCGATCAGCAGGTGCCCGCGACCGGCGTAGGCGCGTACACCCGGCCAGTCGTCTGGGCACGGCAGCTTGCACCAGACGATGTCCATCGGCGCGCTGACGTGCCGGGTAGCGAATCCGGCTTGCTTGCGTATCACGGAATTGCGCCCGTCGGCGCCAATCACCAGGTCGGCTTTCAGCTCTTGCTCGTCGTCATCGGTGCGGATGCGCACCCCGGTGACATGGCCATCATCGCGGATCAATTCCTTGACCGATGCGCCTCTGATCAAGTTGAACGATGAACTGGCGCCTGCCTCAGCGACCAGCATCTCGAGCAACGCGGGCTGCGAGACGGCCAGGAACTGGAAATCTTCGGACGAACCGGTGTCGAGCGATGCGCTGAACAGCGGTTTGCCGTTCAGATACGCGGCGATCGTCTGTGGTCTGTAGCTTGGCAGGGCCGCAAGCTGCGCGTGCAGGCCCATTTGCTCCAGCGCTGCAATACCGCTTGGCATCAGCACCTCGCCGCGGAACTCGCGGGCGAAATCCCGCCGGCGTTCGAGCAGAGTCACGTCGACACCGCGGCGGGCGAGCAGATAGCCGAGGCTCGCGCCCGCAGGACCTGCGCCGACAATCACGACGTGGCTCATCGTCAGTCCCCGTTTCGTCCGGAACGCTACCATAGCGCATGCTCTTTCCCGGGACCCGGTGACGTTACCGACGCCTGGTGGCGAATGGTTTAGTTACGCCCTGATACGCTAAGGTATTCTCTTTTGGGGGTCTTGCCCCGCGTCCTACGCTACGTTCCAGGGGATCGCCATCGCGACACCACAGGCACTCATCGTCGGCGCCGGCATTGCCGGGCTGACGGCGGCATTGACACTGCACCGGGTGGGCTGTGCGGTGCGCATATGCGAGGCTGTCAGCGAGCTGAAAGCGTTGGGCGTGGGCATCAATCTGCTGCCTCATTCAGCGAAAGAGCTGATTGGGCTGGGTCTCAAGGACGCACTGGAAGGCACCGCCGTACTCACGGGCTCGCTTCGCTATCACGCCAAAGACGGCAAGACGATCTGGGCGGAGCCGCGCGGGATGGACGCTGGATATCCCTGCCCTCAGTACTCCATTCATCGGGGCGCATTGCAGATGCTGCTGCTGGATGCGGTGCGGGAGCGTCTCGGCGCCGACGCCATCTTGACCAGCCATGAGTTCCAGCGTCTCGAGCAGGACGACGCGGGGGTGACGGCAGTCGTCTATCCTGTGGGCTACGCGAGCAACGGCAGGCAGATCATCAACTGGATCGCCGAACGCCGAATAGAACGGGAGCTTCCGGCCAACAAGGGTGATTGGAACAAGCCCGGGGAGAAGTCCGACTTCCTTCCCTACTTCCAGGATTGGCGCTTCGACTGGCTGGACATCCCGGGGCTGTTCGAGCAAGCGCAGGCTTGCTGGGAATTTCCGATGGTCGACCGAAACCCGCTGCGACGCTGGACCTTTGGCCGCGTCACCTTGTTGGGGGACGCGGCCCACGCGATGCGCCCCAACGGTTCCAACGGCGCATCTCAGGGCATTCTCGATGCGGTGGCGCTGGCCCAGTGCCTGGAGACCATCGATGACGTTTCCCGGGCGCTCGACGCCTACCAATCGCGTCGCCTGGAACCCACGGCGGCACTGACCCTGGCGAACCGTGAGACCGGACCGGAGATCGTCCTGCGGATGGTGGAACAGCGTTGTCCCGACGGGTTCATCGACATCCACGATCATTTTACCGAACGGGAGTTGCAGGAGATCGCGGACTCATATAAGCAGCTTGCCGGATTTACCCGCGATCAGGTCGCGGGCCAGAAGCCAACCCAAGGAATGGTGTCATTGTGAAGAAATTGCTGCCGACGGTGATCGTTGCTTTCTACGGTCTGTGCGTTCCCGCGTGGGCGGCCTTGCCCGGTGAGGTGCCGGACGGTGGCCTGTTGCCCAGTCTGGCGCCGATGCTGGAACAGGTCTCTCCAGCCGTGGTGAACATCGCAACCTACACCACCGTCCAGGTTCGCAACCCATTGCTGGAAGATCCGTTTTTCAGGCGTCGTGGTGAATGCCGCCAAAGGCTACATCATCACCAACTCTCACGTGGTGGACAGGGCCGATGAGATCGCGGTGACGCTGGCCGACGGGCGCGTGCTGACCGCCGAGTTGCTGGGGACGGACGCTCAGGTGGACCTTGCGGTGTTGAAGGTCGAGCCGGAACAGCTGAATGAGATAGAATTTGCGGACTCCGCGGCTTTGCGGGTCGGGGATTTCGTGGTAGCAATCGGTAATCCCTTCGGCCTCAACCAGACCGTGACCTCCGGCATCGTCAGCGCGTTGGGGCGCAGCGGCCTCGGCATCGAAGGCTACGAAGACTTCATTCAGACCGATGCGTCGATCAATCCGGGTAACTCAGGTGGGGCGTTGGTCAATCTGCGCGGGGAGCTGATTGGCATCAACACCGCGATTCTCGCGCCAAGCGGTGGCAACGTGGGCATCGGTTTCGCCATTCCGAGCAACATGGTGGATGCCATCATGGAACAGCTCATCGAGCACGGAGAGGTGCGGCGCGGCCATCTCGGTCTGAGTGTGCAGGCGCTCAACGCCGAGCTTGCCGAGGCGTTTGGGGTCGATTGGCGGGAAGGCGTAGTGGTGGTCGAAGTGGAACCGGGCGGAGCAGGCGCCGATGCCGGACTCCGCGAGGGCGACATCATCGTCAAGGTCCAGGACCGCGACATCGATCGACTGGTCGACTTCCACGCCCAATCGGCGATTCTGATGGTGGGCGACACGGTACCTGTGATGGTGCTGCGCGACGGCAACAGCAAACGCTTCCGGCTGAAGATCGGGGAGAGCAGCTTCGAAAAACTTGCCGGCAGCCGCGTTGATTCGCGGCTCACGGGCGTCGAACTGCAGAATTTCCGCAGCCAGGATGACCCTTCGATGGGTGCGGGCGTGCTCGTCACGGAGGTTTCTTCGGAGTCGCGGGCCTGGCGTTATGGGCTACGACCAGGCGATATCATCGTCGCTGCCAACCGGGAGCCCGCGCAGAATCTCTCCGAGCTGACCGAAGGCGTCCGGCACGGCGGCCGGCAGTTGCTATTGCGCGTCTACCGGTCGGGTGAGTTCGGATACATCGCTATCCGCTAGCGGTGTGTTGTAGCGCTGTTAGTGCCCCGCTCGAACGGGTTACTCGAACATGATGATGTTGCGCGCCACTTCGCCGCCTTCCAGCGCGGTGAACGCGTCATTTACGTCTTCGAGTTGAATTCGGCCTGAGATCATGTCGTCGAGGTGCAGCTTGCCCTGCAGATAGAAATCGACGTACCGCGGCATGTCGACGCGGAACCGGTTTGACCCCATGTTCGAGCCCTGAATCGTACGTTCCTGGAGAAACTCGGGGCCGTGCAGCTCGATCATCGTGCCGACTGGAATCATGCCGATGATGGTCGCGGTCCCGCCGCGCCGCAGCATCTTGAACGACTGCTCGGTGGTCACCTTCAGACCGATTGCTTCAAAGGAGTAGTGCACTCCGCCGCCGGTCAGTTCACGCACGGCTTCGATGGGATCATTGTCGCCCGCATTGACGACGTCCGTGGCTCCGAATTTTCGGGCCAGGTCGAGTTTGCTCGGCACGGTGTCGATGGCAATGATGCGTCCCGCACCGGCAATTGCCGCGCCGTTGATACATGACAGTCCGACGCCGCCGCAACCGATTACCGCAACGGTGCTGCCGGGTTCCACGCTCGCCGTGTGGATGACCGCGCCCACACCGGTGGTCACCCCGCAGCCAATCAGCGCGGCGCGGTCCATCGGCATGTCCTCACGAATCTTGGTCAGCGCGTGCTCGTGAATCAGCATGTACTCGGCGAAGGACGACAGATTCAGAAACTGGTGCACGGTCTCGTCCCCGTTCGCGATGCGTGGCGGTTCACCCTCGGCGCGCTGCAGCTCAGGTTCCTGGCACAGTGACATATGGCCGGTGAGGCAATCCTCGCAATGTCCGCAGAAGGCCGACAGACAGGTGATCACGTGATCGCCCGGTTTGACGTAGTCCACCATGGAGCCGACGGCTTCGACCACCCCGGCAGACTCGTGGCCGAGCACGGCCGGAAGTGGGTAGGGATAAGAGCCGTTCTGGAAGTGCAGGTCGGAATGACACACCCCGGCAGCGACCGTCCGCACCAGGACTTCTCGCGGCCCCGGATCCGCGAGTTTGACGTCTTCGATTTCGAGTGGTTTGTTGACCTCGCGCAGCACGGCAGCCTTCATTTTCATCCCCAGCAAAAGTCAGTGAAGGAGACCGAGTGTGCCAAACCCGTTCTTTGATTACTACTTGCCCGCTACACTTCGGCTCCTGCAAGCGGTATGCGTGGTGGCGAGTGGTTGTCGTTGGCGTGGGCTCAAATCGGGGTGATTCGGTGGCATTTGTCCGCGCCGGGATCGAGCGCCTGCGCGATTTCGCGGCGCGCGACTTCAGAAACTCCTCGCTGTGGCGAACCAGTCCGATCGATTGCCCGCCCGGGACGGATGACTTCGTCAATGCGGTGGTGGCGTTCGAGGCTGTGGACGGGTTGACTCCCGATGCGTTACTGGACGCGTTGAAGGAAATCGAGCGTGAATTTGGTCGTGAATTGAACCCGGTGCGCAACGCCCCGCGTGAACTCGACCTCGACCTGTTGCTGTTCGATTCGCTGACGCGCCAGGACGAGTGCCTTACGTTGCCGCACCCACGGGCGGCCACGCGTCGTTTCGTACTGGCGCCAGCGGCGGAGATCATTCCGCGGCTCGTGTGGTTGGGGACGGGTCAGACAATCTCCGCGCTGCTCGCTGGACTGGCCGACGACGCCTGCGCGGAACGGGTGGACGCCCCGTAATTACACGCCGACGTGGTAGCATCGGAATCGGAGAGCGTCCGGATCGTTTGGGCGGGGGCTTTGGAGAGGGCCGGTAGCGAGCAAGGGAAGTTGATGGGGATCATGGAAAGGTCGTTTGGTAGGCGGGTTTGCCGCCCTTGGCGGGCTGTGCTGTGGGCGTCGCTGTTGGGCACCGCAGTGTCTGCGCAGGCATACGAGGCGAAGATCCATCAGCAGCTGACGTTCGTCGCAGCAAAGCAATTCAACCAGTGTGCGGCGGAAGTAGGACTGCTTCCATTGACCCCCCTGCAGGTGCGCTATGTGGCGAAGGCCAGCGTCAATCAAGTGGAAGGCCGCTGGTTCCGTAACTGGATGCGCTGGAACTATTACGACCGCGCCGGCCAGTCGGAAAAAGGGATGTTGTGGATGGTCGACACGCGCTTCCACAAGCACTTCAACGATGTCGTGCACGAATTGGAAAAGTCGAACTCCCTGGCTGATCGCTACTCGAACCTCGGGCGGCTGACCAGCTATCTGCAAGACGTCACATCGCCGGCGCACGTCGTGCCGGTGTTCTACTCGCGCTGGTGGCGATTCAGCATGTCGGATCGCTTCGATCTCTTCCCGGTGGATGTTGCGGCAGTCGAAGCCGAGCTCACCGGCAATTGCCAGGATCGACTGGGTCGTCAGGCGATTGCCCCGGCGAAGCTGCTGCGCGACGCCGCCAGTGAGACCTTACGTGCCGTGCAGCGCCCCGTCCCAGGCATGCGGACAAGCTGGCAGGCATTCTGGAGGCTCGCCGAAGATCCCGGGGCGTTCGGTGAGTACGGCGTCGCCGGCAACAGTTTTGGACGCTCCGTGGAGTTCAAGTGTGCTGGGCAGAACTGTGTATTGCTGGGAAACGACCCGATGTATCGATCGTTTGCGAAAGCACGCCACGTGGAGGCGGTCCGCGCAACGCTGCACGCCCTGGCCTGGTCCCAGGCGCAGGATCAAATAGCCATGCATGTCAGCAGCCGCTGATCACGGGTTGAGGTGAACGCAAAACGCGCGTTGCATCTGGGATTGACCCCGTGGTTGGCTCCGATCGGCCAGAACGCCGCGACGCTGGCTCGCCAGGCCGAACTGGCCGAAGGGTGGGGGTACGAGTCGTTCTGGCTGCCGGAGAACCACTTTGGCGAAGGCGCGATCCCGGATCCCTTGATGCTCCTTGCTGCGGTTGCGGGCGTCACGCGCACTATCCGCCTCGCGACGACCTCGTTCCTGCTGCCGCTCCGGCACCCGATCCAGGCAGCCGAACAGGTGGCGGTATTGGATCAGTTGTCGAACGGTCGTGTCATTCTGGGGGTTGGCCGGGGATTTCAACCCGCGATGTTCGATGCCTTCGACATACCACCGAACCAGAAACGCGCGCGCTTCGAAGCCTGTTTGCGCGAGATGCGTGAAGCATGGATCGGTGCATCGGTGGGTGGCGCCGCCGACGATCCGATCGTCTTGTCACCCTTGCCGGTACAGCGGCCACACCCACCGGTGTGGGTGGCGGCGTTTGGCCCGAAGGCACTTGCCCAGGTGGGTGGGCTGGGCTTGCCGTATCTGGCTTCGCCGATGGAATCGCGGCAAACGCTGGAGGCCAACTATGCGCTGCATCGGCAAGCCTGCGCGGAAAACGGCCACGAGGTACCGGCGGAAGTACCGATCATGAGAACCGTGTTCGTCTCGAACGACCGGCGTGAAATCGAGCAGGTCAGGGATCTGTTGGAGCGCCAGGCGGGAGAAACCCGCCGGCAGGCCAACGCTGCGATCGCGCGGCGCGTACCGGATCGGGTCGACGACTGGGCGTTGATCGGCAGTCCGTCACAGGTCGGTGAGGGGATCGCCGAGTACCGGGAGACCCTCGGTATGACGCATCTGGTGGCCACGCGGCTGCGAGTCTCGGGCCTCCCAGACAGTGCCTTCGAGACTTCCCTTCGGCTGTTGGCCGAGTTGCCGCGTTGAAGAGCCGATCGGCCCCCGCTCAGAAGACATTGGCGCTGTCGATCCGCAGATAGCGTCGGAGATAGTGAGTCAGGGCGTAGAACGGCACCGTGTCGAGCAGCGCGACGACCAGCTTGAACACGTAGTTCGAGCCCATCAGCACCAGCAACGCAGCCAGCGTGATGTTCCCCGCGAAGAAGGTGGCGCCGAAGGTCACCGAGATGACCATCACTGAATCGACCAACTGCGAGGTCATGGTGCTGAAGTTGTTGCGAATCCAGAGGTGCTTACCCTTGGTCCAGCGCTTGAGCATATGGAAGATCTGCACGTCGCAGAATTGCGCCGTGATGTAGGCCATCATCGACGCGAACACCGCCCCTGAGGTACAGGCGTAGATCAGGGTGAACAGTTCGACCGACCCGGACAGAACTTTACCGTTGGGCAGTGCGATTTCCTCGGCGAGCTGGATGACCTGCCACGGTGGCTGAGATTCCGCGGCAACCGCTGGAATGGCATTGCCTACGTAGAGGCATGCGAGGATGAAGAAGTTCAGGAAGAACCCCACCCAGACCAGAAAATTGGCGCGCCGCCGGCCGTACAGCTCGCTGATCAGGTCGGTGCACAAGAACGTCAGCGGGTAGGGCAGCACGCCCACTGCCACGGCCAGGGGCCCGAGCTGAATGAACCGGGTAATACCAATGACGTTCAGCAACGTCATGGCGCACAGGAAGAACCCCGCAAGTATGAGGAAGACGCGCTCACGGCGCTCCGTCAATTCATGATCCATGGCGGGTCCGGGGTCGTCTGAAGGGCGTTCTGTCAGGATTCGACCTGGCCGAGGTTGGCGTGCAGTACCGCGCCATTTATTACCGGGTGATCCGCTGCCCAGTGCAGCGTTTCGGCGATTTCAACCGGGTCGATCAGGCGGCCGAAGGCCGACATGGCGCGCACGCGGTCCATCGCGTCTTCGGGCACGTGTTGCCGCAACATTTCCGTGTCCGTGAATCCGGGGCAGATGCACGCGGTGTGAATCTTGCGACCGGCCAGATCCTGGCAGGTGGCGCGCATCATGCCGATCGTCGCGTGCTTGCTGACCACATAGGTGTAACTCCCCGGCACCGCTTTCTCGCCAAGGGTCGAGCCGACGTAGAGAATGCTCGAACCGGCGTGCATGAATGGAATGGTCAGGTAGTTCAGGCTGTTGGGAGCGACCAGGTTGACCTCCATGACCTCCCTGAACTGGTTGCTCGGGGTCTCTACTGCGCTGTCGTTCTCGAGCCGCGAGGCGTTGTGAATGAGCGTGATCTGCTCGGCCTGGTCGAGCATCGGCGTGAGTTGAGGAGAGATGGCGTCCAGGAAGCCAGCGCACTGAGATCGCATTTCATATGCGTCACGAGATCGAGCGGGCACTTGCGGCGCGACAGGTTGACCACAGTGAATCCGTCCTGGGCGAAACAGCGGGCGGTGGCCAGGCCAATGCCGACGCTCGCACCGGTAATTACCATCAGTTTCATGCGTGCTCCCATCGGCTGGCGGCCCACTGCCCCGGCCCGGATGACACCCGTACCGTCATGGAACGGATGGGCAACTCGGCGAAGTCGGAATCGTTGCTGAGTCGCTCGACAAACCAGCGCGCGAACTCCTCGACGGTGGAATTGCGGATCGGCAGTTGCAGCACATCGCGTCTCAGGAACGGAATACGTTCCTCGGCAAATATCGCGACCAGGTAGTCGCCCTGCGTTTCGAAGCTCAGGAAAGGTGACTGTTCGGGTAGCAGGGTCCGCTCGTCCAGCTCATCGCACAGTGTCTTGAGCTTGTCCTTGATCAGGTTGTAGTCGAACGCCAGGCCGTCGCTGCCGATCAGCGTCTCGATCACGCAGCCGACGTCGAAGTTGTGGCCGTGAAGGTTCTCGCGTTGCGTCGCCGAAAAAATGGTGAAGTGCGCGGCGGAGAAGTGCAGATAGTCTTTGGTGATTTCGATCGTGGTGAATGACGCGGCGGCCGCGAAGGCTGGTGGGACCTCTGCGACGTCCTTCGGACCGGGCGTTTCGCGTGGTGCATGCTTCGCCATGACGATGGATCGTACCGGGGTTTTTCAGGCTTGAACAGCAGCCCCATGCGGGCCGTATCAGTCGGTCTGAATCCTATCGAGAATCAGCCCATAGAAACTGGACGATTCAGCGTCGCTGAACAGCCAGCCTAGATGGGCGTTGCATTCCGCGCAGGTTGCGATGTGCCAGAGGAACCCCGGAAACCAGGTATCCGCCGCGGTCGGTTGCCCGGAGATCGCGCAGCCCAGAGCTTCATCGTAGCAACCGACGTGAAACTCGAGCCCGTGGGGATTGACGAAATAGTGGTCGTGGCTGCCGTTGACCTCGGTGCGTTGCTCGATGTGGCTTACGACGTGCGAACACAGCGCGCAGTAGACGAACCCCTTCTTTGGCTGGGTATCGCTGTCGAGTAGCTCCTTCAGCTTGGGATCCAGTGTTGCTTGACTGGGCTTGTCTCGGACGTCGATCATGGTTACGTGGCTTCCCTGGTGGACCTTCGGGACCTGCGATGCAGACCTTCAAGTCAATCCTTGCTCAGGCCGCTGCCCGCAAAGGCAGCGAGACCCTGGAGTCGTTATTACCAGAACCGAAAACGGATGCGCAACTGCAAAGCGAAACCGACGACCGATATCTCGCCGAGATGACCAAGGCTGTGTTTCGATCGGGATTCGTCTGGAAGATCATCGAAAACAAGTGGCCGGGCTTCGAAGAGGCGTTTGAGGGGTTCGATACCATGTCCTGCGCAATGCTGTCGGATGAGGATCTGGAGGTGTTGAGTCAGGATACGCGTATCGTGCGCAACGCGAAGAAGATCGGTGCGGTGCGCGGCAACGCGCAGTTCGTGCGCGACGTGAAAGGTAGCCACGGCGGCTTCGGCGCATACCTGGCGGCCTGGCCCGAAGACGATATCGTCGGGTTGTGGGCCGAGCTGAAACGGCGCGGCCAGCGCCTCGGCGGGAATACCGGTCCCTATTTCCTGCGCTTCACCGGCAAAGACACGTTCATGCTGTCCGCAGATGTCGTCGCAGCGCTGGTGGGGATGGGGATCGTCGACAAGGCGCCGACCAGCAAGAAAGCACTCGCGGCGGTTCAGGACGCGTTCAACCAATGGCGTGAACAGAGTGGCCGGCCGCTGTGCCAGATATCCCGCGTGCTCGCCTGTTCGGTGGGTTAGCCGGTGCAATTGCAACTCACCGCCGCGCAACGCTCCTTTCGCGATGAAGTGCGCGACTTCCTCGTGTCCAGCCTGCCGGCCGAAATCGCCGAGAAAGTGCGTTTTGGCCGAGGCGTGGGCAAGGACGACCTGGGGATCTGGACACGCCTGCTCAACGAACGGGGCTGGGCGGCGCCCAACTGGCCCGTTGCGCATGGCGGAACCGGCTGGAGCCTCATCGAGCGCCACATCTTCGACGTGGAGTGTCGCCGTGCTCACGCCCCGGCCCTATCGGGCTTTGGTTTCAACATGGTCGGACCCGCGATCATCAAGTTCGGAACCGCCGCGCAGCAGCAACAGTTCCTGCCGCGGATTCTCAACGCGGAACTCTGGTGGTGCCAGGGTTACTCCGAGCCGCAGGCAGGCTCGGACCTCGCATCCGTGAGAACCCGGGCCGATCGCGATGGCGACCATTACGTGGTCAACGGTTCCAAAATCTGGACGAGTGCAGCGGAAAGCGCGGATTGGATCTTTGCCTTGGTGCGCACCGATCAGAAAGCCAAGCCGCAACGCGGCATCAGCTTCCTGCTCATCGAAATGTTGACGCCCGGCACCACTGTCGAGCCGCTGTATGCGTTCAATGGTAAGCGGTTGTGGAACCAGGTGTTTTTCGACGACGTCCGGGTGCCGGTCGAAAATCGGCTCGGCGAGGAGAATTGGGGTTGGACGGTGGCCAAGAGCCTGCTCGGCGATGAACGCCTGATGGTCAGCCGAGTCGCGGAGAACAAACGTTTGCTCGGCAGGTTGCGCGAGATCCTTGCCGAAGAGGGACTGCGCGAGCCGACCTTCGGGACCTTCGAACGGGGCCTCGCGGAGCTCGCGATCCGTCTCGATGCGTTGGAGATGACCAGCTTGCGGCTGCTCAGCGAGGCGGATGCGGGCGGCCAGATCGGCGCGGAACCGTCGATGCTGAAGCTCAAGGGCAGTGAACTCGTGCAAGCGATCGATGAATTGACGTTCGCGGCCGTAGGATACTGGGCCGCCCCCCTTGATTCGAGCCTCCTCGGCGGCAATGAAGGCCCTGTGGGGCCGGATCATGCGGAGTATGTGGCTTCAGGTCGCTACCACCATCGAGGCTTCACCATCGCCGGGGGTTCCAGCGAGATCCAGCACGACATCATCGCCAAACAGGTGCTGGGGTTGTAGGGGAGCGCTATGCAGACCGGTCATCATCGAAGTGGCGCTGAATGGTGGGCTAGGTCATCTGGACGAACTGGGAGATCAAGGCGGTCGCGATTTCGGGCGCATCTTCCTGGATGAAGTGGCCGACACCCGGCAAGACAGTGACCGGTGCCTCCGGCCACATGTCGCGAAAGCACGCCACTGCAAACTTGCACGGGAGGGCTCGGTCCTCGGCGCCGGTGACCATCATGGTGGGCTTGGCTTTGACAGCGTCGATCGCGCCTGGCTTAGCCTGACCCTCCATCAGGAACTTCATCGCTTCCGGTTTACCGAGGAACTGGGGAAATCGGAGCGCTCCGAGGCACTCTTCAGGCGTCGTAAACGGAGACCCGAAGGCGCGGACCCAGTTCTCATCGATGTGATTGGTGTGTTCGAAACCGGCCCTCTTCAACACCGAGAGGATGGTGTGTGACAGATTCGTGATGACGGGCTCGAACGCGGCGCTACTCACGAACTTGAACCAGGGAAAATCGGCAACAGTCGGAACACCGGACGGGGCTTGACCGCCGGCAATCGTGTTCATGGCTACCAGGCGCTTGACGCGGTCCGGGTGGCGATACGCAAACTGAGATCCAATGGGCCCACCCCAATCTTGCAGCACAAGGGTGACATCTCGTAGATCCAGATCCAGAAGCAGGCTCTCGAGGTTTTCGTAGTGTTCACGGGGCGTGTAATCCCGATCCTGAGGTGTCTCGCTCTTTCCGAAACCCATGTGGTCGGGTACGACGACGCGTCCGAGCTGAGAGAGCTTCGGAATGAAATTGCGGTACAGGTATCCCCAGGTCGGCTCTCCGTGGACACAGACGAAGGTCTCGCGCGAATCGCGCGGTCCTTCGTCCACATAGTGGTGCTTGAACCCGTTGCCATCGAAAAAGTTCGGTTTGTATGGCCAGGTACCGTCAAAGGTTTCACTGGGCTCGATCATGGGATAGCTCCTTTCGTCCTAGCCAACTTCGCGCATGAAGGCCTCAAGCGCGTCGATATGTTGTTGGGGTTTCGTGAAGCCCGGGTCTTGCTCGCCGAACATCATCGAGCTCGTCGACATCGTCCGCATCGAGAAAGAGTCCGCGCCGAGCGCTCCCCAGGCATCCATCTCACGGTGCCAGTGGTCGGGCCCGTCCCCGAAGCCGGTGAAGACGTCGATTCCGAAGCCCTCGCGACGCCCGTTCGCATCGAGCGCTTCTGTGAGCTGACGACAGAGCCCCTTGATCATGTCGTTCGCAGGACTGAAGAGAAACCCGTCGCCGTGTGCGGCCGCGCGACGGAGTGCGGGCGCGCTCCTACCGCCAAACCAGAGCGGGACCGGAGACGTCGGCTTCGGTAAGAGAGCCGCTCGATCAACGCGATGGAAATCGCCGCGGTAGTCGGTCAGCGGCTCATCCCAAAGCGTGCGTAACACCTCGATCTGCTCATCGAGCATGCGTCCGCGATCTGCAAAAGAGGCACCGAGGGACTCGTACTCCACGTGATTTGAGCCGGCACCGATACCGAGCCGGAAGCGCCCCCCTGACAGCAGCGCGAGTTCAGCCGCTTGTTTGGCGACCAGTACAGTCTGACGCTGGGGTAGGACGAGCACGCCGGTCATCAGATTGATGGTCGAGGTGACTCCGGCCAGATAGCTGAGTAACACGATGGGCTCGTGGAACGGGTCCTGTTCGGTATATGGACTCATTACGGGTGTTGCACGATCCCTATGCTCCGCTCCAAGAACGTGGTCGTACGTGATGATTTGAGAATAGCCGAGTGCCTCAGCCGCTTGGGCCCAGTCACGGATCACTACTGGGTCATTGCCGATCTCGCAGGAGGGAAAGATTGCGCCGAATTTCATGGGCCTACCCAAAGTTTGTCGAACGACAAAGGATAAGATACACCTGATCAATACTTTGTCAACTGAAAAGGTTGAAATACCTTTTCGGTTGACAAAGTGTTTGAGCGAGCGGTATCGTTGGCCGATTATTTGTCATTCGACAAGGTATAGGAATCGGACATGGCGCTTACCAATTACGTTTCAAACCCGCAATTCGAAGAGTACCAGGAGCGTTTCCTGGAACACTTCAAGATGGAACGCCGCGAAGGGATCATCATGTTGCAGATGCACACCCTGGGCGATGAGGTGCGCTGGAGCTGGGAATTACATCGTGCGATTGGCCAAGCCTTCCGCACCATCGCGTCAGACCCACAGAACGAAGTGATGATTCTGACGTCTGCGGGCGAGAACTGGATTGCGCAGATGGACGGCACGAGCTTCCAAGGTGAAGAGGAGGACCCGGCCTACTGCAGTTACGAGTATATGTACACGGACGGGCGCAAAATGGTGAATAGTCTCGTTCAGGAGCTGGAAATTCCTACCATCGGCGTGGTCCCCGGCCCCGGGTTCCATTTAGAACTGCCACTAATGTGTGATCTGACTATCTGCTCAGACACGGCGGTGTTTGGTGATAGCCATCTGGACAATGGATTCATTCCTGGCGATGGTATCCACTGCGCATTAATTGAGCTGTTGGGCGTCAAACGTGCGGCATGGGCGCTGCTGATGAATGAGTGGATCGATGCCAAACAAGCCTTGGAGTATGGTCTGGTCAACGAGATTGTCGCCAGTGAGAAGCTCATCGAGCGGGCCTGGGAGATTGCGCGGCATTTGGCTTCTCGTAAAAGGATAACCACCCGTATGGCCGTCCAGGTTATTCGCAGACCATGGAAGCAACAGCTCATGGACAACCTGGACGTTGGCTGGTCGTCCGAGATGTGGGCGTTCCTTGCCGATGCACCGACCCATCGTCAGGCGGCGGAACGTAGTCAGCAAGTGTCCGGTCCTGCCAGCGGTGAAGCTCCTAAGGGAGTCCGTTAAGGTTCGTAGACGTTCCGCCACTCCGGGTGGTGGTTCATGTTGCCGCGTTGGCTCTGAGCGAGTCCAGCTTGGCCCGGAGTTCCCGTTGTCGAGCAGCGTCGATCGGAAAGCGCCACAGTAGCAGGATCACGCCGGTTCCGGTCAGGAAGGGAAGGCCGCCGATTACCCAGCGGAATCGAGTCAGTACATCAGGTGTGTTTGCCGCATCGGCGGTGAAGCCGATGATCGAGAGTATGACGAAGGTCATCCCTACCGCGAGAGCGACGCCCAATTTCGCAGTGAAGGTGAGCATAGCGAAGAATGTCGCGGCGCGTTCCGTTCCTTCTCGAACGCTGTCTTCGAGGACCACATCGGCCATGATCGAGCGAACGAGCAACTCACGCGCGCCGGTGTACAGGCCGACCGTGACGAAAGCTGCGACCCCCAGGCCGAACTGGCCGGCCGGAAGTACTGATACGGCGACGGCCGCCAGGCAACCGACCAGGGCGCCAGCGCAGAGCGTACGGTGCTTTCCGATGCGATAGCTCAGCTTCACCCAGACCGGGATGCACAACAGGCCCGACACCAACATGATGACGAAATAGACGCTGGCCACGTCCGGCATCTCGAGTACCTGTGACACGAAGAAGACATGAAGTGCAGTGGTCGTGCCGATCTGGATGCCGATCAGCAGGTCGGCTGCGATCAATCGCAAGAGCGAGCCGTGGCCGAGCAGTGCGCGCAGTCCCAATCGAGGCCTGGGTCCGGGCGGCTGGGCGGCTTCCGATGTCGACGTGACGGCAATCGCTACGAGCACAGGTAGGGGAACCAGGATGAAGATGCCCAATTTCCCGACGCGGTCCGCAAGCGCCCCCGGAACGTCGCCAGTTTCCAGCGTGGCGGCGAAGACCAGCACTGAAAGACCGCCCAGGAGCGTGAGCATCTGCAGCCCTCCCATGACGCGAGAGCGCTCGTGGTAATCCTCCGTGAGCTCGGACGCCCAGGCCACGTGCGAGATCGTCAGCATTGTCCAACCGATATAAAGGACCAACAGCCAGACCAGCAGGTAGACCGCGCCAGGATCCGGAGGTGGGATGAAGAGGCGATGGATCGACACCGCGAGGATCGGAACGGATGCGATGATCCAGGGTCGCCTTCGGCCGAATCTCGTGCCGTGCCGGTCGGCGAGGATTCCTAGGACAGGGTCCGTCACGCCGTCCCACACCTTCGCGATCAGGAAGATCATGCCCACGGTGGCGAGCCCGATGCCTAGCTCGGAGTAGAGCGGCGGCAGGAAAAGCGACATCGGAATGAAGATGGCGCCGACCGAACCGGCCGGCGCGGCGAATGCGATCAGTCTTGGGAACGACAAGCGTTCGGAGTTCTGGGCTGAGCTCATTCTCTTATGTTATTTGTCGAATGACAAGGATGTAGAGTGCGCGGCTTATTCGAACTTGTCAAACGAAAGGGATTAGAATTGCCGGGCCGACGCTCATGGGCGAGCATCGGTGTTCAGTGGTTCGAGCGGAGGAGGGGTGGCTTAGGGCACCATCAAGTTGGCAACGAACTCGGCATGGGCTTCAATCGCTTCGCGCTTTCGAGGATCGAGCCCCGAAAGTCGACGGCATTTCGGTGCGACCGCGAAGATGAGGGCGCCAGCACCGGCCAACGCGTAGAAAGCGTGTGGTGCAAGCGACTCGTCCATGCCGGTTGCGCCGACCACGCCGTGGGTCTTCATGAACTCGAAGCGCGGCTTGAGGTGCGTATCGACCAACCAGCGCATCCGTGCATTGGATTGATTGCCCTCGTCGACCATGAAGCGAAAGATCTCGGGATGCGCGGCTGAGAAGCGTACGTATTCGCGAACTGCGGCCCGGGCTCTTTCCCGTGGATTGTCGAACTCGAGCGACGTGATGAGCGGCTCGAACCGCGCGGCCTGTTCTCCGAAGAGCCGGTCTGCCGCCGCACGCCAGAGTTTGTCCTTGCTGGGGAAGTGGTAGGTGAGCAGGCCCTGGTCCGTGCCGGCGCGTTCTGCAATGTTGCGCGTGCTCGCGGCATCGAATCCCTTCTCTGCGAACACGGCTATTGCAGCAGAGACGATTCGCTCGCGCATGGCCTCGCCACGAGAGTCGGGTGCCTTCTTTTTGGTTTTCGTTGTGCTTTTCTTTGTCATATTGGGACGCTAGTCAAACGACAGGTGAAGCGCAAGCGAAATATTTCGATTGACAAGTTCTGTCATCGCTTGCAAACTAAATACTAGTCAAGTGACAAAGAATGGAAGCACATCGAGGCATCCTGGAGGTGGTAGATGGATTTTCTGAAGATTGAGCCTGTATCGGCACCGTTTGCGCTTCGAGCGATGACGATGCTTGCCCGCGCCGCGGAGAACGGCCTCGGCCGACCGCAACTGGCAATGCTCGATGCAATGCAGCGGCTTGTCATGGATACGGACCTGGATGTGGAGACGCTACAGCCCGTTTCACCCGAAGAGCTTTCGTCGCAACTCAGCGCTCCGGCGCACGCCCGCCAGCTCGTTCGCCTCATGGTCGCCACGAGCCTCGCCGACGGTCCGCCCAGTATGGAACAGATGTCGCTTGTTTCTTCTTTCGCGGCGGCGCTCGGTGTCGAAGAGCCGTCGGTCGCGGTCGTCCGGCGCCTCGCGCAGAAGCGGCTGCTCATGTTTCGACTCTCCTTCGCCCGCCATTCGCATGTCCGCACCTACTTCCGGAACAGCCATCGCCTACTCGGCGGGGTATTGCCGGTGATCAAAGCGATCCTCCGATTCAGAGGGGTGATCGGGGAGGATGCGGAGCTGGCGGCGCGCTTCCATGCGCTCGGGGAACTGCCGGAGGACACTCTCGGTTCCCACTTCTTCCGGCACTGCACTGACGAAGGCCTCCCATTTGCAGGCGAAAAGGGCGGTTTTCCGATTGGCGCGCTCTACCACGATTTTGCTCACGTGCTGGGCGGCTATGACACGTCGCCGGAAGGAGAGCTGAAGAACGCGGCCTTCCAGGCCGGCTTCACTCAGGACGACGATGATTTCTTCACCATGCTCTTCGCGATTGTCATCCACACCGCTGGCGTCAACCTGGCCCCATTTCCGATGCCGGTCCTGCTCGGCCGGATCGGACAGGGAAGCCTCGCGCTGGACATGCTCCACGGCTGGCAGCGGGGCGCGGCCATGAAGGTCGACCTCGGATCGAACTGGAACTTCTGGGACGACGTCGGCTTGCCGATCGATGTCGTCCGGGAACGGCTCGGGGTGCCCCCTCTGAACTCGCATCTGGCTGTGGCTTGACGTCGGATATTCCCCGCAGCCCGCCTACCTCGTCGATCTCGCCTCAGACAAGCGCAGTTGCGCAGTGCGCGTTCAGCCGAGCAATTCTTTGATCGGCACGTCCGCATCGGCGAGCTTGTCGACGTCGACCTTCACCTGCTTTGCCACGAGCTGTCGGCAGGCCATGAATTCCTTGGGGCTGTTCACCGCGTCGGCCGCCACCAGAATGCCGTTTTCGAGGTAGAAGCGGGCGAATTGATTGCTGCTGGGATCGCCGCGCAACACCTCCTGATCGGCATCGGTGGAGAAACCGACCATCTGCAGTTTCAGCTCGTACTGATCCGACCAGAACCATGGGATGGCGGCGTAGGTCTTGTCGCCACCGAGCATGTTGGCAGCGGCGACCCTGGCCTGCTCCATGGCGTTGGGGACCGACTCCAGACGTAACCTGCGATTCAGCAACGGGTTGGGATGGTTGGTGCAGTCGCCGGCCGCGTAGACGTCCGGATTGCTGGTGGCGCAGTGGTCGTCGACCACGATGCCGTTGTCACAGTCGAGACCTGCAGCCTGGGCCAACTCGATATTGGGCAGGATGCCGATGCCGATGATCACGATGTCTGCGGGGAGTTTTTCGCCGGATGCGGTTACCGCGGCGCTGACGCGACCGTCGCCTTCGAAGCCGGAGACCGCGGTGTCGGTCAGGATCTTCACGCCCCGGCCTTCATGGAGCTGAGTGTAGAACTCCGACATCGTCGGGGTCGTCACCCGGTTCAGAATGCGGGACTCCATCTCCAGGACCGAGACGTCGAGACCCGCTGTGCGGGCCACCGCTGCGACTTCCAGGCCTATATAGCCGCCCCCGACGATGATCATGGTTTTGGCGTCGGCCATTTCGGCGCGGATGCCATCGACGTCCGCAATGCCCCGCAGGTAGTGAATTCCTTCCAGATCGCTGCCTGGCGCGTTCAGCGGACGCGGCCGGCTGCCGATACACAGCAATGCCTTGTCGTAGCTGATGGTTTCGCCTTCGCTGGTGGTTACGGTGTGGGCGGCGCAATCCAGCGACTCGACGCGCACGCCGAGCTTCAGGGTGATGTTGCGGTCCTCGTAGAATTTCTCCGGGCGTAGGTAAACCCGATCCAGTCCCTGTTCGCCCGACAGATACTGCTTGGATAGCGGCGGTCGCTGATAAGGCAGAAAGGGCTCGTCTCCGACCACCACGATGTCGCCTTCGAAGCCTTCCTGGCGCAAGCTCGCGACGGCCTGACCGGCCGCGTGGCCTCCGCCAATTACAACGAACGTGGGCATGATCGACGTCTCCGGAACTCTAGAGGCCGGCTATTCTACTGTCCGGTTGCGCGCAACGATATAGACTGCCCGGTTGGGCAAGCGCGCGAGCGGACGGGCAATGCGGTGAGCAAATTTCGGACCCTGCATGAGATGGTCAAGGCGGCACGGGCGCAGCTGAGCGATGAGCATTGGGACTACCTGATGGGCGGTGCGGACACCGAGACATCGTTGAAGCGCAACCGTATGGCGCTGGACTGCCTCGCGTTTCGTCCCCGGGTGCTCAACGACGTTTCCGAAGTCGACCTGTCGACGACCTTTCTCGGGGCGCCGCTGCGCATGCCGATTGCGCTTGCACCACTGGGGTCGAATGAGGTGTTCGAGCCGGGCGGCGGCGTGACGGTTGCGCAGGCCAGCGAGGAGTTGGGGATCGCGATGATCCAGAGCTCTTCGACCGAGGCGGATATGGAAACGGTCGCCGACGCCGCGGCAGGCACTAAGCTCTATCAGTTGTATCTGCAAGGCGATCAGGATTGGATGGACGCGATGATCGAACGCGTCGTTGCGGCCGGCTACCTCGCGCTTTGCCTCACGGTCGACACAGCCGTCTACACCCGCCGGGAACGCGACATTGTGCGCGGTTTCATGCCCCCCTCAGCGCAGCGCACCGGGCCGAGCCATCTGGCCCATCAGGCGCAGATGACCTGGGACACCGTCGCGCACATCAAAGAGCGCTTCGACATTCCGCTGGTGCTTAAAGGCATCAACCGGAGTGACGATGCGGCGCGGGCCGTGGATGCAGGGGTCGACGTGGTTTACGTTTCGAATCACGGTGGCCGCCAATTGGATCATGGACGGGGTTGCCTGGATGCGCTCCCTGACGTGGTCGACGCGGTGCAGGGGCGTGTACCTGTGGTCGTCGACGGTGGCGTCATGCGTGGAACCGACGTGCTCAAAGCGCTCTCGCTTGGCGCCGATCTGGTGGGTATCGGGCGGCTGCAGGGGTTGGCGATGGCGGCCGGTGGGGTACCCGCACTGCTGCAGACCTTCCGCATCCTGGAGTTCGAGATTCGCACCAACATGGCCTTGCTGGGGGCAGCAACGCTGGCGGAGCTGGATGCGTCGCTCGTCGAGCGAGCGCCGCCGTTGCCCGACCCCCACGTGCTCAGCGCGTTCCCCCTTCTGGATGACGGGGGATGAGCACTATGGAGCGTCGTCCAAGGGTAGTTCGGTGGTCGACTTGATTTCGGAGAGCGCGATATTGGAATGCACCTCCTGAACGCCGGGGAACTGCGATAGTTCCTCGAAGAAAAATCGCTCGTACGCGTATACATCGGGCATCACGATACGCAGCAGAAAGTCCATTTCGCCCATGAGGGTGTAGCACTCGAGCACCTGGGGGTAGCGTTGGATCGTCTCGGCAAACTCCGGTAGCGAGCGGCGGCCGTGGGCCGTCAGCTTGACCATTGCGAAGACCAGTACGTCCAGGCCCAACTTGCGGCGGTCGAGCAGGGCGACCCGACGGTTGATGAGTCCCCGGGATTCCAGTCGGTTGATGCGCCGCCAACAGGGTGATTGTGACAGACCGACAGCCTCCCCGACCTCGGCGGCCGACATGCTGGCGTCGTGCTGGAGGTGCCCGAGAATTGCACGATCGAAGCGGTCGAGCGAATCAGAGGACATGAATAAACCTGGAAATGTTATAAACAGAGATGAATTTCTCACATTCTTTGGAAAAGTCGGCACGATTGCAATGTTTTTGTGTCGGGAGGGGTTCATGATTTGCGCCTCGTCCAGGCTCGAGTCTGTGAGCACACCCAGCATGTTTGACCATCCCTCTTTCGCCTCCCACGAGCGGGTGCTCTGGCACGAGCACCGCGAATCCGGTCTGCGCGCAATCGTTGCCCTGCACGACACCACCCTTGGACCGGCCGCGGGGGGCCTGCGACGCTGGCATTATCCGGACGACCACGCGGCGCTGGATGATGTGTTGCGGCTGTCCAGAGGGATGACCTACAAGAACGCGTTGGCCGGCCTGCCCTTCGGCGGTGGCAAAGCCGTCATCCTGGCCGATGCACCTGCCACAGAAGCGCAGCTGCATGCATTTGGCGAACTGGTGGAGTCTCTGGCGGGGCGGTACGTCACCGCGGAAGACGTAGGAGTCAGCGTAGCCGATCTACGTTGCGTGGCGCAGCGCACCGATTACGTCAGCGGCGTAGCAACCACCGCGGGAGGCGATCCTTCGCCCTGGACCGCTCGAGGTGTTGTCCGGGGCATCCGCGCGGCCGTCGGGTTCATCGACCCCGCGCGTGATCTCGATGGTTTGCGGATCGGCGTTCAGGGACTGGGCCATGTGGGATTCGAAACGGCGCGCTTACTGCACGAGGCGGGGGCCAAGCTGCTGGCCGCGGATCTCGACGCAAGCAGGCTTGAGCGGGCGGCCGACGAGCTGGGCACCGAACCCGTGCCGGTGGGCGATATCGTGTCCCAGCCGATGGATGTGTTCGTGCCCTGCGCGTTGGGCGGTGTGTTGACCTGTGATTCGGTATCGCGCCTCCAGGCGAAAGTCGTTGCCGGCGCGGCCAACAACCAGCTGTTTGACGCTGCCGCCGGTACGGCGCTCATGCGGCGCGGAATACTCTACGCACCGGACTATGTCATCAACGCCGGTGGAATGATAAGCGTTGCGCGAGAGTACCTGGGCGAAGGCGATGTCGCGCAGCTCGCCCGGGCGGTTGATCAAATTGGCGAACGCTTGCTGGAGATATTCGAACGTGCACAGCTCGCGGGGCGGCCCAGCAACCTCGAAGCCGATCAGATGGCCGAACGGATTCTCGATGCGGCTCGCGATGAACCATCGGCACAGGCGCCGCTACGTCCAGTACGGGTCGCGTAACTGGCGTTTGTAGAGTTTGCCGGTGGCGTGGCGGGGTAGAGATTCGTGGAAGTCGATCGACTTCGGGCACTTCAGATGGGCCAGATGCTCCCGGCAATGGTCGATGAGTTCGCGGACGCGGGCGTCATCGGCCACCAGCCCCGCGCGTAGCTCGACGGCGGCTTTTACCTCTTCGCCGAACTCTGGATGCGGGATACCGAACACCGCGACATCCGAAACCGCAGGGTGGCGCAGCAACAGGTCTTCGACTTCCCGGGGATAAATGTTCACCCCGCCGGAGATGATCATGTACGAGGACCGATCGGTCAGATACAGGTAGCCCTCGTCATCCACGTGGCCGATGTCGCCCAGTGTCGACCAGCCTTGCGGGTTGCGACTGCGCGCGGTCTTTTCCGGATCCTTGTAGTACTCGAACGCTGGCCCGCCCTCGAAATAGACGAGTCCGTCCTGGCCGGTGGGCAGTTCCCGGCCATCAGTATCGAGAATGTGCAGTGTGCCCATCAATGGCATTCCGACCGAACCGGGATGGGCAAGCCACTGCTGGGGATCGATTGCGGTCTGACCGTTGCCCTCGGTCCCGGAGTAGTACTCGTAGAGAATCGGCCCCCACCAGTCGAGCATGGCACGCTTGACGTCAACCGGGCAGGGCGCGGCCGCGTGAATTGCGAACCGATGGCTGGACAGGTCCCAGCCGGCGCGCACCTGCGGTTCAAGCTGCAGCAACCGGACGAACATCGTGGGGACCCATTGGCTGTGGGTTACCCGATGGCGTTCGATCAGCTCCAGCGCCAGGTGCGGCGTGAATTTCGGCATGAGCACGCTGGTGGCGCCGACCCGTTGCGCCATGGCGTTGTAGCGCAGCGGTGCGGAGTGATACAGCGGCGCTGTCGACAGATACACCATCGACGCATCGATCTGGTGCAGGCTGAGACGCCGCTGCAGCAGTTCCGAGGTGGTTCCCAGGGGTGCACCTGGTGCACCCAGGGGTGCGCCCGGCGCAGCGTGGCGAACCCCCTTGGGATGTCCGGTGGTGCCCGAGGAGTACAGCATCTCGGCGCCTTCGCAGGCGTCGTCGATCAGCTGATCGGACGCCGCCCGAATCAGGGACTGCCAGTCTGACAGCGACAACTGATGGGCTTGCGGGGCGTCCGCGACCTTCGCCGCCTGGGCTTCCGATACGATCAGCACCTGCGCGTCGCAGTCGTTCAGTATCCACACGATCTCGTCGCGCTGGAACTGTACGCTGATCGGCGTGAAGTACAGACCCGCAAGCTGCGCGGCCCAGTAGATCGGCAGGAACTCGAGGCAGTTCTCGGCGAGCAGCGCGACTCCATCGCCGGTCTTCAGTCCGAGGTCCCGAAATACCCGGGCCCCGCGACAGGCCATTGACGCGAGTTCGCCATAGCTCACCGCCTGGCCGGTTTCGGCCATGATCAGGGCCGGGCGATTGGGGGTTTCCTGCGCGCGAACGAGCGGGTGCAGTAGCGTGGGGCTCAGGTCTTGGTTTCGTTGCTGGGGACGGGCATCGGAAACGGCGTGACGTTCCCGCCCTTACTTTCGGTCATCTTGGCGACACCTTCCTTTTCGACTTCGTCGATCCGGATGATGGCGTGCATGGGAATGAAGCTGCGCTGGACACCCTCGAACTCCTGGCGCAGCTTGTCTTCGCCCGGATCGATCACCACCTTGGTGCGCTCGCCGAAGATGTAATCTTCGACCTCGATGAAGCCGTACAGATCACTCTGGTAGATCGAGTGGGCGTATACCTCGTAGATCTGACCCTGATTGTGGAACAGAACCTTGTAGATATGTTCCTGGGAATCGCTCATTCCGCTGCCCGGTTTGGATTTAGCCACCGTTATATAGAGTCTCGTGTTGGGATTTCAAGTGTCGCGCCAGCCCCCTATACTCTGCGCCCCCTCCATCTTGGCAGAAAGAGCGCCAGAGTACGCGCAAGCGCGAACCCAGAAAAGATGTCCGGAAAAGTCTTCATTGCGACCCAAGGCTGCCAGATGAACGAGTACGATTCGGCACGCATGCTGGACCTGCTCAGGGTCAGCCATGGGCTGGAGCGGACCGAGGCGGCGGAGGAGGCGGACCTGCTGCTGCTGAATACCTGTTCGATTCGGGAAAAAGCCCAGGAGAAGGTGTTTCATCAGCTGGGCCGCTGGAAGAACCTGAAGGCCCGCAATCCGGATCTGTTGATCGGTGTGGGGGGCTGCGTGGCCAGTCAGGAGGGCGCCGCGATTCACGCCCGGGCGCCGTACGTCGACCTCGTGTTCGGTCCGCAGACGTTGCATCGCTTGCCGGCCATGATCGACGACGCGCTGGCCACGCGTGGTATTCCCGTGGTGGACATCAGTTTTCCCGAGATCGAAAAGTTCGATCGTCTGCCGGTACCGACGGCGGAAGGTCCAAGTGCCTTCGTGTCGGTCATGGAGGGGTGCAGCAAGTACTGCAGCTTCTGCGTGGTGCCATACACCCGCGGCGAGGAAGTCAGTCGTCCGGTGGATGACGTGCTGAAGGAGGTCGAACAACTCGCCGAGCAGGGCGTACGAGAGGTCAATCTGCTGGGGCAGAACGTAAATGCTTACCAGGGTCTGATTCCGTCGGACCAGGGTCTGATTCCGTCGGACCAGGGTCTGATCGATTCGGATGGTGTCGCGGATACCGCGGATCTTGCGGAATTGATCTGCTATGTGGCCGATGTCCCGGGCATCGATCGAATCCGCTTCACCACGTCGCATCCGGTCGAGTTTTCCGATGCGTTGATCGACGTGTACGCGCAGGTACCGGAACTGGTGAGTCACGTGCACCTGCCGGTTCAGTCGGGATCAGATCGGATCCTCGCGCTGATGAAACGCGGCCATACGGTGCTCGAGTACAAAGATCGGATTCGCAGGCTGCGCCGGATTCGTCCGGACATCAGTGTGTCGTCGGACTTCATCGTTGGATTTCCGGGTGAAACGCAAGCTGACTTCGATGCCACCATGGCGCTGATAGCCGAGATCGGCTTCGACACGTCCTTCAGCTTCGTGTACAGCCCACGGCCGGGAACACCCGCGGCCAGCCTGCCCGATGACACTTCTGAGGCCCTCAAAAAGCAACGCCTGGGTCTGCTGCAGGCGCGAGTCCGGCAGCAAGCCCACGCGATCAGCGCGGCGATGGTAGGGACCCGGCAGCGGGTGCTGGTCACCGGCGTCTCGAAAAAGGACCCGAGCCAGCTGCAGGCGCGCACGGAAAATAACCGGGTCGTGAATTTTTCAGCCGACGAGCAACTCATCGGGGGCTTTACCGACGTGCTGATCGACGAGGCGCTGCCTAATTCGCTGCGCGGCCAGCTGGCGATTCGGCCGTGAAAACTTCGTTTGACAGGGTCGGTTGCCCGGATATCCTAGAGCCTTCACTCGATTCGGTGTGAATTTGAACGACATCGCCAACCCGGTCGCAGCGCATACTGCAAACGTCACCCTCGAGCCGAACGAATCCACCCGCCTGGCTGCTCTGTGCGGACCGTTCGATCAGAATCTCAAGTACCTCGAAGATCGCCTGGGCATCCAGGTGCGCAACCGCGGCAACGAGTTCCAGTTGTCGGGTCTTCAGTCCAACGTCGAGGTGTGTGAAGCGTTGCTGAAACGACTCTATGAAGATGTGCAGGACGAGCCGCTCGATTCGCAGGCCATACACCTGTATCTGCAGGAGTCGGGCGTTGAGGAATTGATGAACTCGACCGCGGCGCCGGACGCGAACATCATTCGTACCCGGCGCAAAATGATCAAGCCGCGCGGCGCGAATCAGATCAGTTACGTCCAGTCAATTCAGACCAGCGATATCAGTTTCGGCGTCGGTCCGGCCGGTACCGGCAAAACCTATCTGGCCGTCGCCTGCGCCGTGGCGGCGTTGGAGGGCCAGCGGGTCAATCGGATACTGCTGGTTCGACCCGCGGTTGAGGCCGGTGAGAAGCTCGGCTTTCTGCCGGGTGATCTGGCACAGAAGATCGACCCGTACCTGCGTCCGCTGTACGACGCGTTGTACGAAATGATGGGCGTCGAGCGGGTCCACAAGTACATCGAACGCAACATCATCGAGATCGCGCCGCTGGCCTACATGCGCGGCCGGACGCTGAACAACGCGTTCATCATCCTCGATGAAAGTCAGAACACCACGGCCGCGCAGATGAAGATGTTTCTGACGCGAATCGGCTTTGGCTCCACGGCAGTGATTACCGGTGACATTACCCAGATCGATCTGCCGCGCGGCAGCCGTTCGGGATTGATCCACGTCATCGACATTCTGCGCGAGGTGAACGGGCTCTCGTTCACGCGGTTCAGCTCCAAGGACGTCGTTCGCCATCCACTGGTGCAGCGTATCGTCGAAGCGTACGCCGCCCATGACGTCGCCGAAGCGTCTCGTCCAGCGGATTCCCGGACTGATGAGCGACACGGGCGCTGACCCCTCCGCCTGCATTGATGTCCAGTTTGCCAGCGGCCTTCGGCCGTTGCCGAGCCGACGGCAACTGCGCCGCTGGGCGGCGGCAGCCCTTGCGTTGGAAGGTCAGTCCGGTGTGCGAATCTGTGTGCGCCTCGTGGATGACGAGGAGGGGCGCAAACTCAATGCGCGCTACCGGGGAGTCGATCGGGCCACCAATGTCCTGTCTTTCGCGGCGGATTCCGAAGGGCTGCCGGCAGACCTCGCACCCCTCGGCGATATCCTGTTGTGCGCACCCATCGTGGCCCGCGAATCACGGCAACAACACAAGCCGGTGAACGATCATTGGGCCCATCTGGTAGTGCATGGCGTGCTCCATCTTTTGGGGTATGATCATGAATCGGAGGATGAGGCGCGCGCAATGGAAGGTCGAGAGATCGACGTCCTGGAGCGTTTGGGAATCCCGAGCCCTTACCGGCCACCGCAGGTTTCGGACCCCTAGATGAGCGAACCCGATCGCGGCGACACAGGCGTGCGCTCATGGCTGGGGCGCGTCACCGATCTGTTCAGCGTCGAGCCTTCCGACCGCAAGGATCTCATGGAGATGCTGCGCGATGCTGCCGACCGTCAGCTGGTCGACGGCGAGGTTCTGAACATCATCTTCGGCGCGCTGACCGTGTCGGACATGCACGCCCGCGACATCATGATTCCCCGCTCGCAGCTGATCACGGTGTGCGCCGATACGCGGCTCGAAGAGTTCCTGCCGGTGATCATCGACTCCAAGCACTCGCGCTTTCCGGTGGTTGGCGATGATCTCGATGACGTCAAAGGCATTCTGCATGCCAAGGATTTGTTGCCGCTACTGCTTCAGGACGATTGGGACGACTTCGACATCAAGGACTGCATACGGCCGGCGGCGGTGGTTCCGGAAAGCAAACGCCTGAACGTGCTGCTGCAGGAATTTCGCAGCACGCGCAATCACATGGCGGTGGTGGTCGATGAGTACGGTCATGTGTCAGGGGCGATCACCATCGAGGATGTGCTGGAGCAGATCGTCGGCGACATCGAGGATGAGTACGATGTTGACGAAGAAAGCTTCATCAAGGAGCTCGATGCAAACAACTTCACGGTCAAGGCGACGACTCCCATCGACGAGTTCAACGAGTATTTTGACACCGATTTCGATGATGATGAGTTCGACACCATTGGTGGGCTCGTGTTGAAGCAGCTCGGACACCTGCCGAAGCGTGAAGAGACAGGTAACGTCGGCGAGTTCGAGTTCCGGGTGCTGGCCGCCGACAGCCGACGAATACGCCTGTTGCACATGACGCGCGTGGAAAACGACGCGTGAGCTGTTCGCCCACGCCCAGGGTGCACGTCCGCTAGCGATGCCGGGGCTCGTAACCCGGATCTTCCCGCCGGCGTTCTGGGCCGCCTTGCTTGCGGGCGCTGCCCTGCCGTTTGCATTAGCCCCTTTCGACTACTGGCTGCTGGCACCGGCGTCCGCAGGCGTGCTGTTGTGGGTACTCAACAGAGCACTGCCGCACAGTACCGCCATGCTCGGTTGGTGGTACGGCGTGGGCAAATATGCGGCCGGCACCTCCTGGATCTACGTCAGCATTCACGATTACGGCCACGCGACCCCTGCCCTGGCGGGTTTTCTGGTGCTGTTGTTCGTCGCCGGCTTGGCGCTGTTCTCATCGTTTCAGGGCTGGGTTTATGGCCGCTGGCTGCGTACGGCGCGGCCGCTGGTGGATGGCTTTGCGTTCGCGGCCACCTGGACGTTGACCGAATGGCTCCTGACCTGGCTGCTGACCGGATTTCCGTGGCTGTTCATAGGCTATGCGCACATTGACGACCCGCTGGGGGCGTTGGCCCCGGTGGGTGGGGTCCTGCTGGTTGGTTTCGCCTCGGTGTTTTCAGTAGCGTTCGTCGTTGCCGTGCTGGAAACGATCGGTTGGCGCAAACGTCTGATCGGAGTGATCCTGGCGCTGCTTCCGTGGCTTGTGGCCTGGCCACTCCAGTCGCAGCAATGGGTCGAGGCCGGTGATTCGGGTCGTGTGGCGTTGGTCCAGAGCAACATCGAGCAGGACATCAAATGGCGCATGGACAGCATCGGCATGATCCTGGATCGACAGCGACGCTTGACGGCCGGGCATTGGAACAATGATCTGGTGATCTGGCCGGAAGCGGCCATCACGCTGTTTCAGCGCCAGGCGGTCGACTATCTCGCCGAGATGGACCGGCGGGCGCGAGCCGGGGGCGCCACGCTGATACTCGGCGTGCCGGCCTATGAAATCAGTCCGGGTGCGCCGGCCGGCGAAGGAGTGTTCCGGAACACGGCGGTGGCCCTCGGCAACGGTGAGGGTCGCTACGTGAAGCGGCGTCTGGTGCCCTTCGGCGAGTACGTTCCGCTGGCGGGCCTGCTGCGCGGGGTCGTCGAGTTTTTCAACCTGCCGATGTCGCGCGCCGAACCTGGCCCGGAGGATCAGCCATTGCTGCGCGCGGGATCGTGGGGCGTGGCCATGGCGATCTGCTATGAAATTGTCTATCCCGACCTGGTGCGGCGCAGCGCGAGAGAGGCCGATGTGCTGGTGACCATCAGCAACGATGCCTGGTTCGGTAGATCGACCGGCCCGTTGCAGCACGTGCAGATGGCTCGGATGCGCGCGCTCGAGAACGGCCGATGGGTGTTGCGGGCGACCAACAATGGGGTGACCGCGATCATCGATGCACGCGGCAAGGTACGCGCCGAGTTGCCCCAGTTCGAGACCGGGGTTCTCGAAGGACGCTTCACCGTGATGAGTGGCACCACGCCGTTTGGCCGCTATGGACACCTACCGTTGTTGATCGCGCTGGCGCTGATCCTCGCCGGTACGCTTGCTCGGGTGGTATCCTTGCGGCCTTTTTTCCGACGCACTTGACGATTCTGATGAGTACGGATTTCGAACGCTACGACCCGATCGCCATCGAGGAGAAATGGCAGGCCCAATGGGCGGAGCAGGGGACCAACACCTTCACCACTGAAGCCCTGCGCACTGCGAAGGATCCGTTCTTCAACCTGATGATGTTTCCCTACCCGTCGGCGGAAGGGCTGCACATCGGCAATATCTATGCGTTTACCGGGGCCGACGTCCATGGCCGCTATCAGCGGCTGCTTGGCCGCGACGTGTTCGAGCCGATTGGCTTCGATGCGTTCGGCATTCACTCGGAGAACTACGCGCTGAAGGTCGGCGTGAATCCCAACGATCTGATTCCTCGGAACATCGCCAACTTTACCCGTCAATTGAAGCGCATGGGTGGCATGTTCGATTGGAATCATGCCGTGGACACCACGCAACCCGAATACTACAAGTGGACCCAGTGGATCTTCCTGGAACTGTTCAAGGGCGGCCTGGCCGAACAGCGCGATGCGCCGGTCAATTGGTGTCCGTCCTGCATGACGGTGCTGGCCAACGAGCAGGTCATCCAGGGAGTGTGCGAGCGTTGCGATACGCAGGTTGAGCAACGCCAGTTCCTGCAATGGTTCTTCAACATCACGCGTTATGCCGGGCGTCTGCTGGATAACATCGATGGGCTCGATTGGTCCGATGCGACCCGCAAGGCGCAGGCGAACTGGATTGGACGTAGCGAAGGCGCCGAGGTGGACTTCCAGGTTCAGGGCTCCGAACAAGATCTGCGGGTTTTTACGACCCGACCGGACACCCTGTTTGGCGCGACCTACATGGTGCTTGCGCCGGAACACGAACTGGTCGATGAACTGACCACGGAAGAACAGCGTTCGTCCGTTGAAGGCTACCGCGCCGATGTCGCTGGCAGGGACCTCGTGGAACGCCAGAAGACTGACAAAGAGAAGACCGGCGTGTTCACCGGCGGATACTGTGTCAATCCGGTCACCGGGCAGCCGATTCCGATCTGGATCGCAGACTATGTGCTCATGGGCTACGGCACGGGCGCGATCATGGCCGTGCCGGGACACGACGACCGGGACTTCGAATTCGCCTCGACGTTCAAGCTACCGATTACACGAGTCATTGCGGCGCAGGGGGAGGATGCGTCCACGCCGCTCGCCGAAGCATACGCAGGTGACGGTGTCCTCGTGAACTCCGGCGACTTCGATGGGCTGTCGGTCGAGGACGGCAAGCGCGCGATCGTCGATCAGTTGGCGAAGCAAAGCTTGGCCGAAGCTAAAGTGAACTACCGATTGCACGACTGGTGCGTTTCCCGACAGCGCTACTGGGGCCCGCCGATCCCGATCATACATTGTGATGCGTGCGGTCCGGTCCCGGTTCCGGTGAGTGATCTGCCGGTGCTGCTGCCGCGCATCGAGGACTTCAAGCCGGACGACTCGGGAGTCAGCCCGCTGGCGCGGGTCAGGGAATGGTACGAAACCCAATGCCCCGAATGCGGTGCGGATGCGCGCCGCGAAACTGACGTGTCGGACACGTTTCTCGACTCGGCCTGGTACTTCATTCGCTATCCGAGCGCCGAGCTGAACGAGGTTCCCTTCGACCCCGAGCTGACAGCCAAGTGGTTGCCGGTGGACACCTACATTGGCGGCAACGAGCACGCCGTGATGCATCTGATGTACGCGCGGTTCATCACCATGGCGCTGCACGATCTCGGGCACATCGACTTCGAAGAACCCTTCAGCCGTTTTCGGGCACACGGCCTGATCATCAACGAAGGCTCTAAGATGTCGAAGAGTCGCGGCAAGGTCATCGTTCCGGACAGCATCATCGATCAGTTCGGGGCCGACACGTTGCGGGTGTTTCTGATGTTCCTCGGGCCCTTCGAACAGGGCGGCGACTATCGGGAGCAGGGTCTGCACGGGCCACACGGCTTCCTTTCCAGGCTCTGGCAGAGCGTCGTGCAGGCGGAAGACCGGACGCCCGACCCGGAGGTCGAGCGCAAACTGCACCAGACCATTCGCCAGGTGTCCGAACAACTACCGGGGCTACATTACAATACGGCGATCGCCGCGATGATGGAGTACCTGAACGCGGTACGAGCAGGCGGGCGGATCGCCGCACGAGGCGAAGTGGAACCCTTGGTCGTCATGATCGCGCCCTTCGCGCCACACCTCGCCGAGGAGCTGTACCAACGGCTTGGCTACAACGACGGGGTGTTCGAATCGGCCGCGTGGCCGAGTTACGATCCGGCGAAGCTGGTCGAAGAGCGCCTGGAGATCGTGGTGCAGGTCCAGGGCAAAGTCCGCGGGCAGGTTGAGGTCGCCGCAGACGCCGATGAGGAAACCGTAACCCAGGCGGCCCTCGGCAACGACAATGTCAGCCGGTTCCTTAAAGACAAGACCGTCCGTAAGACGATCTACGTCCCCGGCAAACTGATCAACCTCGTGGTCGGATGAAGCGCGCGGCGCCAGGCTCGCTGGTCATGGTCTCGCTGGTCATGGTAGTGGTGCTGGCCGGATGCGGTTTCCACCTGCGCGGCAACGAACTGAGCGCCAATTTCGACCGGGTGCATGTCAGTGCCGTCAGCGCTGTCACCATCGAGCGTCAGCTGGCACGGTCGCTTGGATTTGCCGGGGTCGAAGTCGTTGGAGACCGGACTGCGGCCGATGTCGTCATCGATCTCACCGCTCAGCGCGAGAACCGGCGCAGCATCTCGGTTACCGAGCGCGCACGGACCGCCGAATACGAACTCTCGCTCGAGATTCGTTATCGCATTGTTGCTCAGGAGCCGGCGGATGCCGACGCGAAGCCGGTCCAGACGGTGCTCGTCGAAGACCGCTCGATTCGCGTCGCCCGGACTTATCGGCTCGACCGCAACAACCTCGTTGCCGGTAGCGAAGAGCAATCGTTGCTGCGCGGCGAGATGGAACAGGATCTCGTGCAGCAGATCCTGCGCAGTCTGGACACGGCGACTCGCAACCGGGTGAGTACCCCAGCGCCACAGGTAACCACGCGTGCAGATCCGGCCTGAACAGCTTGCCGCGCACCTCGAGGGACCCCTGGCGTCCGTCTACCTGATTTGTGGGGGTGAACCGTTGCTGGTTCAGGAGGCGTGTGACGAGGTGCTTGCCGCGGCCCGCGGCCAGGGCTACGGCGAACGCCAGGTGATGCACGTCGAACCGGGATTCAGTTGGGCGGAATTGCGGGACAGTACCGCCAACATGTCGCTGTTTGCCGAACGCCGCCTGCTGGATCTTCGCCTGACGCCGAAGCAGTTCGATCGCGCGGCATCCGATGCGTTGCGCGCCTATCTTGACGCACCTGCCCCGGACGTGCTGCTGCTGGTGCGCACCGAACGCCTGGATGGGAAGCAACGAAGCACTGCGTGGTTCAAGGCGTTCCAGAAGAGCGCCGGCGTGGTGCAGGTGTGGCCGGTGGATGTGGACGAAATGCCTCGCTGGCTGTCGCGGCGCTGCGAACGGGCCGGGATCACGCTGGATCGAGACGCGCTCACTTTCTTTAGCGAGCGAATGGAGGGCAATCTGCTGGCTGCCGTGCAGGAGATCGAGAAGCTGAAGCTGCTGGAGCTCGCGATGCCGGTCTCGCTGGCCGCGCTGCAGGAGGCGGTGCTGGATGCGTCGCACTACGATGCGTTCGATCTGACGGATGCCGCGTTGGCGGGGCACCCTGGCCGGGTGAGGCACATCATTGCGGTGCTGCGCCAGGAAGGAATCCAACCCCTGGCCGCGCACGGGTCGTTTGTCAGCCAGCTACGCCAACTGATCGAGGGTCCTCGGCGCGGGCTTCCGAAGCAGCGTGAGCGTCTGTTGCGCGACGCAGGAAGGCGTCTTGGACGCGCCGAACTCGAGCAGTTGCTCATCGATTCGGCGTTGGTGGATCAGCGCGTCAAGGGGCTGCGCCAAGGGGATCCCTGGCGGACCCTGGAGTCATTGCTGCTGCGCCTGGCGGGCGTTCGGTTGCTGCTGACTGAGACTGCCTAGGACGCTCGATCTCGTCATGCGTATCGGAGTTGATGTAGGCGGTACGAATACGGACGCTGTTCTAATGGATGGGCAGACCGTCCTTGCGTCTCAGAAGATGCCGACGACGGACAATGTCAGCGACGGCATTGTCGGCGCGATCCGGCACATTCTTACAGAATCCAAGGTTCCAACCACTGATATCCAGTGCGTCATGATCGGAACGACGCACTTTACGAACGCGTTTGTCGAGCGCAAAGGATTGTCCGAGGTAGGGGTGATCAGGATCGCGTTGCCGGCTTCACGGGGAATTCCCCCGCTAAGCGATTGGCCGAAGGAACTCGCAAACGCTATCGGAAAAAACGTGACGCTTGTTCGCGGCGGTTATCAGGTAGACGGACGGATCAATTCGGAGCTGGACGAACTGGCGATTAGGGACGCGGCGAACCAGTTCAGAAGCGCCGGCATCACTGCAGTGGCGATCACCGGTCTGTTCTCGCCGGTTAACGATTACATGGAGAAACGTGCGGAAGAGATCGTCAGAAACGAGATTCCTGATGCATCGGTTACGCGCTCCGCACGCATTGGACGGCTGGGAATGCTCGAGCGAGAAAACGCGACGATCATGAATGCCAGCCTGGCAGATATGTCTACCAAGGTGGTCAGCTCGTTTCGCAGCGCCTTGAGCGAACTCGAAATCACAGCACCGTTCTATATCAGCCAGAACGATGGAACGTTAATGGCAGCGGAAGCGGTCGAAGACTATCCGGTGCTGACATTCGCTTCCGGACCAACGAACTCGATGCGAGGAGCGGCGTATTTGTCTGGCGTCAAGGACGCGTTGGTCGTAGATATTGGCGGCACCACAACAGACATCGGCATGCTCGTAAACGGTTTTCCGCGGGAATCATCAGTGACCGTCGATATCGGCGGCGTCCGGACGAATTTTCGCATGCCGGACATTCTGGCAGTCGGTCTGGGTGGTGGCAGCGTTGTTTCGGAAAGCGGGGAGCGCCTGTCGATTGGGCCTCAATCCGTCGGCTTCCGGCTTCTGCAGGAAGGCATGTGTTTCGGTGGTGAAATCCTGACGGCAAGCGACGTTGCAGTTGCTGCCGGGTACGCGAGCATGGGCGATTCGTCACGAGTGTCCGGACTGCCAAAATCAACGATCGATGCGGCAGTTGCCGAGATTCATCGCATTGTGGCCGAGGGCGTAGACAGAATGAAAACAAGCGCAGATCGGGTGCCGTTGGTACTGGTTGGCGGGGGTTCAGTGCTTGTGAATCAGGATATTCCCGGTACGTCAGAAGTCATTGTTCCGGAACATGCGGCGGTCGCCAATGCGATCGGCGCTTCTATCGCCCAAATCGGAGGGGAAATCGACACCGTCTTTTACTACGACGAGGTGGGGCGCGATGCTGCCCTGGAAACAGCCCGCAACAGTGCCGAGACGGCTGCGATTGAGGCGGGCGCTGACCCAGGCACAGTTGAAATCACAGATATCGAAGAGGTACCGCTGGCATACGTGCCGGGCGGTGCGGTTCGGTTGCGGGTTAGAGCTGCTGGGGACCTGACCCTGTAGCCCCGTCAATTCGATGAGGTGGAACGTCAATGAAATGGACGCTGGAAATCGAGGACGTCGCCAGGATCGCGCAAGGCGCTACTCTGCTTGGCGCCGGAGGTGGCGGGGATCCCTACATTTCGCTTCTTGCCGCACGTCAGATCTTTGACGATGGGGGCAGAGACGTGAATGTCATCGCCGTTGATGACCTCGATGATGACGCGCTCATACTCACGGTCGCGGGCTTTGGCGCGCCCACGGTCGGGAAGGAGAAACTATTCGATCTGGACCAGCTCATGCATTCGCTTCGAACGCTCGAAAAATATACCGGTAGAAAAGCCGATGCACTGATCGCCGTGGAAATGGGAGGTGGAAATGCATTGGTCCCGATTCTGGCCGCCGCTGCGAGTGGCCTCCCGGTCGTCAACGGAGATGGCATGGGTAGAGCCTTTCCCGAACTGCAAATGACAAGTTACGCATTAGGGGGTGTTTCGCCGTCCCCGTTTGCCATGGCGGATGAACATCTGAATTCAATTGTCTGCGAAGCGGAAAACGCGAAAAAGGGAGAAGCGTTCGCGCGCATAATCGCCGTGGAAATGGGCTTGCACGCCTTCCTCACGGCCTATGCGATGACAGGTGCCCAGGCCAGAGACGTTGTCATTCCAGACACGCTGACGTTGGCCTACAAGCTCGGTACAACGATAGAGAACGCGAAATCCAGTGGATCACCCATCGCGGCGTTGATACAGGGAATAGAAACAGAGGTTGCCGGTACAGAGGTTGTGCATCTGATTGACGGCAAGGTAACGGACCTTTGGCGCTCAACAGAGAAAGGCTTCGCGATTGGTTGGTGTGACCTGGTTTCAGTGGATGATGCTGGTCTGCAAGCACGGATCGAATTTCAGAATGAGTACCTGGCATTCACACTGGGGGGCATACCAAAGGTCCTCACACCCGATCTCATCTGCTTGGTAGACAGCGAAACCGCGGAGCCCATTCCGACGCCGGATGTTCGCTACGGTCAACGCGTCACGGCGATTGGCCTTTCGTGCAACGAGGTCTTCAGGTCCGAAGAAGCCCTCGAGGTCGTGGGGCCAGGCGCGTTTGACATGGAGTACACCTACGCTCCGATCGAGGAACTTGCTCGTTTGACGAATTGACCCTCGCGGCGCGCTAGCCGCCGACCGTTCCAATCGGCTGTACCAGCAGGCCGGAGATTGCTTTCGGCAGTTGAGTGGTCAGGATCGATTGGCCGGCTTCGAGCTCGCTGGACCGCACCAGAATTCGATACTCGCCCGCCTGGGTCTGATGATCACCGAGTCGTTCCACGGTCAACGCCTTCAGACGATCATTGTGCACCTGATAGATGCGATCGTTTTCGTAGATCGATTGCACGGGCAGGGCGATGAGATCGGCTTCGGGGGGCAGCGTAATCGTCAGGTTCACGACCCGGCCGACCTCCAGCGGTGCTGAACCCTCCGTCGTCTCAGTGGCATTGATCTGGAAGAATGCGTCGCTGCCACTGTGCCCGGCGCGGACATTTCCGGCGAAACGCGCAAGCCGCAGAGTAGTGTGCGTGCCGTCGATCACTATGTCGGCCGTTACCGGCTGGCCGGTCCGCAGGTATCGGCGAACTCGCGCCCGGTAAGTATCCGGAATCGGCGCGCGTACCTCGAAGCCCGACGCATCGGCCACCTCGACCAGTACGGCCCCGCCGGCGCTGTAGTCACCTGGCGATGCGTCGACCGATATCACCGGGCCGGCGAAAGGCGCGCGAATGGTCGCATGATCCAGGTCGAGCTCCGCCTGGTCGAGTTGGGCTTCGGCCATGGCCACCCGTGCCCGCTGGGCACCGAGCTGATTCGGGAAGTCCGCCAGCTCCCGCCGATGCCGCTGATACTCGATGCTGGCGGCGCTGGCTTGCTGAACCACTTCGTCGAGCAGTGAACGCGAGATCATGCGACGCTCGAACAGGCCCTGGTGCCGCTCGAGCTTGGTCTGCGCGATCCGGTGCATGGCGTCGAAATGTTCGGTGGACTGTTCGACCAGGTTCAAGGCCGTGGAAATGGAGTTCAGGTTCGCGCGCTCCTGGTCGAGTTCCGCGGTGCGCCGCCGCTCGGTAAGCTTCAGCTCGTCACGGCGCAGCTCAACCAGGACGTCGCCGGCTGCTACCCACTGCCCTTCACGCACGTGGACCTGGGCGATCTCTGCAATCAGATTGGTGCGGATTCGGCTCTGGCGCGAAGACTCCACGCGCCCGTAGCTCGAGAACTTCGGGCTCAGCATGGCCGGCTCCGCAATCAGTACCGAGACAGGCCATGCCCGTTCCAGGGGTGTTTCGGGTGCAGCGTTGGGCGCGGTCGCAAAGATCGATACGCTGGCGAGGGCCGACACTGCAAGAAACCCCATGCCGACGGCGGCTCTGCGCAGCCGAGGGCGCTGGCGTAGAGAACGTACGGTCTCGCTCAGCGTGGTTGAGGTCATGCGTTTGCTCCTTGAGATGGCCGAACGCGCGCTATCTGGCGCGCAATCGTGTCCCCGAGATTGACTTTCAGTTGCTCCAGCAGCAGGACGAGCGCCGGGATGACCAGCAACACCAGTAACGTGGCGAACGCGAGGCCGAAGCAGATGGTGGTGGCGATGGGTGTGATGTACATGGCCATCGTCGATGATTCGAAAATCAGCGGCAGCAGACCGGCGATAGTGGTCAGTGAGGTCAGAATCACCGCACGAAAGCGTGCGCTGGTGGCTTCGAGCAGTGCCTGTTTGATCGGCGTGCCGGATTCCACGCTGCGCCTGACGAAACTGATCAGCACGATGGAGTCGTTCACCACGATCCCGGTCAGTGAAAAGAACGCGAGCAGGGACATGGCGCCGATGTCCATGCCGAGCAGCCAATGGCCGGCGATTGCACCGGTGAGGCCGAATGGGATCGCCGTCATGATGGCCAGCGGCCACAGGTAGGACGCGAATACCCAGGCGAGAATCAGATAGATCAGGATCAGGGTCAGTACGGCGCCGACGCCCATGACCTCGAGCATCACCTGATCCTGGCGCGACTTGCCCGACAGGCCGAACGACAGGTCGTAGCGCTCCAGTATCGGCGCCAGTCGGTTTTCTTCCAGGTCGGCCACGATGGAGATCGCGTTGTTGGCCTCTTCATCCACATCGGCATAGATCCGAATGGCCATTTCGGAGTCCTGGTGACGGATTACGTCGATGCCGCGCCGGTTGTGCAGTGTTGCGACGTTGGCCAGCGGTACGAACGTTCCGTCCGGCGTGCGGATCGGAAACTGCTGCAGCGACGCAAGGTTGTCCCGCTCCGCGTCCGGCAGCATCACTCTCACTTCGAGTTCCGAGTTGTTCTGATTGAAGATCTGCACCCGGCGGCCGTTGTAGGCAGACCGCAACTGGCTGCCGAGGCTCTCGCTGGTGAGTCCGAGTGTGCGACCCATGGGCGTGAGGCGGTAGATCAGCTGCTCCTTGCCGTAGGGCAGATCGTCAGTGACGTTGGATACGCCCGGATACCCCGCCAGCTCCGCCTTCAGCCGATCTGCGCCCTGTCGGAGCTGCTCGGTGGAGGTACCCCTCAGCGCCAGCGCGATGTCCGACTGGCCGTTGTTCGCGCCACCTTCCACCGCGAGCAACAGTTGCTCGACATAGGGTGGCTGGTTGACGTTTGCGCGCCATTCCTCGACGAACTCTGCCGGCGCGAGGGTGCGTGCTTCCTCGAATGCGTAGCGGGCATCGATCGACGCATACTGAACACCGGTCTCCTGCTCTTTGTTGAACTCGGCCAGGTTGTACTTGGTCACCCAGCTTTGCACGTTGGCGTTGTCGTGCTGCCGATTCACCCGGTCGAGGGCGGTTTCGAGTTCGTCGATGAAGTGCTGCTTCTGGGTATCGCTGGCCGCCGCGCTGAACTTGACGTTGGCGCTCAAGCTCTGGATATCGAATCCCATGACGAATGCGATGCCGACGTGCTGTGATGCCACCAGACTGAACGCGCAGATCATGGCGCCCAGCGCCGCGCAGACAGTGGCACCGGGATAGTCCAGGGCACGTTTTACCAGCGGTTCGAATCGCTCTCGACGAAGGCGGGTGAAGGCTGCATCAAAACGGCGGCGGAACGTGGATGCGGTGTGGTCGCGTTGGCGTTCCAAAGCCGACTTGAGATGGCCCGGCAGCACCACGAAGCACTCGATCAGCGAGGCCAGAATTACGCACAGCAACACGGTGGGCAGCGCCAGAACGCTTGCGCCCATCCGCCCCCCGATCAGGATCAGTGGCAGGAATGCCGCCATCGTGGTCATCGACGACGTCACCACGGGAACCCACATGCGTTCAGCCCCGGCAACAGCGGCATCTACCGGCGACTTGCCGGACTCGAATTGCGTGACCGCATCCTCGCCCACCACGATTGCATCGTCGACGACGATGCCCAGCGCCATGATGAAGCCGATCAGGGCGATGATGCTGACCCCGTAGCCGAACACGCTGTAGAACAGGGCCAGGGCGAGCATGAAGCTGACCGGAATGCCGACCATGACCCACCAGCCGACCCGTGCGGAAAGAAATGCGAATAGCGTCAGTACCACCAGGAGAAGACCGGAGGCGCCGTTCTTCATGATCATGCCGAGTTGCTCGCCGAGCAGGTCCCAGACGTTGTTGTAGAGCGTCAGTTCCACGCCCGCAGGTAGTGTCGGACGTACTTCCTCGAGCCAGGTTTGGAGCACCTGCTCCGCCTGCCAGGCGTCTGCGTGGGTGCTGCGCCAGAGGATCATTTCGATGGCTGGCTGGCCGTTCTGCGTGACTATCGGCTGGCCGTCCCTTGGGCGTTGCACGACCTCGGCGATGTTGCCCAGACGGATCAACTGATCACCGTTGCGGATATGCAGTCGCTCGAAGCTCAGCGGGTCGCGTTCCTGATCGAGGCTGCGCAATTGGCGCGAGCCCTGGCCCCGCCCGACGGTGCCGGCCGGTACGTTGCGGCTGACGCGTGCCACCTCGGCGGCCAGTTCATCCATGGTCAAGCCGAGTTCGTGGAGGCGCTGGCCGCCAATCAGCAGGGCAATCTCCTCTTCGGGTAGACCGTCGTACAGCACACCCTCGATGCCGCGGCCGAGCAGATCTTTCTCCAGGGTGCGCACCAGCGGAATCAGCTCGTTGATGTCATCCGGGCCGGTGACGAGCACCGCGGCGATGGGTTCCATATCGATCCAACGGCGAACGGTGGGTGGTTCGATATCCAGCGGCAGGTTGCGAATGTTCGCCACGCGCTGCTTCACCTGGTCGAGGGCGACCACCATGTCGGCGTCGAAGTCGAACATCACGCTGATCTCGACGATGCCGTTGTTGGTCCGGGAGGTCAGTTCGCGAAGCGAGTTGAGGGTCCGGAGCTGTTGTTCGATCGGCGTGGTGACCAGTTCTTCGATGTCTTCCGCCGAGGCGCCCCGCCATTCCACCTCGACGAAGATCAGCGGCAAGGCCATGGGCGGGTCCAGCGATGACGGGATGCTCTTGATGGCCCAGAGGCCGGCGAGCGTCATCATGATCATGGCCAGATTGGCGGCCACGCGGTGCTCGGCAAGCAGGCGGATCACCGCTCGTCTCCGAGCGGGTGCTTGTTCTGTTGTTGCTGGATCCCCATCCGGGCAAGTCTTCTTCGAGTCAACAATGCCATAGCCAGTGGCATTACAACTATCGTGCCAGGTTCCGGAGGACCTCTATCCCATTGAAATTAGGCAGATTTTTTTTTACTGTCGTCGCACCCCTGCCGCCACCCTCGAGATGTTGGTCAATTAGACCAATACTTGGCGTCAGTTCACGTCGGTGTCGGCCTCGCGACCGAGCTCGATCAGCCTCAGGGTGCCGTCTTTGTTGGCGAGCTGGGTGACCGAGCCGTTGTCGGGGCGAAAGCAGATCATTCGCTGGTCGTGCGTGGCTGCGCCCACGGCCACGTTGATGGCGATGAAGTGACAGAACACCACGCTGTCATCCTTCATGTCGAGCAGGCAGTCGAGTAGTGCCTGACGCCAGCTGTGCAGGCGCTGGTCGAGATTCTCCCAGCGCTCGGGCATGACCGTCGCCAGCCAGGCACTACGTTCGCGCAGGTCAGTGGTGGGCGACGGAATTTCGGAGACGCGTGGCTCGATGATGGATTCGCTGCCCCAGCGCTCGGCCAGGGGAGACGCGGTCTCCCGCGCTCGAGCGAGGGGGCTGGAATAGATCTGCAGTGGGCCGTGCGGGGCCAGCACGCTGGCGGTCGCTGCCGCCTGTTGCCTGCCGAGTTCGTCCAGGCCCGGGTCGAGATGTGAGTCGAACCCGGCCGCGGCCTTGCCGTGACGAACCAGAAACAATGTTACCAAGGGATTCCCCTGCTTCGTTACGCGGGCGGTTAGTGGTTAAATACGCGATTCGGCGCGGTCAGTGAGTTAGAGCGGGTTAGATCCCCGATTTTCCGCTCCTGGTTGTCGCTTCTGTGCAGTATAGATAGACGGACACTTATGAACGTTCACGAATCCGGTTTGTCGCCGGACATGTTACCCGACGTCACGGCAAATGTGCGTGACCTGTTTGGCCTGGAGCACGACTTTGAAGTTCCTGCCTTCAGCGAACGTACCGCGTACGTTCCCGAGCTCGACGAGGCTTATCGGTTCGATCCGGAAACCACCATGGCGATCGCAGCCGGCTTTGCTCACAATCGCCGCGTGATGATCCAGGGCTATCACGGCACCGGTAAATCCACCCACATCGAGCAGGTCGCCGCGCGCCTGAACTGGCCGTGCATCCGGGTGAACCTCGACAGCCACATCAGCCGCATCGATCTGGTCGGCAAGGATGCCATCGTGCTGCAGGACGGCCAGCAGATCACCGAGTTCAGAGAAGGCATCCTGCCCTGGGCTATCCAGCACCCAACGGCGTTGGTGTTCGACGAGTACGATGCCGGTCGTCCGGACGTCATGTTCGTCATCCAGCGGGTCCTGGAAGTGGACGGCAAGCTCACGCTGCTGGACCAGAACAGGGTCATCACGCCGCATCCCGCGTTCCGGTTGTTTTCGACCACCAACACCATCGGCCTGGGGGACACCACCGGGCTGTACCACGGCACCCAGCAGATCAACCAGGGCCAGATGGACCGCTGGAACATCGTCACCACGCTCAACTACCTCGAACACGATGCCGAAGTGGAGATTGTGTTAAGCAAGGATAAAAAGTGGCAGACCGACGAAGGTCGCAGGCTGATCTCCAATATGGTGGCGGTTGCGGATCTCAGCCGACGCGGTTTCATCAACGGTGACATTTCCGTCGTGATGTCCCCGCGAACCGTGATCACCTGGGCTGAAAATGCCGAGATTTTCGACGATGTCGGCTTCGCCTTCCGATTGTCGTTTCTCAACAAGTGCGACGAGTTGGAGCGGCCCATCGTGTCCGAGTATTACCAGCGCTGCCTGGGCGAGGATCTCGGGGAAGCGACTCGGGGTCTGATCCTGAAGGCGTCCTGACGCGGACGACCTTCCTAACGGACGATAAGCTGTGACCGATCAGGAACATCCGCTGGAACCGTTCAAGCGGGCCATGACGGCTACCATGCGCGCGCTGTCCGGCAACGAAGAGTTGGACGTGAGCTTTGGACAGGGCGCCCCGACGTCGTCGGGCAATCGTGTCCGGGTGCCGCTGCCCGTGGTCGGTTGCGACTCGCACGAGCTCGACGCGGTTCGCGGCGTTGGCGACGAGTTTGCCCTGAAGATGCGCTATCACGACGCGGCGCTGCACCGGCGCCGGTCGCCGCGCAGCGGCCCGGCACAGGAGATGTTCCAGTGGATTGAGGATGCGCGCATCGCGTCGATAGGATCGCTGCGCATGGATGGCGTCGCCCAGAACCTCGACGCATCGCTGGAATCCCAGTGCCAGGAAGCAGCCTTCGACACCATCACCACCGAGACGGAAGCGCCCCTTAGCGTTGCAGTTGGATTGATGGTGCGCCAGAAGCTCACCGGCCGGAAGCTGCCGCCGTCTGCGGAAAACGTGCTCAAGTACTGGCGCGACTACATCGAGGAACGTGCCGGTGGCGACATCGAATCGCTAAGAGAATGCGTGGAAGACCAGCAGAGCTTCGCCAACGTCTGCCGGGAGATTCTCGCGGATCTTGGCTTTGCCCATGAGATGGACGAGCCGCCGGAACTGGACGACAACGAACAGGACACCGAGACCGTCGATGAATCGGCAACCTCGGATGCGGAGCTGAGCCCGGAAGACGTCGTCCTGGACGAAGACGCCATGTCCGAGGAGGACGCGGATGGCGAGTCGGCTGCCATGCAGATGGAAGCCGACATGGATCTCAGCGAGATGGGCAGCGAAGCCGATCCGGATGAGGCGCCCAACCTGATGCCTGACGACTCCGGCCGGATCCGGATGGACGTCAATTACACCGCCTACACCGACGAGTTCGACGAGATCATCAAGGCGGAAGATCTGTGTGATGCAGCGGAGCTGACGCGGCTGCGCGCGTTGCTGGACCAGCAGCTGGTGTCCTTGCAGCACGCGACGGCAAAACTCGCCAACCGGCTGCAGCGGCGCCTGCAGGCCAAACAGAACCGTTCCTGGGAGTTCGACCTCGAAGAAGGCATCCTCGACAGCGGGCGGCTTGCAGCGATAGTGGTCGATCCCATGAACCCGCTGGTCTACAAGCAGGAGAAGGAGACCACCTTCCGCGACACCGTCGTAACCATGTTGATCGACAGCTCCGGGTCGATGCGCGGCCGGTCGATCACCATTGCAGCAATGTGTGGCGACATTCTCGGGCAAACGCTGGAACGCTGTTCGGTAAAGGTCGAGATACTGGGTTTCACCACGCGTGCCTGGCGCGGTGGGCAGTCACGGGAGCAGTGGATTCAAGCGGGCAAGCCGTCCAATCCAGGTCGCCTGAACGATCTGCGGCACATCATCTACAAGAGTGCCGACGACCCCTGGCGGCGCAGCCGGCGCAATCTCGGCCTGATGATGCGCGAGGAACTGCTGAAGGAGAACATCGACGGCGAAGGTCTCATCTGGGCCCACAATCGTCTGGTCGTCCGTCAGGAACAGCGCAAAGTGCTGATGGTGATCTCAGACGGATTGCCGGTGGACAACTCGACACTGCTGGTCAATCCCAGCAACTATCTCGAGCAGCACCTGAAATATGCGATCGAGATGATCGAAACCCAGTCGCCGGTGGAGTTGATCGCGATTGGCATCGGTCATGACGTTACCCACCACTACCGGCGCGCGGTCACCATCACCGATGCCGAACAGCTCGGCGGCGCCATGACCGAGCAGTTGGCCTCTCTGTTCGACGTCGACGGAAGCTAGCCGACGACGGTGAGTCGCTTGATCTCGGGCGCTCCGCCCATCAGCCCGCCGAACTTGGGTCCTGCGGCTTTGAAGTGCTCGCTCTGGCCGTGAGCATCCATGGCCGCCTGGTCTGCATAGAGCTCCATCACGTAGTAGCTGCCGTCTTCGTCGTCTTTGACCAGCGTGTACAGCTCGTTGCCTGGTTCGTTGGCGCGCACCTGGGCTGCCAGCTCCAGCATGACGGCTTCAACTTCCGCTTCCTTGCCTTCTTTGACGTTCAGCTTGGCGATGACTGCGAGCATGAGCTTCTCCCGGATTGGTAAAGGGATGGCATGATAGCGTCATGCACCGCCAGCCGATACTCGACGCCCTCGCCGCCTACCGAAAGCGCTACCCCAATGAAGCTGAGGTCGTGGACCGGTTCGAGTCGTTTGTGCAAGACGAACCGCGGTGTTTCCACAACGATTGCTGGTCAGGACACATCACCGGCTCATCCTGGTTACTCGATGGCTCGGGTACCCGGGCACTGCTCACCCACCACAAAAAGCTCGGCAAATGGTTGCAGCTCGGTGGGCACAGCGATGGCGATCACGACACGCTGGCGGTGGCACTGCGCGAAGCACATGAGGAATCCGGTCTGATCGTCACGGTACTCGACAGCGCGATCCTGGATCTGGACATCCATCGAATTCCGGCCCGCGGTGAGCAACCAGCGCATCTTCACTACGATGTTCGTTACCTGTTGCAGGCGTCGGATCTGGACACCTTCACCGTCAGTGACGAATCCCACGAACTCGCCTGGGTTTCGGTCGAGGGTTTGGACGCATTCAGTAAGGAATGGTCGGTGCAGCGGATGGCGGAAAAGACGCGACATCGAACGTCGAATACACACGTCCCGGGTTCCTAACGGGGAAGGGCGGATGCCGGAATTTCGATCCGCAATATATGAGGGGCCAGAATAGCAGACTGCTCGGCCGTTCCTAAAAACCTTACCCTGACCATCTTGGCTGCCGTTTTTGGAGGTACAACATGGCAACTATTCATTTAGTCGAAGGTCCTGTAGGAGCGGCCTGGTGAAACTGGGTCTGTCTAAGGAACGGGCATTGCGGATGGATTGGAAGCGGTCACGACGACTAGGATTAGCTATGATCTGGGGGTGCATTCGGAGGTGCGGAATCCGTGATTGAAGCGCTTCGAGAACGACAACAGTCGCGAGGCGAGGAAATCGCAAACAGCGTTAGCCATGGCGTTGCGCTGTTAGCGGCAATGATTGCGGCGCCAATACTCATCGTTTACTCGATCGCGGATGGTCCGGCACGCATAGTCGGTGCGAGCGTATTTTCCGCGACCATGGTTTGTTTGTACCTCACATCTACGCTTTACCACGCGTTCCCTGCGGGTAAGACCAAGCGGATATTCCAAGTACTCGACCACAATGCGATTTACCTCCTGATTGCAGGCACATACACGCCGTTCACGCTCGGCGTGCTCAGCGGCACGCAGGGCTGGGTGCTCTTCGGCCTGGTATGGGGACTGGCCGTTGTTGGCCTTGTTCTGAAGTCGATTGGACGGTTACGGCATCCGATTGCGTCGGCAGCGCTCTACATAGGCATGGGATGGCTGGTAGTGCTGGCGATAGAACCGCTGTGGCTTGGAGTTCCCGCGTGGGGATTGTTTTGGCTGCTTGCGGGCGGTGTTGCCTATACCGTCGGCGTGGCATTCTTTGCGGCTGAGCAGATTCGCTACGGCCACTTTGTTTGGCACATCTTCGTCGTCGCAGGGACAACATGCCACTTCAACGCAGTTCTGTGGTATGCGGTCTGACCACCCACAGGGAAGGGGTGGAGCTTAGGCGGTGATCGGTTGCACCCAGAGCTCCTTCGGGAGCGAGCTGGTGAGCACGTCGCAGCCCGTCTCGGTCACGAGGAGCTTGTCTTCGACGATAAAGATGCCCGCGTGCCAATCGGGGCCGTCCATCCCGGCGACGACCGGCTCGACGCAGAGCACCATCCCCGGTTCCAGTAGGGTGTCGGCGCTGTACACCACATCGCGTTCGCCGAGCCATGGCAGCTCGTGCACCTCCATTCCCGTACCGTGGCCGGCGATATTGATCAGGTTGTATTTCTCGAGACCGTGTTTCTCAAAGACGCGAAGACCCGCTTCGTACACATCAGCGCCACTCGCACCGGGGCGCACCGCTGCGACACACGCGTTGTTGGCTTCGATACAAATGTCGAACCAGCGACGCTGGTCATCGCTCGGCGGGCCGAGGATCGCCTGACGGATGAAATCGGTAGCGTAGCCTCCGTAGGTCGCCCCGCCGTCGAGCATCACCATGTCGCCGCGCGAAATTGCGTAGTCGCTCGCAAGGGAGTTCACCATCTTGGGACGGCCGGGGTAGCTCGAGACAGTGAGAAAACTCGGGCGCGAGGAAAGCTCGGCACCTTCGCGAAACATCGCGGCGCCGAGCAGCGCGGCGAGCTCTTTCTCGGTCATCCCCTCGTGGAGCGCCGCAAAGCCCTCGCGCACAGCCAGCTGGGAGATCTCGCAGGCGCGCCGGACACGATCGACTTCGGCGGATGATTTCAGCATCCGTACCGTTTGCAGCAGCTCGGTGGCACTCACAACCTCCGCGTCGGGCAGCGCACTCGTGAGGGCGGCGTAGTCGTTCTGCGTCATCCCGAGGCGCTGTCCGAACCCGAGCTCCATCCCGATTCGCCCCGCTGCGAGGCCTTTGTCGCGGAGCGCCGAGACGCTGTACGGGACGGCGTTCTCCTGATCGGGATAAATCACGCGGTCGGGGACCCACGAAGTCCCGAGCGCGTTCCCTGTTTCTTGGCCCGGGACAATCAAGGTCGGACCGAGGGCGGGGTCGCGCGGCAACACCAACATCAGTGAGCGGAAACGCGATACCCAAAGAATCGTGAGATAGCCCGAGAAATAGCGGACGTTGAGCTCGTCGGTGAGAAGCAGCGCATCGAGCCCGGTTTCATCCATCAGACGAATCGCGCGAGCGTAACGTGCCGCGTATTCTGAAGCCGGAAACTCGGCGTGCGGCGGGATCTCGGCACGCAGCGACGGGAGTTCGAGTTCGGCGCTCCGCATCGCGCGGAGTAAGCTGTTGAAGTTCGCGTTCGCTTCCAACCCATGGCCTCCTGGCTTGGGCCCAATCGCTCCGCCCACCCGGCGCTGTTATTGGCGTCGCCACCGCCGCAGGGTGACGCGCTGCCTCAACGGCTCGGGCCTAATCCTGAAAAATTGTAATCCATCGCGGAACTGTACGGTAGACGCGCTGGGCAATCGTGAGCCTACAGAGGCGATGAACCCCTTATCCAACGCACCCTCCCAGCACGTCAGATTCAGTTCAGTCTACGGCTTTGCACTGATCCGTCAAATCGGATGAGCACTCCTGCATGCGATCTGCACATGACAGATTCAATTGGCAGTTCTATGGATCACCCGAGCGAGTGCTCCAATACCGCGTCGAAGCCCTGACATTAGCTATGACTGATTTAGGGGCGACGCATGCCCATGCGAAATTCATCTCCGGCGGTCTACCGGACTTGCCATTCGCCTCCAACAGTTTCGAGTTGGCGCTCGGTTCTCATTTGTTATTCCTCTACAGCGAGGATCTGTCGCTGAACTTTCACGTGCTTGCGGGGCGCACCTAGATGCGCCCAGCCACATGATCGAGGGCGCTCAGACGATTGATAAGATGCCGCTGCACCAGTTGCCGTTCTTAGCCAGTCGAGCTTCGTTCGCGAACGGCTGCTTTCTCGAAGCCTGATGATTCTACATAGCGGACGGCTCGGCGCGGTGACGGGCCGGAGTGTGCCCTCTGCAGACATTCGATCCGCTTCAAGAACGGGTCAGAAGTAGCCTCCCCAGCCACTGTTATAGTCTAAGCTTGAGGACTTTCAAGAACCCAATATTGCGGTCTAGGCGATGGATCAGAGTATTCCCCAAGAACTGGTCGAGGCGGCCCGTGGATACGAAAACCTCTTCGTCCCAGCGCTGTTTGAGCAATGGACGAAGCACCTCATTGAGGGAGCCGGTATCCGGGACGGCTCGCACGTATTGGACATTGCTTGTGGCACGGGCGTTCTTGCCCGGAACGCTTTGTCTAGAACAGGACCAGGAGGCCGGGTTGTCGGTGTTGATCCGGCACCAGGCATGCTTGCCGCCGCAAAAGAAATTGAACCGGGCATTGACTGGATACTCTGCGGTGCGGAAGCACTGGAGGTGGACGATGAGGCTTTTGATTGCGTAATCTCGCAATTCGGGACGATGTTTTTTCAAGATCGCCAGAAGTCGGCCCAAGAAATGTTCCGTGTGTTGAAGCCAAGCGGATTGTTGGCGATCGCCGTCTGGAACTCCGTAGAGCAAAATCCAGCCTACGCTGACATTATTGCAGTACTGCAGGAGCAAGTCCCGACCGCGGCGGCGGATGCTCTGCGACTGCCTTACCGTCTCGGAAATACTGATGAGGTGATTGCTGTACTGGACAATAGCGGATTTACCGGCATAACCGTCGAAACGAAGGTCGAGTCCGCACGATTTCCGAGTTCACGTCACATGGTCGAGGCCGAACTTCGTGGATGGCTACCGCTGTTCGATATCTTTCTTAGCGATGCCGAAATCAAGAACGTCTTAGTCGAGTCAGACAAAACGCTGTCCAAGTACGCGAACTCCTCGGGCGAGGCGATATTTCCCACATCGGCTCACATCATTACGGCTCGAAAAAACTAGCGCGAGCGACTTGCCGCTTCTGTTCCTAACTCCGCGTGCACCGAAGGACCGCTTGTGGCCGCTATTTGCCTGTCGAGTTTCGTTCTCGAACGGCTGCTTTCAAGCCGTAAGCTCGAGCATGGGCCAGAACATGGAGCTTTTCGCCGGCAACCCGACAGTCTCGACCTTACTACTAAAAACTCAAGACGGACTTGGCGAACTGACAGCGGAGGAACGCGTGTATCCGGTTTCGCTACAGGTGGCGCTCGAGAGTGGTGGGAAGCAACGAAGCAGGCATTTAGTGGCGACTTCGCATCGTGGTTCGATCAGCAACTTGCGACAAACCCTATCAGACCTATTCATGCTGGACTCGGACTCAGAACGGAGTCGGGCGACACGTAGGTACCGAGCGGCGTGTGGCGACAGGCTGGCTGCGCGGATGTCTTTTATTGCCGGGAACTTAGGCGTACAGGTGGCATGCGACGGCGCGATCCGCACCGAGGTCGCGTAGCGGAATCATTGCCGGCGTGGTTTCCCGGCACACATCCATCACTTTCGGACAGCGGCTGGCGAACCGGCAGCCGGGCGGAACGTTTACCGGGGAAGGAATCTCCCCACGGATCTCCGTGGGTCCCCTGGCCCGTTCCGCGATGGGGTCCGGTTCCGGGTTGGAGCCTACCAACAATTCCGTGTAGGGGTGTTTGGGTTCGAAGAACACGTCGTTGGCAGGGCCGGTTTCGACCAGCGACCCCAGGTACATGACCGCCATGCGATCTGAGACGTAGCGCACCATCGACAGGTCGTGGGCGATGAACTGCAGGGTCAGGCCCATAGAGCGTTTCAGCTCGTCCAGCAGGTTGACTACCTGGGCCTGCACAGACACGTCCAGCGCCGAGATCGGTTCATCGCAGACCACGAACTCGGGTTCCAGGATCAGCGCTCTGGCCACGCCGATGCGCTGCCGTTGCCCACCTGAGAATTCATGCGGATAGCGCGACATGTGGTCGGGTTGCAAGCCCACCTTGCGCAGCCAGTCGGCCACCTGCTCACGCACCTCAGTGGAGCTGAGGTTGCTGTGCAGCCGGAGCCCCTCGCCGATGATCTCGCCCACGGTCATGCGTGGGTTCAGCGAGGAGTAGGGGTCCTGGAAAATCATCTGCATGTGTTTGGCGTGGCGCTGAAAATCCGCCGGCCGATATTTCTGCGGCAATAACTCGCCTCGATAGAACGCTTCGCCCGAGGTCCGGCTGTGCAGACCGAGCAAGGTCTTGCCGAACGTCGATTTTCCGGCACCGCTTTCACCGACCAGGCCGACGATCTCCTCCGCGTCGATGGACAACGACACGCCGTCCAGCGCGTGCACGGTCTGATTCCGGCCGATCTCGAAATGCTTGGTCAGTTCCCGTGCTTCCACCAGGGCAGTCATGGATTTGCCGTTTGCTGATGGGGAACATGCAACGCCTCGATCGTGCGAGGTGAGGCTTCATGCTGCAGCCAGCAACGTGACTGATGACCATCCCCGACGTCGAACGTGTCGGGATGGTGGTGCTCGCACAGGCGCATGGCATGGGGACAGCGTGCGAAGTAACCGCAACCGGCTGGCGGGTGAAACAGGTCGGGGGGGCTTCCGTCGATGGGCGTCAGGATCTGGGCGGGTCCGCCGATTTCGCTGCGCTGGTTGGTGGGCATGGCAGCGCGCAAACCCATGGTATAGGGGTGTGCAGAACGATAGAAGATGTCGTCCGCGCTGCCGCGCTCCACCACTTCCCCGGCGTACATCACCACCACCTCGTCAGCCATGCGCGCGACCACGCCCAGATCATGGGTGATCAGGATGATCGCCATCTGCTTATCCCGCTGCAGATCCACCATCAGGTCGAGAATCTGTGCCTGAATGGTGACGTCGAGCGCCGTCGTCGGTTCGTCGGCAATCAGAATCGACGGCTCGCAGGCGAGCGCCATTGCGATCATGGAACGCTGCAGCATGCCGCCGGAGAACTCGAAGGGATATTGCCTGGCGCGCTTGCCCGCCTCCGGAATGCGGGTCATGTGGAGCAGTTCCACCGCCCGCGCATTTGCATCTGCTTTGCTGTAACCGCGGTGGACGATCAGCGTTTCGGCGATCTGGTCACCGATACGCATGGTCGGATTCAACGAAGTCATCGGATCCTGGAAGATCATGCCGATCCGGCCGCCGCGAATGTCCTCCCCGTCGATCAGCCGGTTCCGCAGGATGTCCTGGCCTGTGGTTCCTGCGACCCGCAGCATCGCGGTGCCGCTGGTGATGCGACCAGGAGGCATCGGAGTCAGACCCATGATGCTTTGCACGGAGACAGATTTTCCACAACCCGACTCGCCGACAATCGCCAGGGTCTTCCCCCGGAAAACGTCGAAGCTGATGCCGCGTACCGCATGGACCGTACCGCCGTAAGTGTCGAACTCGACGCGCAGATCGCGCACGGACAGTATCGGCGTTGCCGCTTCCGTCATTCCCTGGACCTCATGCGCGCATCCAGCGCATCGCGCAATCCGTCGCCGAGCAGGTTGAATGCGAGCACCGTGATGCTGATGAACACGGCGGGAAAGATCAGCTCGTGGGGATGAGTGAGCATCGTTTTGATGCCTTCGTTGCACATGCTGCCCCAGGACGGTGTGGGCGGCGCCACGCCCATGCCGATGAAGGACAGGAAGGCTTCGGTGAAGATGGCGCTCGGCACGGCAAAGGTGAGCGTGACCAGAATCACGCCCATCGTGTTCGGAATCATGTGCCGCAACACCAGATAGTTGGTCTTGGCCCCGAGCAGTTGGGATGCGCTGATGTAACCTTCCTGGCGGATTTGCAGTATCTGGCCGCGCACCAGTCGGGCGGTTGCCGGCCAACTGAGCAGCACCAGGGCGGCCAGCATCGGCAGGACGCCGCTTTCGCCCGGGCCGATGCCGAAGGCAATCTTGAACAGAATCATGAACAACAGGAACGGCAACGCGACCACGAAATCGGCGAAGCGCATCAGCGCCTGGTCCGACCGACCGCCGAGAAACCCCGCCGTACTGCCGTATAGAATCCCCGCCACCACGAACAACATCGGCGCGACGATGCCGATGAACAGTGACACCTGAGCGCCGAACATCAGCCGGGCCAACAAGTCGCGTCCAAGATAGTCGGTGCCAAACGGATGCAGCTTCAGCTGCACCCGGTCTCCGGGTTTCAACTCGCCGGGCCGGGCCAGGCCACGTTCGACAGCCTGCTCCGCGGTAATTACCCGGATGACCTCGACCGGCAGCGACGTGAAGTCGGTGAATTCCTGCCCGGTCGGGTCGAGCGCCACGACGGCGTAATAATACGTCCGTGCCTCGAGGTCGAGCCGGTCTTCGAAGCTGACCCGGTCAGGGCTCAGAATCTCCGCCAGGGGCAGCCCCAGGGCCCGGCGTTGGTCGGCGGGAAACAGGTTTCGATAGACGCGGTACCCGGCGGCTTCGCGGACCGGATCCCAGAGCAATCGGACGGCCTGGGTGGTGGCGGGTTCGGCGAGTCGTATCTCAGCGGGCGCACCTTCCTGGCCGCTCACCTGCGCGTTTGCGGTCGCCCCCTCCCACGCTTGAAACGGTCCGATAATCGTTGCGCCTCGATCTGCGCCCGGCGGCTGACTGACCTGGTCGAGATCCTGTGCAGAAGGATCGACGGTCCACAACAGGGGGCCAAGCAAGGTGAAGCCGAGCAGTCCGACGACGATGTAGAGCGAAATCAGCGCGCGGCGGTTCGCTTTCAAGCGAATCCAGGCGTCCTGCCAGTACGACAGTGACGGCCGGGAAATCGTCTGAACTTCGCGTTCGACACGCACCGGTTCGAAGTCACTGGCGTTGAAGCTGGCTTCGCTCATCGGTTACTCCAACCTCACACGTGGGTCTACCAACCCATAGATGAGATCCACGATGATCACCATGAACACCAGAAACGCGCCGTAAAACACCGTGGTGCCCATGATCACCGTGTAGTCGAGTTGCTGAACCGCCTGCACGAAGTAGCGTCCGAGGCCTGGAATGGCGAACACCAGTTCCACGACGAAGCCGCCGGTGGTGATCGCCGCGATGGACGGACCCAGTACCGTGATCACGGGTAGGACGGCGTTGCGTAACTGGTGCTTGAGAAAGATTCGAGTGGGCGGCAATCCCTTCGACTGGGCGGTGCGCACGTAATCCGATGTCACTACCTCCAGCATCGATGAGCGCATCAGGCGGGTCAGGAACGCCATGGTGCCCAGACCCAGCACCAGTGATGGCACGATCATGTGCCCGACGCTGCCCCAACCCGCCACGGGCAGCAGCGTGAAGCCGAGCAGACTGTTCAGGTTGACCAGGGACAGCTGACCGAGGGCCGCGAACACGAAACTCGGCACCGAGATACCCAGAATGACCAGGAACATGATGATCACGTCGGGTAGCTTGTTCCGGTAGAGGGCCGTCAGCGCTCCCCAGAGAATGCCGCCCAGCCCGGCAAACACGATCGCCAGGATTCCGAGAATGGCGGATACCGGGAAGTGTTCCCGGATGATGTCGTTGACGCGCCGGTTCTGCTGGGTGAACGAGATTCCGAAGTCGCCCTTCAGCATGTTTCCCATGTAGATCAGGTACTGTTCCATGACAGGCTTGTCGAGCCCGTACTTTTCCTCCAGGTTCTTGCGGATTTCCGCGCTCACCGCTTTGTCGTTGGACAGCGGATCACCGGGGACGTTGTGCATCGCGATGAAGGTTGCTGTGGCGATGAACCACACGGTGATGACGCCCTGCACAAGTCGTTTGAGGGTGTACGCCAGCACGCGCGCCTCAACTATCCACGATAAAGGCGTTGGTGTAATCGGGGTCTGCACCCACGGCGCGGCGCACCATTCCCTGGAGCCGCGGGTCGCGCACGTACACCACGCCGCGCTCGTAGTGGGTGAGGATCACGGCATCCTCGTAGATAATTCGCTGAATCTCGGCAAATGCGTCCATGCGTGTTTTCGGGTCTAACGAGCCTTGCGCGATGCGCACCTGCTGGTCGAGTTCGGGGTTGTTGTACAACCCGCGGTTGTTGGCATTCCAGGAGGAGAACAGATCGCCGAAGGTCAGCGGGTCGTCGAAGTCCGGCCCCCATCCGGCCATCACCATATCGAACTGTCCGGAGGTCATCTTCGCGAGGCGTTGCTTGAAGATCTGTTTGTCGATCTTGATGTCGATGCCGAGGGTCTTTTTGAAGACGTTCTGGAAGTACTCGGACTGTTTGTTGGAGACCGGGTTGTCCCCCGTCAGCATGACCAGCGGCGGGATCTCGTCGACGCCGAGCTCCTGCTTTGCCAGTTCCAGGTGGCGGCGTGCCGCATCGAAGTCAACTCGGTGCTCAGGCGCTGGATACTCCTGTCGAAACCGCCCGTTGACGCCGCGCAGCCAGATTGGGAACAGCGATTCGCCGGGCAGGTTGCCAGGCAGCTTCATGACCTTGTACACCAGTTCGCCCGGGTCGGTCACCAGTTGCAGGGCTGCGCAGGTTCAGGTTGTGGGTGAGCCGGTCCGGGCGGTGGTTGAATTCGAGGAAGAATACCGAGCCGTCGTTGAAGCGATTCAGTTGCCAGCGTTGCTCCAGGGCGTTGTCCAGGGTCTCGGCGTCCAGGCCCGCCACGGCGATCTTGCCGTCCTTGAACAGGTTCAGCACGGCGTTGGTGTCCGAGGTGACATACGGCATGTCGATGACGTTGAGGCGGATTCGGTCCTTGTCCCAGTACAACTCGTTCTTCTCGAAGCGGATGTGCGCGCCGTGCACCCAGCGGGTCATGGTGAATGGCCCGTTGTAGAGCAGGTCTTCGGCATCTGCGCCGTAGCGGCCGTTGCGGGAGTTGAAGAATGCTTCCTGAATAGGCAGGTAGGTGGAGAACGCCATCAGCTTGTCGAAGTAGGACACCGGCCGTTCGAAAGTGACCTCCAGGGTGTGCGGATCCAGCGCACGCACGCCCAGCTGATCCGGCTCGAGCTCGCCATTGCTGATCGCCTCGGCGTTCTTGATCGGGAACATGATGAAGGCGTATTCCGAGGCGGTGGCGGGGGTTACCGTGCGGCGCCAGGAAAAAACGAAATCAGCCGCCGTCACCGGTTCGCCGTTGCTCCAGCGGGCATTCTCGCGCAGGTGGAAGACCGCGCCCTCCGGCGTGATCTCCCATTTCTCCGCAACCCCCGGTGCCAGACGGTTCTGCGCGTCGTAGCGCAGCAGCCCTTCCATGAGGTGGCCCATCACGTGACCGCTGACCTGGTCCGTCATGCGCGTGCTGTCGAGTTGGGGCGGCTCGCCGGACAGGGACAGTGTGATGGTCCCGGTGGCCGCGTCCACTGCATCGGCGCTGCCGCTGCTCGAGCCGGTCAATTCCGAGAGCCAGCCGAGCACCAGCATCAGCAGGGCGAAGCCGGCGACGCCCAGCAACCCTAGCAGGAGCAGTTGGCGACCCGCGCTGCGGGTAAAGGAATCGCCTGAGTCGGTGATGACTTCGCTCATGCTGGGACCGATCGGGGTCTACTGGTCGGGATGACCTAAACGTTGCGCAACAGATTACCGACTATGCGTTCCAAATGCATGAGGCTGTTGCACTCCTCGACCTGGTGGCAGTAGGCGCCGTAGCGGCGCATTTCCGCATCGCCGACATTCCAGGTATTGCGTGATTCGGGATTCAGCCAGATCAGACGCTTACAGCGATCGTACATTTCCTTGAGGATCTCGGCCTTCGGATCGCCGTAGTTGTTGCGGGCATCCCCGAGGATGATGATCGTGGTGCGATTGTCCACATCGTCGAGACAGTGCCGTTTGAAGTCTTCGAAGGCTTGCCCATAGTCAGTTGAACCACCCGCGTAGTCGCGCAGCGTCTTGGCGATCGCATCTTCGAGGGTGTTGCGATCGAATAACTCCGTGACCTCGGCCAGATCGGAGGAAAACGCGAACGATCGCACTTTCGGCATCACTTCTTCGAGGCTGTACAGAAACATCAACATGAAGCGCGCGTAGTTGGCGACAGATCCGCTGACATCGCAGATTGCGAACACCTTGGGCCGATCGATCTTCACGGATTTCCAGCGCAGATCGAAGATCGCGCCGTCGTAGGCCATGTTGTGACGCAGGGTGCGCGGCACGTTGAGTTGTCCCCGTTTGAAGACCTTCTTGCGTCGCGAGTGCAACGCCACCAGGCGCTTGGCCATGCGGAACACCACTTCCTGAATCAGGCGGAAGTTGCGGTGCTCGACGTTGGACAGTTTGACCTTGCGCAGCAGTTCCTCGCGCAACCGCCGGCCGGTGACATCCGCATGCAACAGGAACTGCTGCTCGACATAGTCGCGGACCTGTTCGCGGAGCCATTCGCGGCGCTTTTTGAGTTCCTGCGCCAGGCGCCGGTCCGGCGTTTGAGGACTCTGGCGCAGGTCGATCATTTCACGCTGCATATCGGCCAGGCCCATCTCCTCCATGATCCGGCGGGTGTACAAGCCTTTCTGGGTGAACACCATGATCTCCTGCACGTTCACTTCCTGGCCCGCGGCCGACATCGCCATGCTGAGTTGGGTGCGATCGTCGTTCATCAACAGTTGGCCGAGTTCGGACCGGGGTTCGGCCACCGCACCCTGGCCGAGTTCCTCTTCCTCGGCTTCCGCATCCGGTCCGAATGCGTTCTTGGATTTTTTCTTGCGGCCGCCTTCGCCACCCCCCGATCCCTGACGACCCTCCGCGCCTTCCGCTCCTTCCCCGGCTTCACCGGTTTCCGCATGTTCGCCGCCGCCTTCAGCATCACCTGGCTCGACACCCTCGTTTGCGGCGGTGGCATCGTTGGCGAACGTCTTGAACGAGAAGAACTGTTCGAAGCATTCCTCGAAGGCCTCCTTCTCGTCGGCGGTCTTCGGCAGCACCAGCGACAGGGCGCTCTTCAGAAAGCCCCGGTCACGGTAGCCCACCAGTTCCACGGTGTTGAACGCATCGAGCGTTTCGGCCGTGGAAATCCTCACCTCCGCGTTGCGCAGCGCTCGAATGAAATTGGAGAGGGTGCGGTCCATCGGGAAATCGCGCGGGCCGTTACGATTTCAGGGCTTTGCTGGTTAGCGTGGTCAGCTCCGTTTCGACGTTCTCGATGTCTTCCTGGAACTTGAGGATCACATTCAACGTGTCGCGAACGAGGTCTGGGTCGAGCCGGTCGGTGTGCAGCAGCAGCAGCGTGCGCGCCCAATCGATGGTCTCGCTGATCGCCGGTGCCTTCTTCAGATCCAGATCGCGGAGTTCGTGGATGAAGGACACCAACTGTTTTCGCAACTCCGGCGGGATCTCGGGTACCCGGGCATGAATGATGCGTTGTTCGAGGTCGATATCCGGAAACGGGATGTACAGGTGCAGGCAGCGACGCTTGAGCGCGTCGGAAATTTCGCGGGTGTTGTTGCTGGTCAGAAACACGATCGGTGGTTCGTGGGTGGCCTTGACGGTGCCGATTTCGGGAATCGAGACCTGGTAGTCCGACAGGATTTCCAGCAGCAGTGATTCGAATTCATGGTCGGACTTGTCGACTTCGTCGATCAGCAGCACGCATCCGTGTTCCTCGCGTAGCGCCTTCAGCAGAGGACGCGGTTCGAGAAATTCCTCGGAGAAAAAGATGTCGCCGAATTCGTGTAGACGTTCAATCGACTGGGCGAAACCCTTGGCGCCCTGCAGCACCTCTTCGAGCGTCTCTTTCAGGACCTGGGTGTAGAGCAACTGCTTGCCGTACTTCCATTCGTACAGTGCTTTGGCCTCGTCGAGCCCCTCATAGCATTGCAAGCGGATCAGCGGCAGCTCGAACATCTCGGCCGTGGTCTTCGCCAGCTCTGTTTTGCCGACCCCCGGCGGCCCTTCAATCAGCACCGGTTTCTTGAGGTGATAGGCCAGATAGACCGCGGTGGCGATCTGGTCGCTGCAGATGTAGCGATGAAGCCCCAGATGCTCTTTCAGCGAGTCTACCGATTCGGCGATCTTCGCGATGTCTGTCACTTAGTGTCCCCCGTCGGCCCGTGGCGCGCTGCGACAGCGCTCGCCCGGGCAAAGCGATCTATTATCCCGGTCTGCCCGGTCCTTGTACACCCGGCGTACCTCTCGCGCTGATGAAGAACCGTTGCGAATCAATTGGTTATGAGGTCTCAGGCGCTTGCCGATGGAGTCTCATCAGGCCTTCCTGGGCTACCGACGCCACCAGCGCCCCTGCGCGATCGTAGATCAGACCGCGATTGAAGCCGCGCGCGCCGCTGGCGCTGGGACTGTCCTGGACGTAAAGCAACCACTCGTCGGCCCGAAAGGGCCGGTGGAACCACATGGCATGGTCCAGGCTCGCCATCTGCAGATTGTCCTGGGTAAAAGATATCGCGTGCGGCAGCAACGAGGTGTCGAGCAAGGTCCAGTCGGAGAGGTATGCCAACACGCACTGATGCAGCCGCGGGTCGTCTGACAGCGTATCGCTGGTGCGCATCCAGCACATCTGCTGCGGCTTGTGCGGTTCGGGGTCGAACAGGTCGACGGGATCGATAGGACGAACCTCGATGGGCCGCTCGCGGGTGAAATGCTCCCGGTACTCTTTGGGCAGCTTCGCGGCCTGGCGCTTGCGGATAGTGACTTCGTCCTCGAGCCCTTCCGGCGGCTCGACCTCGGGCGCGTCGAACTGATGGCTCAAGCCCTCTTCCTGAACCTGAAAGGAGATCGACATGTTGAAGATGGCGCGGCCGTGCTGCACGGCGACCACCCTGCGGGTGGTGAAACTCTTACCGTCCCGGATCCGATCGACCACGTAGAGGATCGGAATCGTGGTATCACCGGGGCGCAGGAAGTAGCCATGCAACGAGTGCGCGTGGCGGTCTTCTTCGACGGTCCGCGAAGCGGCCACCAACGCCTGGCCGATGACCTGGCCGCCGTAGACTCGCTGCCAACCTTCCTTGGGACTCAGACCACGGTAATGATTCTGCTCGATCTCTTCGAGATCCAGCAGTCGTATCACGTCTTTTAATTGCTTTTCCATGGAATTCTAGGTTCGTGGTGCTCTTTGGGCGCGCTCGAGGGCGGCGGCTCCGATTAACATTCGCAGCGCCAGCTCACTGCTCGGGCAACATAGTGCCGGGCGTCAACATTCTTAACATGGTGCCGGGCGTCAACCTTCTTCGAGTGGCCTTTTCCTAGTGCCGAACATGGTGCCGGGCGTCAACATTCTTCGTTTGGCGGTTGCGGCGCTAGCTCGTGTTGTGTGGTTGTGAGGCGCGGCATTATAGACGTGGAGTGAGGCCGAAGGGACAATGCAACC
>PVMK01124447.1_pt1 | contig 60730 bp, 48 predicted proteins | sample 1853481 | NCBI WGS metagenome assembly PVMK01 (sample SAMN08533507, study PRJNA380276) | Marine sediment metagenome, whole genome shotgun sequencing project.
TCTCTCACGTGGAGAGAGCTGCGTGAGAGACCAAGGTGACCGGTGTTCCAAGTTGGACGATGGGCTGGTATTTGCTGGTATGGATGACTATCATATTCCAGCAAAGATAAGATCCTTAGGATTACTTTGGCTGAGTTAACCGATGTTGTAACCGGCTCGTTTGGTTTTATCGGCCGTTACATTACGGCTGAATTGCTTCAGGCCGGACGACGAGTAAAAACCATAACGACCCATATCGACAGACCGAATCCGTTCGGCCCGACTGTCGAGGCTTTTCCATATAATTTCGACCGGCCTGATCGCCTGGTGAATACATTGCAAGGCGTTGACACGCTTTACAACACCTATTGGATTCGATTTGAGCACGGAGGCATCACATTTGACCGGGCAGTCAAGAATAGCGAGATCCTCTTCCAATGCGCGGCCAAAGCTGGGGTAAAGAAGATCGTTCATATCAGTGTCACCCATGCCTCAGAAGACTCTCCCCTGCCATATTACAGAGGCAAAGGATTGCAGGAGAAGGTGCTTAGAGAGTCGGGTGTTGGCTATTCAATAATCCGTCCAACCCTGGTATATGGCAAAGAAGATATACTCCTAAACAACATCGCCTGGCTCCTCAGAAAATTCCCTTTGTTTCCGATCCCTGGCGATGGCCAATACCGTTTGCAGCCGCTCTACGTTGGAGATCTAGCTTCATTAGCCGTCAAACATGCCCGTGGGGAAGGCGCGAACAGCTTCGACGCCATCGGTCCAGAGACTTTTACTTATCTGGAGTTGGTCCAAAGCGTCGCCACCGAAATCGGCAGAAAAGTGATCTTTGTCCGTGTCTCGCCGGGGATGACTATCTTTCTAGGGAAAATCATCGGCGCGATTCTTAGCGATGTGATCCTGACGAAAGATGAGCTACGCGGACTGATGAACGAGCATCTTACCTCCCCTGAGAGTCCTAACGGGCCAACGGTTTTTTCAGAATGGTTGAAGGATAACCACGAGACTCTAGGGGTTGTCTATTCCTCAGAGCTTGACCGCCATTTTCGCTGGTCAAAGCCTGGCTGATGCCGGGCTGCAGGATCAGGGGTCACCGAATATCACGGCCATGGCATTTTCTAGCAAATCCGAAGCAGTAGTTTTCCGCCAAATGGGGTGAAGCGAACGGCTCTCTTCGGTAACTATTCACCGCGCGGACAGTTAGTTGAATCCTGTGACACCTGGTCAACATTATCTCTGCTGCGATGCGGTTGGCGCAGGCACAGCGGCGATCCTCTTACCGTGCACATTTCCAGGATGCGATCGAGCGACCGGATGTCGGGCCGGTCAATATGACGGCATTGAGAGGGGGCAAGTAGCGTCAACAGGGGCCGGGGAATAGAATCTGGTAGCTATATTTTTACTTACAAGCTTTCGGGACACCACAACTTATTAATTGACGTCTGTTTATCGATATGCTCTGGGCTACGCTTGTGTCTAATTAGCCGGCATATCTCAGATTTCTTCCAATCGGCGTTTTCTGATACGCCGATAAAAGGGGATTGAATCACGATGCATCTTTACCTGATAAGACATGGACAAAGCCATGTCAATCTTGCCGAGTGGGACAGCGGTAACACGGATGAAGGTCTAACAGATCTGGGCTTAAGCCAGGCCGCGGCGCTGGGAGAATGGCTACCTGCACAGGTACCGGAAGTGGACGCCTTCTATTGTAGCACTATGAGGCGGGCAAGAGAGACGGCCGAGTTTCTGGATAAGGCCTACCAACAACCGGTAAAACATGACGACCGGTTGAGGGAGATTGGCAACAACCGCTGGGATCACACCGCCTGGCCCAACGACGATCTGCCTCGAGAATATGCCGATTATTGGGCCAGTGAACGCCCCTTTTCAACGGTGACACCATTCACTGGCGGAGGGGAGACCTTTATCCATTTCCGGACCAGGGTTGGCCTTTTTATCGAGGAACTCGTGGAGCGACACCGGGAGGAAGTGGTGGTAGCCGTGTGTCATGGCGGAGTCATTGAGGCATCGTTCGATCACATCTTCAATGTCGGTCCCTGGCGCCGGTGCGAAATATGGAACCACAACACGGGTATTACCCTTTTTGAGTATGTCGCCCACCCGCGTCGCGAAACCTGGCGGCTCCATTTCAACAACCGGACATGCCATCTACCAGATATCGACTAACTAACCTGTTTCGAAAGTCATTCTAATGGAGGTGAATCAGGTGCTAAGATGCAGGTCTTTACCCTGAATTAACTGACAAGCGGTGCTTGCTAAACAGACCGTCCTGTGATAGCTTTACCGTGCTAGGATCCTTGAAAGTCGGTCGCATCGTCCCTAGGTGGCGCGGTCAAAATATCGCCCACCATTCAGCCATACACAACAGCGCTTCTCTAACCTTTCGTCGCATCGCTTGAGAAGCAGATTAACCAGACGGCAAACATCCAAGCTTATCCGGCGACTTCCAGTTATCAGAATTTTCGCTTATAGATGCTTCTACACTCTCGCTTACAAACAAAGTACGAGTGAATTCAGATAACAAGATCCTCTCAGTCGAGAACGTCTTCCTGAGTTTCGGAGGAACGCTTGTCCTAAGTGACATTTGTTTCGACGTGCTGGCGGGAGAGATCCGGGCCATAATTGGCCCCAACGGAGCCGGAAAAACATCATTGCTGAATTGCATCAGCGGGTTTTACCGACCCCAGTCGGGGAGCGTTTTCTTTGAAGGCCATGAACTGACCAAGATGCCAACGCACAAAATTGCGCCTTTGGGTGTGGCCCGAACCTTTCAGAACATTGCCCTCTACACCGGACTGAGCACGCTGGATAATTTAATGGCGGCCCGCCATATCCATATGAAAGAGAACATGCTAGCTAGCATGCTCTACTGGGGACCTGGGCAAAAAGAGGAGATCGCCAACCGTGAAGTGGTCGAGGAAATCATCGATTTCCTCGAGATAGCGCATATTCGAAAAGCTACTGTCGGCGCACTGCCCTACGGTCTGAGGAAACGGGTTGAACTAGGTCGAGCCATGGCTCTAGAACCAAAGCTGTTACTCCTGGACGAGCCTATGGCTGGTATGAACGTGGAAGAAAAAGAGGATATGGCTCGCTTTATTCTGGATATTCACGAATTGCGTGGCTCAACGATTGTCCTTATCGAACATGACATGGGTCTGGTAATGGATATCTCTGACAGCGTCGTCGTTCTCGATTTCGGGCAGAAGATCGCCGACGGCTATCCGGATGAGATAAAGGGCAACGAGAAGGTAATTCAGGCTTATTTAGGCGAGGCATGACAGGCGACTAAACGATTGAGAGATCAACAAGGTCCGGCGCGTTACTGATAGGGCTAACAATGTAAGGGTTATTTGCCAGGCACTGATCTTATGACCTGGTCTTTTGACCTAGCAGATCTATGACACAGCTACAAACATTGCCGCAATACTTTGTGCATAAGGTCCAGGAATATGGCGCCGATAAAGTCGCCTTGCGCCAGAAGGAATTCGGCATCTGGCGCGAATTCTCGTGGCAGGAATCCTACGAAGAAGTCCAAGCTTTTGCTCTGGGTCTCATCGCCCTGGGACTGGAACGCGGCGACAGGGTTTGCAGCATTGGCGATAATGACCGCGAATACCTTTGGGCGTTTTTCGGACTACAGGCCGCCGGTGGAGCACAAGTGGGTCTGTTTACCGACTCCATCGCCAGCGAGATCGCCTATATCGTCAGCCACAGCGAGGCGACGTTTGTCTTGGCCCAGGATCAGGAGCAATGTGACAAGCTCTTGGAGATCAAGGAGGATGTGCCAAAGGTCAAGCATGTGATCTACTGGGATGACAAGGGCATGTGGTATTACGACGATGAGTGGCTCATGTCCTTCCAGGAAGTTCGAGAGCTTGGACGAGCGCTTCGGGAGAAGGAACCTGATCGATTTAGGGTGGAGGTCGCCTCGGGGCAGGGCCACGATCTGGCTGTTATCTGCTACACCTCGGGCACGACAGGTTTACCCAAGGGAGTCATGCTCAGTCACACAAATCTAATCTATGAGGCCAGGCTCTACCAGGAGGCGGACCCCAGATACGACACCGATAATCACGTGAGCTTCCTACCACTGGGCTGGATAGGCGAAGTCTCGTTAGGTTTCGCCCCCCACGTCTACACCGGGGTGATTATGAATTTCCCGGAGGAGCCGGAGACAGTTCGAGAGAATATACGAGAGATCGCCCCTGAGGGTATACTTTATAACTCCCGGCTATGGGACAACCTGCTGGCCTCGGTTCAGGTGCGAATGAATGACGCCACCTGGTTCCATCGAAAATTGTATGGTTTGTTCTTGCCTGTTGGTTACCGGGTGGCCGATAAACACTTCGCCAAGGAGCGGCTGGGGTTGGGCCTGAGCGTGGTAAATGCCATCGCTGATTTTTTTGTCTTTTCACCGATTCGGGACAAATTGGGAATGACCAATATCAGGTCGGCGTTTACGGCGGGTTCGTCACTGAGTCCAGACGCCATGCGTTTTTTCCACGCTTTGGGTATTAATCTCAAACAGATTTACGGTTCGACCGAGGTTGCGGGCGGGGCGACTATTCATCCGGAGGGCGATGTTAAGTTCGCCAGTGTGGGCAAGCCCATCCCCAGCGTGGAAATTCGCATTTCGGGCGAAGGAGAGATTCAAATCACCGGGCCAACTGTCTTTCTGGGTTATTTTAAGGATGCTGAAGAGACAGAAAAATCGATTCTGGTAGACGAAGAGGGCCGGCGTTGGTTCTGCACGGGTGATGCAGGTTATATCGACGAGGACGAGCATGTAATTTATCTGGATCGTGTGAAAGATATGATCACCCTGGCCAATGGCGAGCGATTTTCGCCCCAGTTTATCGAGGGACGGCTCAAATTCAGCCCCTATATTCGAGATGTGATGGCCCTCGGCGGACCAACACGTGATTTTGCAACAGCCTTGATCATCATCGATTTTGAGCATGTAGGCCATTGGGCGGAAAAACGGGGTATCGGCTACACAACTTTCCTGGATCTATCTCAGAAGACACAGGTATACGAGCTTGTGAACGAAGCTGTTGAGGAGGTAAATAGCAACTTGCCGCCGGCCGGTCGGGTCCACCGGTTTGTCCTCATGCACAAGGAGTTCGACGCGGACGAAGCTGAGATGACACGGACCCGAAAGCTGCGCCGGAGTTTCCTTTACGATCGCTATGGTGAAATTGTTGAAGCCCTTTATGACGATCGAGAATCGATTCTTGTGCGGGCTCCAGTGCGCTACCAGGACGGCACCGAGGGATTTGTGGAAACCGAAATTCGTGTGGCTACGATGGATTGAGTAAGCCTAATCGTCGAGAGAGAGTGCTATGAATTGGCAATTGCTTCCCCAGTTTGCAATAACCGGCCTATTAAACGGTGGGCCGATCGCTCTTATCGCCATGGGTCTGGTTCTGATCTTTAAGTCGTCCGAGATATTTAACTTCGCCTACGGGCAGCAATTATTGGTCGGTACAATGGCTACCTGGTGGTTCTGGTCTGAGGAGGGTCTTGGCCTCCCTCTATGGCTGGCCATCATTTGTGCCCTGGCCGTCTCTTTCCTTCTCGGCCTACTGATCGAGCGACTGGCTCTGCGGCCCATGACCGGTCAGCCACTCTTGTCGATCATCCTCATGACCCTGGCCCTCGCCCAACTACTACAAGGGCTCACCATTCTGGTATTTGGTGCAGTCCAACGGAATTTTCCCGTTATCTTCGATGTATCCAATCCCTATAAGATCACTTTGCCCATTCAGTATAACGGCAATGACATTATCGTCATTCTCAGGCAGAATCTTGTCTGGTCTTTTGTGATCGCCATGTTTCTTGTTCTCGTGCTCTGGCTTTTTTTCCAATACACCAAAATGGGCCTGGCGATGAGGGCCACGGCCGAAGACCACGAGACGGCTCAGAGCGTTGGTATTCGCATAAACAGGGTATTCGCCTTGTCCTGGGCCTTAGCCGGGATAATCGCCACTGCGGCTGGCATACTGGTCGCCACGGCCAGCGGACTAGACCTGAGCCTGGCCGTCGTGGTGCTGGCGGCTTTCCCCGCTGTATTGCTTGGTGGCCTCGAGTCTATCCCAGGGGCCGTCGTGGGCGGATTGCTGATTGGTCTAGCCCAAGGATTGGTGGCCTTACCTAACAACGATTTCGTCCTTGGAGCGGAAACGGCTCAAGCTATACGCAGTTCCGTGGTTATAGTGCCCTATGTAATTTTGCTTATCGTCCTAATGATTCGACCAGAGGGGATTTTTGGCCAGAAGCGGATAGAGAGGATTTAGAGGATGACAGCGCCATCAGAATGGCGGGCCCAGAGGACTGGGCTTGGCAGTGCCAGAGCACTGCGGGTGCTGATGGAACGGAGAAGAGGTAAGTGGGTAACAGCGCCACAGGGGTGGCGGCGGCATAACAATGGCGGGTTAGGATGGACCTCAGGAATGGAAATTCGGTGAAAGGTAAAATATGGCTGTATTGAGGCCCGCCGGCGATTTTGATCGCACATACCGGCAGGATATGGCTGTCATACGCAAGCGATGGCAGTTAGCAGCGATGGCTTTGTTTGTCGTAGCGTTGTTCGCCTTGCCCGCCTACGCGGCCGAATCGACTGTGTCCCTTGTGAACCGGATTGGCATATTTATTATCGCCGTCCAGGGCTTGAACATCTTGACAGGCTATACAGGGCAGATCTCGCTTGGACAGGCGGCTTTCATGACCGTGGGGGGCTATGTTTCAGCCCTGCTAGTAGGCCAATTGGGCTGGAATTTCTTTTTCGCGCTGCCGGTCGCAGCGTTAGTCGCCGGGCTGGTGGGCCTGTTCTTCGGTTTGCCTTCTCTTCGAGTGAAGGGCTTCTACCTGGTTATGGCCACACTAGCAGCGCAGTTTATTATCCCTTGGGTAACGAGGAATTTGTGGAAAGACGCCCTTAACGGCGCTCAGGGGATTGTGGTTCCCGTGGCCTCTATCAAGGTACCGGCGATAGGTGGAGATTGTTTAATCGGGGCCATCAACGCCGACGGTGGCGGTTGTATCTATCGGTTCGCGACGCCATCTGAATTTATTCACATCACCCTGGTGGTGCTGGTGATTACCACGATAGTGGCTCATAATATCTCCAGAAGCAGATTCGGCCGGGCATTGATTTCCATTCGTGACAACGATCTAGCGGCTGAACTGCTGGGCATCAATCCCTTCCAATATAAACTGAAGGCCTTTTTCCTGGCTTCTTTCTATGCCGGATTGGCCGGGTCGCTGTTAGCGCACAATTTGCGGCACATCAATTCCGAGACGATTGGATTGAGCGATTCAATCACCATGCTGGGCATGTTGATTGTCGGTGGAATGGGCACAAGCGTAGGACCGATATTTGGCACAGCTTTTTTCATGTTGTTGGAGGAGTTTGCCATTTTGTTAACGCCGATTATTATTGGTCTAATAGAACAGGGTGTGTTGCCTGGGGACGAGGCTGGCGTTGGGGCAGCGCTGAGGCCTCTCATTTTTGGTCTGGCTTTGGTGCTTTTCCTCATTTTCGAACCCCGAGGTGTAGCGCACCGTTGGAGGCTGGTCAAAGCTTCCTGGCGCTTGAGACCTTTCTCCAGGTAATTATCGAGAAGGAGGTGTTTATGATCTAATGGTCAGATTAGCTTCCATGGAGGTGATTAGATAGGAGTGCCCGTAACAAGTAAAATGACCATCGCCAAGTGATCGAGTAGGGCTTGTTCCCAGATCCATGGCATTATGCGTTTTGCGAAATGCGGATCAACTGACATCGGTATGATTTCAGCGGAGTGATGGAGGATATAAAATGAAGAGATACCTTACCTTTCTATCGATTTTCCTGGTGCTGGCCCTGGTTCTGGTTTCCTGCGGTGGAGACGAACCAGAAGCAACTACCGAACCTGCAGTCGAGGTTAAAGCAACCGAAGAGCCGGCGCCAGCGCCTGAGCCGACAGAAGAGCCAGCGCCTGAGCCAACCGAAGAACCGACTGAAGAGCCAACCGAAGAACCGGCGCCAGAGCCGACTGAAGAAATGGCGCCTGAATTAAGGACCGATAACCTGGAAGGTGAGACCATCACCTTTTATCATTTCGGCGATCTCTCCGGCGCCTATGCGGCCATTACCAGCCCGTTGATCCACGGCTTTGAGGACGCTGTCGGAGCCATTAACGAACTGGGCGGAATTCGCGGGGCTACAGTTGAGGTGAAGTTCTCAGATACGGCCGGCAGTGTGGACGAGGCCGTAGCCGCTTATGACCGGTTCACCAGCGAGGATGACAACATCCTGGTCATGTTTACCTATGGTTCAGGGGAAGTTGAAGCCTTGGCCAGCCGTTTTGTCGAGGACCAGATCCCCAACCTTTCGGCCGGCCTTAGCGCCGTCGGCTTCTATGGACCCGACTCGGGTTATTCCTTCGGCTACGCCCCTATCTATACGGACCAATTCGGCCTGTTCCTTGATTGGCTGACTGCCAATTGGGACGCCTACAAACCAGCCAGCGCAAGCGACGACATCAAAATCGCCTACATTAGCTGGCCCACGGCTTACGGGCAGGGAGCGCTGTCTCCGGAAAGCCGGGCTTACGCTGAGAACCTTGGGGTAGAGATCGTAGCCGAGGAGTTGATCGATGTCGCGCCAACAGCCGACGCCACAACGGCAATATTAAATGCCCAGGCAGCTGGGGCGAATGTCATCTACACCAATTCCCTGGCCTTCGGACCGGCTTCTATTTTGAACGGCTTGAGTGCTTTGGGCCTACGTGACCAGTTCCTTTTCGGGGCCAACAACTGGGCCATGGACCTGTCGGTTTACGCTTTCTTACAGGATCCCAGCCTGGCCGTGGGCATGATAGCACCCTTCCCCTACCTCTGGTGGACGGACGCGGATCACCCCGGAATCCAGTACGCTGAATCGATGTTCGCTGCCAATGAACGCGACTTCTCCGAGCATAGCGTCGGCTACTTACTAGCCGTGGGCGGGTCCGACATCGCCAAGGCAGCCATCGAGGCCGCCATTGACGAGGTTGGCTTCGACGCCCTCACCGGTGCGGATGTACAGAGAGCATTGGTGAACCTTGGCGCGTACGAGGTCCTCGGTGGCGTGATGCGGGTTGACTTTTCCGGCGACAGCCGGTCGGCCCATGAGGCCCAAATCCGCATGATCCAGGGCGGACCCGATGCTTTCATCATGCTCCAGGATTGGACGGAAACGCCTGATCTCAGACCGTCGGATAACTTTAGTAACTAGTAGCCGGTATTGGCCGGACGGCCAAGAATCGGGTCGGACCGGGCAACGGACGCCTGAAAATTGGAGGCGTTCGATACAACTAATCGCTCAATAAAGACCCTCTCCCGCCAGGCGGGAGAGGGCTTGGGTAAAAGTATGCTCAAACTCAACAATATCGAGGTCGTTTACAGCGACGTCATCCTGGTCCTGAGGGGTATCTCGGTTGAGGTTGGCAAAGGTCAGATAGTTTCTGTCCTAGGGGCCAATGGCGCCGGCAAATCGACTACTTTGAAAGCCATCTCGGGACTCCTCCGTACGCAAGAGGGAGAGGTAACACGAGGAACTATAGAATTCGATGGCGAACGCATCGACAAACTCTCCCCTGACGAGATCGTGCGACGCGGCATCGTCCAGGTGTTGGAAGGCCGGATCATATTCCAACACCTGACTGTGGAAGAGAATCTGATGACAGGATCCCTCTTCCGCTCTCGTTCGAGCAATGGTAAGAAAGTCAAACAAGATCTGGAGCAGGTCTATTATTACTTCCCCCTTCTGAGAGAAATGCGCCACAATACTAGTGGTTATCTTTCCGGCGGTGAACAGCAGATGCTGGTTATCGGCCGGGCGATAATGGCCCGGCCCCGTCTGATGTTACTCGACGAACCTTCGCTGGGCCTGGCGCCTATGTTGGTGAAGATGATCTTCAACATCGTGAAGCGTATTAGCGAAGAAACCGGGGTTTCGATTTTACTGGTAGAACAGAACGCAAACGTGGCCCTGCGAGCAGCTTCCTACGCCTATGTGATGGAGACAGGTCGGGTGGTCCTCGACGGTCCTGCGGATCAGCTGGCGGAGAACGCCGATATCAAGGAATTTTATCTGGGCCTGACTCAATTAGGGGAACGGAAAAGTTACCGCGACGTGAAGCATTACAAACGCCGCAAGAGGTGGCTGGGGTAACTGTGACAAGGTGACAGCGCCATAGGAATGGCGAGGTGGCAAGGTGCCGTGCCCAGAGGATTGGGCTTGAGGGCGTGCCCAGAGGACTGGGCTTGAAGGCGTGCCCAGAGGACTGGGCTTGGTGGTTGATGGCTGAACTTAGAATTGTTCGCGTATGGAGCTAGAGAAATGACCAGGGATAAGGATCAACGAGTAAGGGAAGTGGTGGCGGGCGCCTATGACAATTCTAAGGAGGTCCGGGAGCGCTTTGAAGCGGCCGGGCTGACAGCAGCCGATGTCCAGACCGTGGCCGACTTAAAGAAGGTGCCGGTTCGCGAGAAGGACGAGGTGATCGCTTTACAGCAGACCGATCCGCCCTTCGGCGGGTTGTTGGCCGTGCCCATGGAAGAGGTCAGACATATTTTCTTCTCGCCCGGCCCATTATATGAGCCTGAGGCCGATGATGACCGGACACCCTATGATATGGCCAGGTTGGTCTTTGAGCGCAGCGGTTTCGAGGCTGGAGACATCGTCCTTAATTCGCTTTCATACCACCTGGTACCGGCCGGATTGCTGGTGGACCGGGCGCTGACCGAAATGGGATGTACGGTCATTCCTGGGGGCGTGGGCAATAGCGATCTGCAATTGAAGATGATGGTCGATCTGGGAGTCACAGGCTATGCGGGCACTCCCAGTTTTCTGATGCAACTGCTCCAAAAAGCGGAAGGGGCTGGGATTGATCTGCGAAACGGGCTAAAGCTTGAGAAGATCGTCACCACGGCCGAACCCCTACCCCCAACTTTGAGAGAGAGCTTCACCAAGAGTTATGGCTTATCTGTGGGCAATTGTTACGCCACGGCCGAGCTGGGCTTGCTGGCCTTGGACACGGCCGGACAAATGGCTATGAGCCTGTTGCCCGAACCGGTTATCCAATTAGTAGACCCGGATACCGGCCTTGACGTGGGACCGGGGGAAGTTGGCGAGGTTGTGGTCACCAATTACAGCCGGGCCTATCCGCTTATCCGTTTCGGGACAGGAGATATAGCCGTGAACATCGATCCCAGACCGGGTGAGAGCGTACAGGAGGAGCGAGGCATCATCCTGGTCGGCCGGCGCGGCGAGGCGGTCAAGGTGCGCGGAATGTTCGTACACCCGAACCAGCTAAGATTCGCCATTGCTCCCTTCCCGGCGATCGGTGCCGTACAGGGTGTCGTGACTCGACCTGAGACGCGGGATTGCCTTTCTCTTCGGGTAGTGCTGGCCGAAGATGCGGACCGTGAGACGTTGGCTGAACAGTTGAAGGCCAGTGTGCAAGCCGCCTGTCGTGTTCGGGTCGATGAGATTGACTTCGTAGCCGCCGATGCGATCCCTGCCGGCGCACCGGGCATGGTTGATGAGCGATCTTGGGATTGACGCTCGGGGAGATTTGCGATTTACGATTTGCGCTCGCGAAGCGGTCGCTCGGCGACATTTGCGATTTATGATTTACGATTTGCGCTCGCGAAGCGGTCGCTCGGCGACATTTGCGATTTGCGATCTGCGACTGTCGTTCGGAACCGCTGACGACCATCCGCCAGCCGAGTCCGCGCCTTCTAAGGCGACTCGGCACAAGCCCACTCCTGTGGGCAAGCGTCCAATATGAAATGGCAAGATGCATTACCAGTCCTTGTTTCCATCGTGGTCATCGTGGCTGTTGCCGTTCTGGAGAAGCAAAGTAAGTTCATCGCCGCAATCACGGCTACCATGCCGCTGACGGCCGCGCTGGCTTTGTGGATCGTTTATTCATCTTCAGAGGGCGACGGCGATTCCATGACCGATTTTAGCTTGGGGCTGGTTATGGGCATCGTACCCACCGTCGCCTTCGCCGTGGCGGCCTGGCTGGCGTTCCGGGCCGGCTTCAAGCTTGTGCCGGCTTTGGTGGTTGCGTACGGTACATGGGCCGTCGGCGTTGGAATCCTCATCGGCCTCAGAAAAACCCTAGGCTTGTAAGTCCGGCATTTAATTCCTGTCCCATCCCAGCGTTTGTAGGGGCAGATCTCCGTATCCACCCAGATCGTATCCGTCCATTCCTGTAGGGGCGGACCTCCGTGTCCGCCCTGTCACAGACAATCACGGCCACGTCGATACCACCCCCTAAGAGACAGGTCATCGAATCGTAAGTCTGCTGTAAGATATTAGGGTCATAATGGGTTCATATATGGCTGAACGGGGCACACTCCTGGCTATGGAAAAGACACTAACTCGCGTACAATGATGACTGGGTCGGCCGGGAGCTTGCGCCACTCAGTGCGGAGGTGACTGTTATGAGGAAATTAGGTCTGGGAACCGGCGCGCTCGTCGGCGTGCTGCTGACGGCCTCGCTCATGGGACTACTATACCTGGCCAAGCAGTTATTCGGTCTGCCATTTGTTCCCTATGAACTGTTTAACTGGATAGCCCGCGTATTGCCTGGCGATCTGGTTACTTTCGGCATCGATCTGATGATCGACACCATGTTGTTTCTGGGCATCAGCGTGGTCGACACAGCCAAGACAGCTGAGAGAGCCATGGCCATCATCCAGTTCTTGGCCGGCGGTGCGCTTGCGGGGGCAGTATATTTTGCCGTCATGAACGCACGGCACTTGAAAGCTAGTCGCTTATCCGGCCTGATTATGGGGGCTCTTTTTGGATTACCCATGATCGGAATCAGCTTGGTCATCACTCAATCCTCGCTCCCTCTAGTGGCCAACGCGATATGGTTGCTGGTCATATTCCTGGCCTGGGGTGTTGCCCTTAGCGCTATCTTTGGCCGCCTGCAGGACATCGAGGTGGCGGCGGCGGAGGTAGCTGTAGCGGCAGAAGATCAAGGCGAGGAAGGATCTGAGGAAGCATCCCCAACCGACGTACGTTCTGTTGAGAAAATCGGCCGGCGCCAGTTTCTCGTCCGCGTGGGGGCCGCCACGGCGACGGTGACCGTCATTTCGGCCGGACTTGGAGCCGTGTTAGCCACGGCCGAACGGCGACGCCTTGAAGAATCATTAGAAGAAACGGCTGCCCATAGCGTCGAAGGGGACGGCCGGTCCCCGTTTCCCAACGCCAATGATCCCGTTATTCCAGTGCCGGGCACACGACCGGAATACACGCCCATCAAGGACCACTACAAGGTCTATCTAGAAACGGAACCGACTGTAATCGAAAGTTCAACTTGGGTATTGCCCATAACCGGCCTGGTTGACAACCCGCTCATGTTGACCCTTGACGATTTTCGAGACAATTACGAACCATATCACCAATACGTAACCCTTACCTGCATTTCAGGGCGGGTAGGCACGGGATTGATCGGCACAACACAGTGGACAGGGGCGCGAGTGCAGGATGTGCTGGCCGACGCCGGTTTGCAGGCTAACGCTCGCTATCTCTTCATCACTTCCGGGGATGGATTCTACGAAACCGTTGATCTTGATCTGATCGCCAACGACGAGCGGATCATGTTTAGCTATGCCTGGGACGGTAATGTTCTGCCTTTCGATCATGGCCATCCGCTAAGGATCTGGATTCCCGATCGGTATGGCATGAAACAGCCGAAATGGATCACAGGAATAGAGGTTACGGACGAGTACCGGGATGGTTATTGGGTCGAGCGCAATTGGGATCAGATCGCCCAGGTCAAAGCCACATCGGTCATCGATACAGTTGCCGTGGACCACATCATCGAAGACGGCGAACAGCTCATGATCCCCATAGGGGGCATCGCCTACGCCGGCGCCAGAGGCATCTCCAATGTGGAAGTCCGGGTTGACGGTGGTCCCTGGGAGCCAGCCCAATTGCGGGAACCTCTCTCCGAGACTACCTGGGTGATCTGGCGCTACGAATGGCCTTTTGCAGCCGGCGACCATACCTTTGAAGTGCGATGTGCCGAGGGTGATGGCACTCCACAGATCGAAGAAGCCAGCGCCTCCCGTCCTGATGGCTCTTCTGGTATTCACAGCCAGGAAGCCACGCTCTAAGCCGTTAGTTTGATAACCGGCCTGCTACCTCAGTTTATCTCAGGGTGTAGTCGCCTCATTCGTTCGGCCGCCTCGCAGGTCGTTACACAGGTTACTTCAGCCTGTTATCAAAGGTGAGATTACTTGTCAATCAATTGCCTTCCTGGGCAACTCGGATAGCGGCGGCGTTTCCTTGCTTCCCCTTTCGTCTATTGTCGTGACGACAGCGCGGGCGTTGGAGCAGCTCAATCTTCAAGGATCATTTATCCCCGTGGTAGCTATCTCTTGGACTATCATTGCCAATGATGGAGTAGCATTGAGAGCGATAGCTCGGCGATTGAACTTCCATGTTGGATAAAAGGACATCCACATATCCTCCATTGCCATTTATTGAGCTGAACTCGAAAAGACTTTGTGGCCTGGAAGAACCGGCCTTAAGTACACTTTGGCGTCATAGGAAATAATGAAGTGAAGCTGCTTTTTGATTGGTCTTGCAACAATGAACACCATAAAATAGATACATTGCCGGAGAGCTTGTTTTGACAGACGTTACAGACGGAAAACAAACAAAAAGCCAGCCTATACGGCTCATGTCCATCAGGATATGGACTGGTACCAAGGCTTGGTTACGACGCGACGGCGTCGTAATTGTATTGTATGCCATCGCAACGCTCCTGATGAGCTATCCGCTGGCCTTTAAATTGGGTGGGGGTTGGCTCGCGTTACGTGACACCGATACCCTTGTAAAAATATGGGACAATTGGTGGCTGCAAGACTATGTCTTCAATGGAGCCTCGTTAACTTTCACTGACTTGCAATTCCATCCGAGTGGCTTAGATCTCTCCTACCACAGTATTTCTTGGACGGTCGCCTTTTTGTCATGGGCCCTGACAAGAGTAACGGACAGCATCACGGCTTACAATTTGACCATCCTTATCGCGCTGTTCTTCACTGCCTATGCTGCCTATCTGCTTGCTCGGCCATTCATGCGTTATCGTGCAGCAGCATGGCTAGCCGGGGCGATTTACAGCTATGCCCCCTATCACCTAGCCCATTCAGGTGGTCATCCTGATCTGGTTCACTTGGCTTCAATTCCCCTTGCCGTGTTGCTGTTGTATGCTGCCATTACCAGACCGAGTGTACCTGCTGCATTGGGTGCGGCCCTAATGATTGGATTAGCGGGCTTTACTAGCCTGTATATTATGGTTTTTGCATTGCTGACCGTAGGGCCCGTTTTGTTGTTCCTGCTGATCGACAAGCATAGATGGTCGCAGGCGCGAATTTGGCGGATAGTGATTATCTTTCGGTGTAACCAGTGTGGTGTTGTTGACGGTTCGGCTGGTACCGATTTTTCGTGATGGCAGCGCGCTGACCAGCGCAATTGAATCAAAGTACACAGCTATTTTAAACCAAACCGATCTACTATCGTATATCTTGCCTTCGCATCTAAATCCGCTCTTTGCCCCTTATACAAGTGAAATTGCCGCAGGCTTCGGCTTTATGAGTGCTAAATGGCCAGCTTACCTGGGAATTGTGCCCGTGGCCTTGACCATCATTGCTCTAGCGTGGAGGGAGCAGCGCAAAATCGTGTTGTTGTGGTTATCGATTGGGTTAATCTTTGTCGTCCTCAGTTTGGGACCAGCGCTACGTTTAAATGGGACCCTGTACGAAGACATCGTGTTGCCTGCACGATTCTTGTCATGGTTTCCACCGATCAGAGCTGTTGGAAGACCAAGTTTCTTTGTTATGGGTGTTTTGCTTCCTATTGCCATACTGTCAGCCTTCGGATTTGATAGGTTACTAAGAGCATTAGAAGGACACCGGATAGTTAAACTGGCTTTGATGTTTGCTCTCCCTGGACTTCTCTTGATTGAGTATTGGAGCGGAGACTTTCCCGGCTATCCCTCCAATGTAAGCCCATTTTACGAACAGCTCGCTCATGAACCAGGTAATTATGCAATCATTCAATTGCCCATGGGACGAGGCGAGTCGAAACGCTACTTATTCATGCAGACCTTTCACCAGAAACCAATCGTAGAAGGACTAAGCGCTCGCACTCCGATTGAAGCGTATCAATATATTCAAAGCAATCCTCTACTTGCAGGTTGGTTTATTGACGAACATATGGATTGCAGCCTCCGAAACAATGATCGGTACGTCTCTGCTCTTGACGAGCTAATTGGTGATGGTTTTCGTTATGTGGTGGTTCATCACACAAAATCAGATATCCTGCTTCGATATGCTGACTCCTTTCCACAGGAACCGTTCTATCAAGATAGGGATCTCACGGCATTTAAGCTGGCTGAACTGCGTGATCAGCCACCTTGCCCGTCTATATTCGAGCGAGTGTTCACTCCACCTTCACCAGAAGTCTCGACATCCATTAATTGGGACCAGAAAATCACTCTACTTGGCTACGATCATCCGGTCGTCGATTCGGATTCTGAAGTACTGTCGATCCCCGTATATTGGCAGGCTAATTCAGAAATGGAAAACTCGTATCTTACTTATTTTCACCTGGTAGACCCAGAGACGGGCTTGATTAATGCACAGGCCGATGTAATTCCTAGGGGTTGGAGCTACCCGACATATTTGTGGGCAAAAGGTGAAGTCGTCGAGGATACTGTAAAGATTTCTATCGAGAACGTGCTACCAGGGCTTTATGAACTCCGTATTGGTTGGTTTGATGAGGAAACAGGCGCACGATTGATACCTGACGCTGATAAATTGCAGCTTCTTCCTGACGGCAGTACCTTGCTAAGTAGTATCGAGTTTTGACGTTTCCTCGAGTAGTTATGTGGCCTAAATGATGGCCTACTCGCAGCACTCGAAATGCTTGCCTGGCCTCACTCTTCGACACGGGCAGGTAGACAGTATCAAGAGTTTGTTTTACCGTCGTCTAAATCCTATTGGCCTGCTACTACAATTTTTCTATGGGCGAATACATAGTATTTCTTCATACCGTTTGATAATGACACATTGAGAGCGTTGTCGACTATGGTTTATCGGCGGTTCAAATCAATTACCCAGCAACCATTATCGATTATTGTTCTGATATTGCTGGTTGGCTGGTTTCTGCGTATTTACAACTTGGACGCTAACAGCATGTGGGGGGACGAGTTAAAAAGCTTCGGCCGGGCATCTTTAACTGATTGGAAAATGGCTCACGCGGCTTTTATTAGTGCCAACCATGCTCCATTATATGAGTGGATAATTCTACATAACTGGCTTGAGATAGGCACGACAGAATTTATCACTCGTTTTCCAGGAGCATTGCTGAGTGTGTTGACCATAAGTGTAACCTATTCGCTGGGGAAACTCGCCTTTGGAGGGCTTGCCGGTTTATGGGCTGCGTTTCTATTGGCGATCTCGCCGCTGCATGTGAGGCATGCTAGAGAGATTCGGCCTTATGCGTTGATGGCATTGTTAGCGACGCTGATGGTATATTGTTTGTTGCGTGCTGTTTCGTCTCAACGTCGCCGGTATTGGATCGCCTATTCGATTCTTGGAGCAGCTGCTCTATATACTCATTATTTCTCCATATTTACCTTGGCTGCGCTTGGTTTGTATGTTGCCTGGCTAGCAGCAACTCGACGGGATTTTGCCCTGTTACGACGATGGACCATGGCGACTGTTGGCACGGGGGTCATGTTCATTCCTTGGTTAACTACTTTCCGAAAACAGCTCGCTGATGGTGCAGTTGAATGGATACCAGCGCTATCCGTGGACATTGTACTAGAATTGCCTGCGCACTTTTTTGCCTGGATTGCATTTTCGGATTTTGCCTCGATTGTGGTCACAGTTGCCAGTTGGACGGTGATATTTATTGGTCTTGTGGCTTGGCTTTGGGTAAATCAACCGAAAGTAAGTCGGCGGAATTATTCAATTATAGCTTTCGCGACATTTGGCACGATTGCGTTGGCAGCACTTGCATCGCTCGTAAAGCCAGTGTTCGTGGCTCGATATTTTGTCGGTATTCTGCCCACTACATACGTCCTTATTGCCTATGCGCTAATTCACCGTAAAGTGAGACGGTGGTTGGTAGTACCGGTCATCCTGATTCTCTTCACTGCTCTAGCATCCTCATACCTTCTGGTAAATCGTCTAACAGTTGAAGATTGGAAAGGGACTGTAGCCTACATTGAAGCGAATGCTGATCCAGACGATACCGTTGTATTAGTTAACGCAGAGAGATTTTGGGTGGAGCCTTTTCAACATTATTATCGTGGCCCATCTCAACCGAGATTTGTGTCTGGAACACTGAATGATCCAAAGGTAGTAAACGTGGCTTTGAAAAGCTTCTGCCCATGTGAACGTATATGGTTTGTCGAGTCGGCGCGTAATTCAACCAGTGCACTGACTAAAGATCCTTTCGAATATCACTCTGAATACCGGCTGGTCGACCAGAAAGAGTTTATTCGGAACTTGATTAGCAGCCATTTAGCCGTTGGTGTTTGGCTTGGGGAGAAGGAATAAAGCTGCGCGATACCAAAGTCTCTGGCTATCCAATGGTACGAGGGTCGGCCGTCATGGTGGAATAGACAGCTTCGTCTTCAGCGGCGTTTGTCGCACTCAGACATCATGTTCGATTATTAGCTCCCTATCAGGGCCTCGTGGAAAGCGGCGACGTTTCCGGCGATGGAGCGATTCCCGCGAAATATTGCGCTGCCAGCCACCAGGACGTTAGCCCCTGCTCCGACTATCTCGGCCGCGTTTTCAGGAACTATCCCCCCATCGACCTCCAGCCAGGCCCGTGACCCAATAGCGTCCAAAGTTTCGCGCAGGCGGCCGATGCGACCGGTGCTTGCAGGTAAATATGATTGGCCGCCAAAACCCGGATCGACAGACATGACCAGGACCAGGTCCACCTCGGTCAAGACTGACTCCAGTGAGCTTAGAGGTGTGGACGGTTTCAGCGTGACCCCAGCTCTGAGACCCAGATCCTGGATGGCCTTAACGGTCCGCCTGAGATCATCGGTGGCTTCAACATGAACCGTGAGCCTATCGGCCCCGGCGGTGGCGAAAGCGGCCAGGTAGCGATCTGGGTTCTCGATCATCAGATGAACGTCCAGTTGAGCCCCGGTCTCGGCGGCTAAGGGCCGTAAGCCCTTGACCACCACTGGTCCCATACTGATGTTAGGCACGAAGTGACCGTCCATGACGTCGATATGCAGCCAGTCGGCTCCGGCTTTCAAGGCCGCGCGTGCTTGTTGCTCGAGCCGGCCGAAGTCGGCGGCTAAGATGGAAGGAGCGAGTTTGATCACCTTAGTTGTTCCTTTATGAATTTAGAAAACGCGATTCTGAATAAACCGAGTTTCTTAGTGATTCGCTCATTGGTTCGTGTAAAATGGATTCGCAATTCTCGGCCAACCACCGGACTTTATCGATAATTCGCTGTGCTACGGTGACATCTGGCTCTTTCAGGTCGTCACGAGCTCCTGGTGTGAAGCGTACATCACACATCCTGGCCTACCATTTCAGCTTAAGATCAGCCGCCACATCCTTGGCGGAGATTAATTCAGCTTCGGAAATGGACTCGGATGCCTTCAGACGCTCAACCACCTCATCGCGCAAGGTCAGGCCATAATCAGGATCCTGTATAAGCTGGCTCAGAGCCTTCCAAACAGCCTGCTCGATCAGAGCCTGCAGTTCTTCGCGTGTTATTTCAGTGATTAATACGCTCAAATTACACTCTCTTACCGTTTATCCTTCTCAGTCAGAGCCAAAATGCCCGCCAAATACTATAGCACGCTATCTTTTATACTGTTTTGACTATCGGACGTTTCGTGATACCAACGTCTCGACCGCGGCGGCCATCGCCTCGGCTGTTAGACCTAGATTCTGGTAAATCTCTTGGTAGGGGGCCGATGCGCCGTACCGGTTGATGCCAATAGCGATCCCATCACGGCCAACGTATCGCTCCCAGCCCAAGGTCGGTCCCGTTTCCATGGAGACCCTTGCCCGAATATCCGGAGGAAAAACGCTGTGCCTGTATTCGATCGGTTGGGCCTCGAACAACTCCCAACTGGGCATAGAGACGACACGAGCGCCTATGCCCCGCTCTGATAGTAAGGCTTGGGCCTCCAGGGCGATCTGAACCTCTGAACCGGTGGCCATCAAGATGGCCGCCGGGTCGTCGACGTCACTCAGAACGTATGCGCCATGGGCCGCATTCTTGGCCGGCGCCAGGCGCGAACGGTCAAAGGTAGGCAACCCCTGACGGGTCAGGGACAGGGCCGTTGGCCCGTGACTGTTTCTTAGAGCCACCTGCCAGCCAATGGCCGTCTCTGTGGCCTCAGCCGGTCGGAAAACGGTCAAATTGGGAATTAGTCGAAGGCTCATCAGTTGCTCGACCGGCTGGTGGGTTGGACCATCCTCTCCCAGACCGATGCTATCGTGGGTGAATACATAGATAACGGGCAGGCCCATAATGGCTGCCAGCCTGATGGTCGGCCGCATATAGTCGGAGAAGACTAGAAAAGTTCCGCCGAAGGGACGAAGGCCGCCATGGAGAGCCATGCCATTGAGGATGCTTCCCATCCCGTGTTCGCGTATGCCGAAATGGATATAGCGACCTGAAAAGTCGTCTTTGGAAATATGTTTTTCGTCTTTTGGCCGGGTTTTGTTTGAACCGGTCAGGTCGGCCGACCCGCCCACCAGGTTTGGAATCCGCGAGGAGAGGATGTTTAACACGGTGCCTGACGAAGCCCGGGTGGCTATTGTCGCCCCTGGTTCGAAGATGTCAGTAAGACCCTCGTTCCAACCCTCTGGGAACTCACTTTCCACGGCCTGGCGGTATTCACTTGCCAGATCCGGATGGACATGCTCATATCGGGAATAGAGTTCCCCCCACTCTACCTGCCGCTGCTCACCAGAAGCGCCGACCCGTCCCATGATGTTAACAACCTCGTCGGGAACGTAGAACTTCGGTTCAAGGGGCCAGCCCAGATTCTCTTTAGTGAGGCGGATCTCCTCTTCCCCAAGCGGTTCGCCGTGGGCGGAGGCAGTGTCCTGCTTGTTGGGGCTGCCATAGCCAATGTGTGTGCGGCAGGCGATGATGGACGGCCGGCTGGTTTCCTCACGGGCCTGGCGGATGGCCGATTCGATCGACTCTGCGTCATGGCCTTTGGCGCGCTGCGTGTGCCAGCCATAAGCCTTGAAGCGTCCCGGCACATCATCGCTGTAGGAGAGCGACGTTGGACCGTCGATAGTGATGTGATTGTCGTCGTACAGAACGATCAGCTTACCCAGTCCCAGATGACCTGCCAGGGCGCAGGCTTCGTGGGACAATCCCTCCATCAAATCTCCATCACTGGCGATGACGTAGGTAAAATGATCGACGATCTCAAAACCCGGCCGGTTGAAGTGCGATGAGAGCCAGCGCTCGGCCAGGGCCATACCCACTGCGTTGCCGACACCTTGCCCCAGGGGACCCGTGGTGGTTTCAACGCCCGGGGTTAGATGGGATTCGGGATGGCCTGGAGTAATACTTCCCCACTGCCGGAACTGCTTGATGTCGGCCAGCGATAGGTCGAAACCGGCCAGGAAGAGCAGGCTGTACAGCAACATCGACCCGTGCCCGGCCGACAGGACAAAACGGTCCCTATCCGGCCAGAGAGGATCGTTAGGGCTATATTTGAGGAATTTGGTCCACAAAACGGTGGCAATATCGGCTGTTCCCATAGGCATGCCGGGGTGCCCGCTGTTCGCTTTTTGAACGCCGTCCATGGCCAGGCCGCGAATAGTATTGGCGATTAGATCATGGGCTGTCGTGTCGGGGGATATCTGTATCACAGTTGGCTTCTCCTGAAAGATCTACAGTGCTCTCGGACATTATAGTCACCTTTCTTCAGATTAAAAAAGAACCGGTCGCAGGCTAATACAGCTGGGACATATTTGCCACCTGGATTTGTTGTCGAATTCCATGTCCTGCGTACAATCGTTAGAACCCTTGACAAAATAATTCTCAACTAGACTGGCAACCCACTATAGCCCTCGTTCCGCTTGGCCTGGCCGACAGGTGCGTACTGCTTCTAAGTTGACAGACACACCGATGGAGGATCTTATGGTTTCTATTCGACAGAGAACTTCCTTGATCTTAGTGGCCGTTATTGCAGCGGCCTTGATTATTCTCATATTTCCGGCTGCGGCATCTAACACTGATGTGGGAGCAGAAGATGCAGCGGACGGCTTTCGCGCCTTAACCGGGGAAGAAGCCGCTGATTTTGAGATGCCCGAAGATATGGAATTATCCGCCACCGAAGAATTGCAGAAGAGTGCATCAGGTGCGGAACTAACCGCGGAACGGTATCTACAGTTCCATGGAGAGGCTGAAGTGCTAGGGGGCCAGCTTACCGTGTACAAAGCCAATGACGTGGCTGTGGCGGTGATCGGCGGCCATTACAACGCTATCGAACCCCAGAATGAGATCAACCTAAGCCCGGACGAAGCCCAAAAAGTCGCTGTGCGCCAGATAGGCCGCGGCGGTGAATGGTTTACGACCTTGATGATAGATCCTGTATCTGGGCTCTACTATTATCGGATAGAAAACCAGCGTTTTGACAGCCGTTGGTTCCATTGGATTGACGCCGAGAACGGATCGATTATCAATGCCTATGATGGCCTGGCCCATGGCGATGGTCTCGGCGTCGATGGCGAAACCAAGGATCTGACGGACCTGACTACCTTGGACGGCGGGGAATATCTATTGATCTCGGCTGACGGCCGGCAAAAGACCTATGATGCCCGGAACCGCAGCCGTCTACCCGGTGTTTTGGTTGCGGACGATGACGACAGTTGGGACACTCCAGGCCGGACTTCTCCGGCACATCCAGCCATGGTTGACGCCCAATTCTTTGCCCGGGTTACGGACCAATATTACCTGGCCACGCACGGCTTTAACTGGACCGATCACTTTCCGCAGGGCATGGTCTCCAGCGCCCATTACAAGCGTAAGCACAATAACGCTTACTGGAATGGCAACCAGATGATCTATGGAGACGGAGATGGTGTGAATTTCGTCGAGCTATCGGGCGACTTGGACGTAGTCGGTCATGAGCTCACTCACGGCGTTACCGATGCTACCAGCTACTTGATTTACCAAAATGAGTCAGGCGCGCTTAACGAGGCGTTTTCTGACATTATGGGCACGGCAGTCGAGTTCTCCTTTGGCAGTGGCAACTGGACCATCGGCGAGGATATCACTCCTGGAACTAATGGAATCCGCAATATGAAAGAGCCGGGCGAGGACGGCGATCCTTCACACTACGCCGAGCGCTATACGGGCACAGGGGACAATGGCGGCGTACATACAAACAGTGGTATTGCCAACCAATGGTTTCAAATTCTTGTCGATGGCGGACAGAATAGCGATTCTGCCTATGCCTCTGGAACAAATGTCAAGGGTATCGGTATGGCGCTGGCCGAGGACGTTGCCTTTCTGGGATTCACAGCGTTACCGGCAACGGCTGACTTCTGTGAGGCTCGGGCTTCTACCATCGCCGTCGCAGGAGATGACGCCGGCAATGTGAGCAATGCCTGGGACGAGGTTGGCGTCGACGATGCGCTGTGTAACGGTAGTGGTGGTGGCTCCGGTACGGGCAGCGGTCCAGATATAACCGATGTGGCATCCACAAATCAAAAGGGGACCAAGTTCCGGATCTCTTGGACTACAGACGTGCCTGCTACCAGTGTGGTTGAATTTACCTGTTGTGGGAACTACAGCGACTCGGAGCTGGTGACCAATCACAGCATGGGATTCCGGGGTTCCGTCGGATTCAATTATGAATATTACGTGACATCAGTCGATAGCAGCGGGTACTCAACAACCGAGGGACCTTTCTTCCACCAAAATTAAGGCCCCTGAATAGGATCAGTCTATTAAATCAAGGGGATGCCCCAGAGAGGTGCATCCCCTTTTTCTTTTTCCTATCGGGTGGGAAAGCCATACCTATCTTGGGGCCATCCTGATGCCGCCATCCAGACGAATAACCTCGCCGTTTAGCATCTCGTTCTCGATGATGTGTTGGGCTAGAGCGGCGTATTCATCGGGCCGGCCCAATCGCGATGGGAATGGGATCTGCTTGGCGAGAGATTGGCGGACCTTATCCGGCAGACCGGCAAGCATCGGTGTGTCAAACAGACCAGGCGCAATGGTTAGCACCCGAATTCCGTGTCGAGCGAGCTCTCGAGAGACAGGCATGGTTAAGGCCACGACACCACCCTTTGACGCCGAGTAGGCAGCCTGCCCTATTTGTCCTTCGTAGGCAGCCACCGAGGCGGTATTGATGATGACTCCTCTCTCGCCAGCCTCGTTGGGCTCTCCCTGGGCCATTGCTTCAGCCGCCAGCCGGGTTACGTTGAAGGTTCCGATTAGGTTGACAGTGACGACGGTGGCAAAGGCGTCCAAGGCGTGGGTCCCGCGGCTACTGAGCACCTTCATGGCTATTCCGATCCCGGCACAGTTGATGGCCCCCTGTAGACCACCGAAGGTTTCGACAGCCGTGCCGACGGTTCCTTTCACGCTTTCCTCGCCGGTAACGTCTGTGTAGACGAAGTAGGCTGATTCGCCCAGTTCCTCGGCCAGCTCATCGCCCGCCTCGCTGTTCACATCGGCGATGACGACGTTGGCTCCAGCGGCAACAAGGCGTCTGACGCAGGCGGCTCCTAAACCCGAACTGCCACCTGCTACCAAGAAGGTGTTGTCTTTAATCTTCATCAGTCGTTCACTCCTTTAATGAATAATTCTGCTTGTGTCATCGTTGAACTTGAAAGAAAACAGTTGATCGTTCTAAAGATTTCAGAGCATTGGCCCTGTGACTGTTGATTAGCAGGTGGCGGTCGATAGAAATGACGGTAGATATTCTAAGTTCCACCTCCGCGATCTGGTGGGTCACCTGGTGGGTGACCAGTCATTGCTTTTGCAGGATTGGCAAATTGGATCACACCCCAACGACCGCTCGTCATCCAGGTGGGATCCTGGGATGCAATCGATATTGACTGGTCGGCCTTAATTCCGCTGGCCACTTCCGATTTAATGGCTCTCAAAGCGGCTAGGGGAGCTGGTAAATAGGCCACGATATCGGCGAAAGGGGTCGTGTAAGGCCAGTGACGATCACCTAGTAACCGGCGATAGTTTGCATCGCCCTTGCTGATAATCAGAGTAGATTGGACCAGATCTTTTTGCAGCGCGTCGGGCATCTCCCACATGGGCATTGGAGAAGTCCAAAAAAAATGGCTCCGCAGCTGGATCCGGCCGCTAGCCAGGAGCTGGCTCAATCGCGATGCGACCGAATTCATAGCTGTATGCCCAACAGTGGACAAAAATGCCGTTGTCTTGTGCACATCGACCTCGGTGGCATCGGAGACAAAGGTAGGATGGGTCTTCAGGTTCAGAACTACGGTTTCCGTCAGCTGTGCCTGGAGCAGATATATGGCCAGACACAGATCGACGACTAACTCAAAGCCGGCATTATCTATAAGGAAGTCAACCCGTGTGGCAGGAATATCGGGCTCAATAAGGTGGGCGGCAACGAGCGCCGAATCATCAACCAGCAGATGGTCTCTTTTCTGATGGTCATCGCCGTGCGTTGGATCGACCTGGCTGCCGGCCGGCCAAAGACTAAGATCGGCTTGATTTCCCCAGAGGTCAATGTGCAGAAGGTTGGCCAGTGATTGCTGGTCCCGAGCATCGCCTGCAATCAACGACTCGATCTGGGTAGTGAGGTCGTGGATGGCGTCTCGACTGACCTCTAATCCGCGGCCCTTTTGATAGGCAAAGGGGTCGATGCCTCGTCCAGGACCGTCTAGAAAATAGCCCGTTGCCTCCAGGACGCGCCGGTAGAAATAGGTCTCGGCTAAAAACCAGGGCACCTGGAGCCAATTCTGGCCTTTGTAAGGTTTGAGGTAATCGCTCCAGCTTGTCACATCGGGAGCCAGGTTGTCTGTTAGCCGCCGCAAGGGAGCTTCGGGAATTTCATCGAGGAGATCGAGGATCCCGTTGTTCACCGTTTCAGGGAATTCGTTTTCGGCAAGGACTCGCCGGCCGATATCAGGCAGCCTCTCCACGACGCTGTGATGGGTAAAGGTGCCAGTTTCTGATGCGCGGAGTGGCTCGGGCAGAGCCGGGAAGAGCCGGCGATCAAGCATATGGCGCTCTCAGGGCTATGGACTCAGGTACGATTCCGAGGGCCATTTCTCTCATAGCGAGTGATAACGAGATGTTCATAGACGCTCGATGATCGTTGCTGTGGACATCCCGTGACCTATACACATCACCTGTAAACCAAGTTCCCCATCTGTTGTCTCCAGACCGGCGAGCATCTTGGCCATCAATCCGGCGCCGGTTGCCCCTAATGGGTGTCCGTGAGCGATGGCCCCACCCCACGGATTGACCCGGTTCATATCTGATTTAAATTCTTGAGTCCAGGCCAGAACAACCGAGGCGAAAGCCTCGTTAATCTCTACCCAGTCAATGTCTTCAATGGTCAGACCAGCTCTCTTGAGCGCTTTCCGGGTGGCTGGGATAACGGCCGAGAGTTGGAGCGTTGGATCATCGCCGACGACTACCTTTGCCAGAAACCGGGCCCTCGGTCGAAATCCATCAGCCACGGCTGTCTGTCGTTCGGCAACTAACACGGCCGCCGCCCCGTCGGTGATCTGGCTTGCGTTTCCGGCCGTAACCACACCGTTTCCATCGGGCCTGAAGACGGTGGGCAGTGAGGCCATCTTATCCAGATCGATCACAGCCCGTATGCCTTCATCGCGGGTGACCGCGGTCGGTTCTCCTTGGGGATCCAGACCCTGGGCGGGGATGATCTCAGAGTGTTTGCCGGAACTAGCGGCCTCGCTGGCGCGTCGATGGCTTCTGGCGGCGAAGGCGTCGACCTCGCCACGGCCAATTCGCCATTTTTCGGCCATGCGTTCGGCGCTCTCTCCCTGGTGGATTAGGGGGTACAGCGCCAATAAATCTGGATTCAGCACCTCAAATCCCCCGCCCAGGTTGCTGAACATTGGCGTGCGGGTCATGTTTTCAACACCGGCGGCGATTACGTATCGCATGTCACCGGCGGCGATGGCCTGGGCGGCGAAATGAACCGCCTGCTGGCTCGAACCGCACATTCGATCGAGGGTTGTCCCAGGCACTTCGACCGGAAATCCGGCAAGCAAGGTCGCCAGACGACCGATATTCGCTCCCTGTTCTCCGGACTGGGTCACACAGCCAACGACGACGTCCTCGATAAGACGGGGTTCAATATGCACTCGATCGACCAGGCCACACATGGTATGGGAGAGCAGGCTATCCGGCCTCATTTCGCGATAGACACCACCTCGCTTACCAAAAGGAACACGAACTGCATCGATAATAACGGCTTCAGGCATGGATCCCTCCTTTGGGTGTGTATGCTTCTCGACAGTCGAAGGGCGAAGGACAAATAAAGATAGGCTCTGGACGACTGGCGACGGATGGCCAATAAAGGGATGTGGCATCCTGGCAGCGGTTACCGGTCAGAGGTCTCATTTTACAGCTACCAGGGGTATATCTCGCTCGGAGGCCCAGGCTTCCCACTCTTGGGCGCCCCGTAACAGGAATGCGTCTTGCAGTGCTTCATGGGTCAGGCTGGATAACCCCAGACCTTGGGCAAGCCTGGCTTTAAAATGTGGCTCCAGGGCAGCGACGGCTATCCATCCATCTTTTGTTCTGTATAGATAGTAACCCGGGAGCATCCCGCCCAGCATGCCACCCGGCGATGTTAGCCCTCGTCGTAAGGGTTCGGCAAAGAAGGTTGCGGCATCACTCAAGGGCACCCAGGCAAACCGTTGATCAACGCCCATGGGCACGTCATTTGCAGCGGCTCGCTCACGTCTGTAGAGAAGAGCGAGGGCAGCGGAGACAGCCATTTCGGCCCCACCAAGATCGGCGAGAAGGGTACGCGGTATGTTGGGCGGTTCTACCAGGTCCAGGGCGGCCTGGTAGGTTAGATCGTGTCCGGGTTTTTCCTCATGGGGTGGCGGATAACCGATGATGGCTACCTGGCACAGGCGCGGGTATCGGCGGGCCAGAGCAGGCCACTCTAATCCCAGGCGACTCAGGGCGGAAGGTCTGCTGGATGTAAGCAGCAAGTCGCTGCGGGCCAGGTATTCGCCCAACATTTCCCTCCCGGCTGCTGTCTTAAGATCAAGTCGTAGTATCTCCGCATCCTGGTGGAGATCTGCATACCAGGATGGATCCGCCTGGGCGAGGGCGTCCCCCTTTGGTAGTTCGACTTTCACCAGTGAGGCGCCCATCTTTCGAAGGCGATCCGCGGCAACAGGTCCGGGAATATTGGTAGCAAGCGAGATAAGGTGAATATCCTGTAAGACGTTCATGAGCCTCGGGTCAATTCGCGCACCATGATGTTGCGCTGGATCTCACTGGTGCCTTCGTAGATCTGGAGCAGTTTGGCATCACACAGCAATTTTTCAACCGGATATTCATCACTGTAACCCATGCCGCCAAAGATCTGGACCGCCTCGCTGGCAGCCCACATGGCTGAATCAGCGGCATAGGCCTTGGCATAAGAGGCCTGCAGTGTATTGCGCTTGCCCTCATCTAGCAGTTGGGCGGCCTGGCGGGTCAGGAGGCGAGCCGCCTCAAGCCGTATGCCCATTTCGACGATCTTGTGACCGATGACCTGGTGTTTGATTATTGGCACACCCATGCTGTGCCTTTGCCTGGCGTAATTCAACGATTCGTCCAGGCAGCGTTGGACCAGCCCGACGCCATAAGCGGCGACCATTGGCCTGGAACGATCAAAAACTTTCATAGCCCGGTGAAACTCCGTACCGGCCTCTCCTAGCCGTGCATCTTTGCCCACCGCGACGTCACTCAGAAATAGCTCGGCCGCTGGTGCGGCTCTTTGGCCAAGTTTGCCGAGTTTCTTACCTACGGTCAGCCCAGCTGTTTTCCGCTCGACGATGTAGGCGCCAATACCATGGTGGCCGGCCGAAGGATCGGAGGTGGCAAAGATGATAAAGAACGTCGCCTCTGTCGCATTGGAAATCCAGGTCTTGCTTCCGTTCAGTATGGTCCGGTCGCCATCTGAGATTGCCAGGGATCTGATGCTGGCCACGTCTGATCCTGCCTCTGGTTCGGTGATAGCATAGGCGCCCAGTTCACCGGATAGCAGTCGCCCGAGATAGGTTTTCTTTTGCTGGCTATCGCCGCCCACCAAGATTGCATCGGCAATGAGGGCGTTGAGGGTGATGGCGGCGGTTATCCCGGTACAGGCCCAAGCAAATCGCTCAGCAACGAGGGTTAAAGCCAGGGCACCCAAGTCTGAACCACCATATTTCTCGGGGACGTTCAGTCCCAGTAGACCTACCTCTCGAGCTTTGTCGAAGGCCTTTTTGGGAAACTGCTCCTGGCGATCCAGATCGGCGGCTACCGGCAAAATCTCGCGCCGGGCAAAATCGCCCGCCAGCTCATAAATCTGCCGCTGATCATTGGTCAGGCTAAAGTTCATGCCAGAGGTGTGAAACGCAAAAAGTGGATAGTTGGCCTATTTTTACGGTATCCAACGAGCTCGCGATTGTGTATGAATTTTACCACGGCCCTGCGCGGGCAGATAGACCCAATTCCAGAGAATTGAGCAACTCCGGAGGCCGGCCAAGCAATTGATCAAGTTTGACCAACGGCGCCGGTAGCGACTTGGAGGAGCGTAGATCATTGCTGCCTCCGGCTGATGAATGAATTTAAAAATTGTCACGGAATTACTACCAAATTGGCATGGTATTTTTGCGACATATCCATTAAACTAATAAGTACTTGGTTAAGAACAATTAATTTCTGGCAACGTTGTGCTGGTAAATAAGGTTCGGCAAAAAGCCGGGTGCCAGGCCCTTCACCAGTCTTCTAGGAACGTTCAGGAGAGCCATGAAAGTAGCTTGCACAACTAATGGAGAACAGATTGTCGCCAACCCATCTGCGCCAAAAAAGGCTATCTGCCCGGCTTGCGGTGGAAATCTAACATTGCGAAGCCGGAGAACGATGAATAATGGTCAGATAACCTATTATTGGCGGCATCGTAGCAATCGCAATCCGCACTGCAGTGCGCGAAACCGGCCGATAAACTAAGAAATGTGCGGGCGCTTTACGCTAATCGCGCCAGGGGAAGCCATCGCCGAGTTGTTTCAGCTGGCAGAAGCGCCTTCAATAGCGCCTCGCTATAACATCGCCCCCACCCAACCTATTGCTGCCGTTCGATTATCTCCCATCTCGGGCGACCGGGAATTGAGCCACTTTCACTGGGGTCTGATCCCTCGCTGGGCAAAAGATCCAAAGATCGGCTCGCGAATGATCAACGCCCGATCAGAGACGGCGGCCGAGAAACCATCTTTCCGGGCGGCGATGAAGTACCGGCGCTGCCTGGTACCGGCCGATGGCTTTTATGAATGGCAAAAAATCAATGGGCGGAAACAGCCGGTGAGGATCCAAATGAAGGACGGTCGTCCCTTCGCCATCGCCGGTCTTTGGGAGCATTGGCTGGGATCAGACGGATCCGAGATTGAATCGTGCACACTGTTGACGACCGAGCCTAACCAGCTGCTCAGGCCAATACATAATCGGATGCCCGTCCTTCTCGATCCAGCGGATTTTGACCAATGGTTGGATTCGAGATCCCATCAGGCAGCCGATGTCCAGCATCTTCTCCATCCTTTCTCTGAGGAAAATATGTCTTTCTACCCCGTCAGCACCCATGTAAACAACCCCCGCAACGAAGACCCGCGCTGCATAGAGCCGCTCGCGGGATAGCGGCCGGTGGGCATTCCCCAATTAATGGGGCACTCTTCGGATTTTAAGACACCCTCTCCCAATCCTCCATATCTACTTCCACTTTTTTCTCAATCGTCAATCGTAAATCAGAAATATCCTTTCAATTGAGGTTGCCATGTCTGAATCATTCCGCGACTACCTGGAATTCGCCACCGAAACCGCCTGGTTGGCCGGCCGTTTGACGCTAGGATATTTCCAGTCCGGGCTGCGCCCTGAGTTCAAGGATGACGACACGCCAGTTACGGTGGCTGACAGGGAGTCGGAGACGCTGATCCGGGCTCGAATTGAGGAGCGGTATCCCAGACACGCTGTCGTCGGCGAGGAGTACGGAGAGAGCACCCAGAAGGGAGCAAGCCACCGCTGGTTTATCGATCCCATCGACGGTACCAAGGCCTTTGTCCGAGGTGTGCCCATGTACAGCGTGCTCGTGGGACTGGAGATCGAGGGAACCATTCGCGTGGGCGTGGCATATTTCCCAGCTATGGCCGAGATGATCGCCGCCGCCTCTGGGGGAGGGTGCTGGTGGAACGGCCGGCCGGCGCGTGTATCGGATGTGTCGCGACTGGAGGACGGGATCTTAGCCCATTCCGATGCGGCTTCTTTTGAGAAGCACGGGCGCGGGAAGGCTTGGGCGAGACTCAAGGCTGCGGCCGGGTTCCGGGCCGGTTGGTCCGATGCCTATGGCTATCTGTTGCTGGCAACCGGCCGGGTTGAAGTTATGCTCGATCCCATCATGAACAGTTGGGACTGCGCCCCTTTCCCCGTCATTTTACAGGAGTCAGGTGGTTACTTTGGTGATTGGGATGGCCAGAGTACGATCTACGCCGGGGAGGCTCTGGGCACCACCGCTGCTCTCCTGCCACAGGTCCTGGATCTGATTCGTGGCTAATTTAGCGCTTCGATTATTCTGTAACCGGCATTTGGGGTTGCGGAGTTGCTGTCCGGTCTAAGGTCAGATTGCAGCGCGCCAGGTTTGTGTCAGAATGCCCAGGCTATTGGGGGCATACGGCAAGGATCCACAGAACGGCAGGTCACCTTTTGACAATAGTGCGGCCAGCAACATAGCCCGTAATATAATGCGCCCGGCGGCTTATTAATTGCCAGACTTGGAATATATGGTTTTCCATGGCTGGCGGTTTGGCGCTTAATGGTGGCGTCGTTACCAGATCTACATGCAAGCCGCTATAATAATCCAGCTTGCATGGACTGGGTTATTACGGCAAGACCACGGATTCCCGCAACTGTACAATTCAGGACAGTTCGTAGTTGGTGTATGCTACACCGACTATTATTATGTGGTAGGTTTAGCCAACACTGGTTAATGGAAAACCATTGACATACCTTTTCATTTTGGTCGCTGGCAACGGTTAACTACTGGAATCTGGTTACATCTTAGATAACATGAGCGAAGATAATTTTCTCGAAATAATCGAACAGGGAACAGAAACGTGGAACAAATGGCGGGCTGAAAATCCGGCCGTGAAACCACAGTGGCGGGCGAGGATTTAAGCGATCTGGACCTGACGGGTATCAACCTTGGCGAGGCCGATCTGAGTGAGGCTGATTTCTACGCTTCTAATCTGAGCCAGGCCAACCTGAAGATGGCCAAGCTTACTGGGGTTGACTTATCGGAGGCAAATTTATCGAAGGCTGAGTTGTATAAGGTGGACCTTTCCGGCGCCTTTCTGACCAGCGCCGATCTCTCCGGCGCTTACCTGGCTGCAGCGAACTTGACCAATGCCGATCTCCGGGGCACCAAACTTCACGAGGTCGACTTCACAGAGGCGGATCTGTCGGGAGCGAATCTAACTGATTCTGAACTCCATGGCTCTACCCTGGCCCACGCCACTGTTGTCGACACTAATTTTAATTATGCGGATTTTGCCTTAACTAACCTGATCGGCATGCAATATGGCGGATTTCATTCTATGCGCGGTCATTATTTGGGCATTCGGGGTCTCGATTCTTGCTACGGCAATGCTGTTTTTGTCCGTGATGCCCAAGACCAGGATTACCTGGACACCATGGAACACAATATCGACCTGATACCTTCGCCAACGACACGCAAACTCAGGCGATTCATGTTTTCGTTTTGGAGACGAATCGACTACGGTAGAAGTCTCACCAAACCTTCTTATACGCGGTGATCCTGGCTTCGCTATTTGGCATCATCTATTTCTTCGACATGAATTTGAATTGGGGGTTGATGGATTACTCCGGCAGTGCCCAAAGCTGGATTACCCCCTTTTACTATTCAATTGTCACCTATACCACCCTTGGATTTGGTGATATTACACCCCAACACTGGATTGGCGAGATCATTGTGGTTGTAGAGGTCGTTCTTGGCTACACGACGCTGGGTCTGTTGCTCGCGATTTGGCTAACCGGGTAGCCCGCCAGAGTTAATAGTCCTATGCCTGCATGGTATGCGAATGATTAGACCATTCAGAAATCGACTCCTATTTGTGGCCGCCGGGTTGGCTTTGACATTAATCCTTGGAGCCTGTTCAACCCTGTCCGATATAACCGGTATCGGCCAATCGAAACCGGGCCAGGGGACGACCCTGCGAATGGGTCGGGCGACGTGGCAAACTGGCTGGTTCCAGGCTGAGATCTATAAAACATTGCTCGAAGAGCTCGGATACACGGTTAGAGGTCCAGAGACTCTTGAAAACATTCCTTTCTTCTTTTTCTCTGCCCAGGGCGACGTCGATTTTTGGGCAAATGGCTGGTTCCCATTGCACGATCGCTACTTGAAATTCCCACAAACCGACGGTCGAGTCAAGCCAGTAGGATTTCAAGTCAGTCATGGGGCGTTACAGGGGTACTTGATAGACAAGGCCACGGCCGAAAAGTTGGGAATTACAAACCTGGGCGACCTGCAGGATCCAGAAATCGCGGCCGTATTTGACCGAAATGGGGATGGGAAGGCAGATTTAATTGGCTGTAATGATGGCTGGGAGTGTCGGCGTGTTATCGATCATCACCTAGATGCCTACATGCTTGGCGACCAGGTAACTCAAGTAGAGGGGAGATACGAACTGGAGGTAGCAGCCGCCGTGGAACGTTACCGGGATGGCAAGCCGATCCTGCTCTACTCTTGGACCCCCCATTGGTTTACATCCGAGCTCATCGTCGGAGAGGATGTTGTCTGGTTGGGCGTGCCTTTCTCTTCGCTGCCGGACGATCCGCAGGCCGATACGGCCATAGACAATCTACCAGGATGCCTTGAACAGCCGTGCGATATGGGATTTGGCTATAACGATATCCGGACAGTGGCCAACGTGGATTTTCTATCCGGAAACCCGGCCGCAGCGATGTTGCTCGCCCTCGTCGAAATACCGCTGTTAGACATCTCAAAACAGAACCTGAGAATGAGTCAGGGCGAGGACAGCGAGGATGATCTACGCCGTCACGCCCAGGAGTGGGTCGAGGAGAATCGCGATTTAGTCGATGCATGGTTGGAGGCCGCCAGGGCTGAAGGGGGATAGACCAAGAGCTACGACCCGGAAATTAGTCGACCCAGACTGTATATTGGCATGAAGAGAATTTCGTTGGCGGACAGCCACCATGTTTAGAAACTGGAAAATCCGAACAAAAATTGTCGTTGCTTTTACCTCGGTAGCTATCGTGGCTGTGGGCGTTACCGCCTACCTGGCCTTCTCCACCGCCAGAGATGCGCTAGAAAAAGATTCATTTAATAAGCTTACAGCCATTCGGGAGATGAAGGCCAGCCAAATCGAGGATTATTTCCAGCAGATTTCCGACCAGGTGGTAACCTTATCAGAAGACCGCATGATCATCGACGCCATGCGTTCATTCGACGAGGGGATGCACAATATCGAAGAAGAAGTGGATAGCGGAGAGATCGCGCTAAAAGAAATATTTAGAACTCGAAATTATTACCAGGACGAATTTATACCGCGACTGATTCCGAATTTGTTGGAGGATGTAGAGGCCTCGGATTATTTGCCAGAGGACGAGTTGACCAGGATCCTTCAGTATATCTACCTTAGCAACAATCCATACGAGACGGGCTTAAAACATCTGCTGGACAATGCCGGTGACGGCAGCAGTTACAGCGAAGCGCACGAGGTTTACCACCCAATTATCCGTAATTTCCTGGATAAGTTTGGCTATTACGACATCTTTCTGGTCGACATGGATTCGGGTGGTCATATTGCCTATTCTGTCTTCAAAGAGGTTGACTACGGAACATCTCTCTTGTCAGCTGATGCCCCATATAGCGATACGAATTTCGCCGAGGCATACCAGGCGGCAAGGAATGCCAACGACAAAGACTTTGTCAAACTGGTTGATTTTGAACCCTATCAGCCCTCCTATAATGCACCGGCGGCTTTTATCGCCTCGCCCATATTTGACGGCCAGGAGAAGATCGGCGTCCTGGTATTCCAGATGCCAATCGATCGCATAAACGACATCATGACCAACAACGAGGCCTGGGCTGATGTAGGCTTAGGGGAGAGCGGCGAGACCTATATTGTTGGCGATGACCTCACCCTGCGCAACCAGTCACGATTTCTGATCGAGGACAGTGAGAATTACTTCAACCTCATCGACGAAATCGGCGTCCCTCTAACAACCTTGGCCAGGATTAGAAATCTGGACAGCACCATTGGCTTGCAGGTGGTCGATACCGAAGGCACCCAGGCTGCTTTAGATGGAGAAACCGGAACGGCCATCTTTCCGACTATAGAGGGGTTCCAGTTCTTTCCTCGTCACTCCCCTTGACATCCCGGACGTGGACTGGGTGATCATGAGCGAGATCGACGAATCTGAGGCTTTTACGGCCATTCGAGAACTTGGGGTAAGAACGCTGATCGGTGTGGTCGGGCTGATCGCCGGAATTATCGTCGTGGCCGTTCTTTTTTCAAGAACCATTACTAACCCATTAATCCGGCTTACAGAGAGCGCAGGCGAACTGGCTGATGGCAACTACCATTCAGAAATCAAGGTCAGCAGCGGCGATGAAATTGGAGAGCTTGCCGGCAGTTTCGAGACGATGCGATTGTCCATCGCCTCTATGGTTGACATGTTGGAGGCCGCGAACCTGAATCTGGAAGGCCAGGTTGCCGAGCGTACAGCTCGAGCTTGAGTCGGCCAACGAACGAGTTCGATCGATCGTCGAGAGCGCTCCGGACGCCATACTGACCATCAATTCCAATCAGGATATTGTGATATTTAACCCGGCCGCCGAAGAGATATTCGGATATCAGGCTGACGAGGTGATTGGGAATCCCTTGTCTATGCTACTGCCAGAGGGGTCGAGGGGCATCCATCTGGGGTATGTTGAGAGATTCGGCCGAGGCGCGGACGATTCGCTGTCCATGGCGAAAAGAGAGCCTGTCAGCGCCATGCGTAAGGATGGGACCATATTCCCGGTCGAGGCCGGTTTATCGAAAGTCCGGTTAGGAGAGGATATCCTCTACACTGCCTTCGTTCGAGATATAACCGAACGCCAGCAGTTGGAAGAGGCGATGCGCGAGAGCGAAATCCGCTTTCGTGGTCTCTTTGAAGATTCACCAATTTCCCTATGGGAACAGGACTTTTCTGGGGTAAAGCAAGTCCTAGAAGATCTTCCCGTTTCGGGAGACCGGAACATCAGGGCTTACCTCGGGGAGAACCCTGAGTTGGTGGCCCAGTGTGCCTCTCTGATTAAAGTTCTGAACGTGAACCAGGCCACGCTGGAACTATATGGCGCTGATAGTAAGGAACAGCTTCTGGGTAGCCTGGAGTCAATCTACACCGATTCAGCCCAGGAGGCCTTTGGTGAAGAGTTGGTTGCCCTGGCAGGAGGGGCTACGCGATTTGAGGGAGAGAGCATTAACCGGAGGTTAAACGGCGATCTGATCGACTGTATCGTCGTGCTGTCCATCGCCCCTGGGCATGAAGAGGATTGGTTAAAGGTCCTTGTCTCCATTACCGATATCACCGAAAGGAAAGAGATGGAGGCTCAGTTAGAACTGGCTATGAACCAGGCCGAACAGGCAAACAGGGCCAAGAGCTCCTTCCTGGCCAATATGAGCCACGAACTACGGACGCCCATGAACGCCATCATCGGCTACAGTGAAATGTTGGCCGAGGACGCCGAGGACGAAGGGTATGACGAACTGGTACCCGATCTGGATAGAATTAATTCAGCGGGTCGGCATCTGCTTTCCTTGATTAACGATGTTCTTGACCTGTCAAAGATCGAGGCCGGCCGAATGGATCTCTATCTGGAGCGTTTCGATCTAAGGCAAATGCTGGACGAGACCGTCTCGACAGTCACTCCTGTCGTGGTTAAGAACAACAACGAATTCGTAACCGACTTCGGGGACAATTTGGGGAATATGCGGGCCGACATGATCAAGGTCAGACAGTCGACGGTGAACTTGCTCTCGAACGCAGCCAAATTCACCGAGAACGGCACCATCACCCTTGCAGCAAGGCGGGAGCCGGGCGCGGCTGGGGACTGGATCTATATTAGCGTGGCTGATACGGGCATTGGGATTTCGGAAGAGACGTTCGATAAGGTCTTTGAGGAGTTCTCCCAGGCGGACGAATCGACCACCCGCAATTACGGCGGAACTGGATTGGGTCTTCCCATTAGCCAGCGCTTCTGCCGCCTGATGGGTGGCGATATCACCTTGGAAAGTAAGGTCGGCCAGGGTTCGATATTCACCATCCAACTCCCGGCCGAGGTCAAGTCAACCACGTTAATAACCTCGGCGACTGGGGCCAAGTCCAGTACAGAAGAGCAGCAGATAGAGACAGGCGGAACAAGACCAGTGCTGGTCATAGATGACGATGGACATGCCCGTGATTTGTTGCTGCGGACACTGGAGCTTGACGGCCACGTGGTCGTGTCCGCCGACGACGGTGAAGAAGGGTTAGAGTTGGCCCGTAGCTTAAATCCGTCCCTTATTACTTTGGATATTATGATGCCGGGCATGGATGGCTGGACAGTCTTACAGCGGTTAAAAAGTGACCCGGAGCTTGAGCATATTCCTGTTATCATGGTCTCGATTGTGGCCGACAAGGATATGGGTTACACTCTCGGCGCTGTCGAGTCGCTCACCAAGCCGGTGGATCGCAAGCAGCTTCTCCAATTGGTTAACCAATTTACTAAGACCGAAGCAAGTAGGCACGCCCTGGTAGTAGAGGATGATGAAACCACCCGGTCCATGATACGCCGGGCCATGGAAGAGGCTGGCTGGGAGATATCTGAAGCCGAAAACGGCGCCGCGGCTATAGAGCTTGTTGCGGATCGGAAGCCGAACCTGATACTGCTCGACCTGATGATGCCGGTGATGGATGGTTTTGAATTCGTTTACGTCCTACGCCAGCAGGCAGAGAACCGCTCAATTCCAATCATCGTCGTTACGGCCTTGGACCTAACCGAAGAAGATCAAAAACGGTTGGCGGGCGGCGTCGAACGCGTCATCTCAAAAGGCGCACACACGCAGGATGAATTGCTTGCCCTGATCCGCGAAGAGGTAGCCCAACACAGCCGTACCAAGAATGTAGCCTAAGTTAATACAGGAAAAGGATCTGACATTTGATCCAGAAGTTGAGGGATTAATGAACGAAGATCAAAATCACAATCTGACGTCCTTGATGGCCGTAATCCTTAAAGCCTTAGAGGGCCAGGATCTAGATGCGGTATTTGGCGAGGCGCGACGGAAATCGGCCGAGGGAGATTTTTCAGCAGGCCAACTTAACCTAGCCGGGATTAACCTGGAAGATGTCGATCTATCGGAGAGTGATCTGTCCGGCGCTAATCTCCAGGGCGCCAATCTGGCAGGGTCGGACTTAACAGAGGTGATTTTAAGCAAGGTCAACTTGATGAATGCTGATCTATCTGGCGCAGATCTAACCGAGGCCCATATGGATGAGGCCGACCTACAACGGGCCAATATGAGCGAGGCCGAGATGTTCAGCGCCAACTTAAGTGGTGCGAGACTGGAGGGGGCGAATCTTTCCGGTGCCATTTTGGACGGAGCCAACTTGACCGGCGCCCATTTGCTCCACGTTGAGTACGACGAATCGACTCGATGGCCTGATGGGTTTAATCCACCCACTGGGTGAGACCGAGCGACAGGTTAATATAATCAGATGCAGTTCCCCTTGTAAATCACATTTCTCAAGCAGTCAGAATGTTTCGAGCTATCGTTGGAGAGTAATGAATGACAAAAATCCTCCTTGTAGAAGACAATGAGATGAACCGAGACATGTTATCCCGCCGGCTAATAAAAAAGGGATACGAGGTTGTGATCGCCGTGGACGGGAAAGAGGGGGTTGACATGGCTCACTCCGAGAATCCCGAGATCATTCTGTTGGACATGAGCTTGCCTGTTATGGATGGCTGGACGGCGGCCGGGCAACTAAAAGGGGACCCGGCTACCCAGGCCATACCAATTATCGCCTTGACCGCCCATGCCATGGCCGGAGATCGGGAGAAAGCACTGGAGGCCGGCTGCGATGATTACGACACGAAACCGGTCGAGTTTAAAAGATTGCTGGGAAAAATACAGGCCTTTTTCGATTAACGGTCAAAGTAAACAAGCAGACGAGGAAATCGATCAGTCGGCCGTCACTGCGGAGACCTGGGCTGCATATCTTGAACCGGCACGATAGACAGACCTGGGCAGCCCCCCGTCCAAAAAATCACTGGTATGCGGCCGGCTGTAATCAAGCTTCTCCCGCAGCTTTAAGCTCCTGCTATCAAGCATATGCGGTAAGGAAACTATATGATGGAGCAGAACAAACGAGAAGAGCCAACTCCAATTACGATGGTTATCTCGGAGGTAGCTAAGCTGGACCGCCTTCGGGAGTATGAGGAGTGGGCCAATGATCTTATTCGGGCGGTCAAGACCTTTGAGGGTTTCGCGGGTGTGGACATTATCCGGCCGGGAGATCACTCGCACCCCGAGTATGTGCTCATCATTATCTTCGATGGATTCGACCATTTAAAGAGCTGGCAAGAATCACAGATCTTCGCCGAGTTGATGGCCCACTCTGAGGAGCTTATAGTGGGCGAGGCACAGATCCAGAAGGCCAGCGGCCTGGAATTGTGGTTCACATTGCCGGATGAATCGAGATTTATGCCCAGGCCAGCCTATTACAAGATGGTGATTGTCAGCATGATCGGCGTCTTCTCCATTGTTCTCCTTGTAAACGCCGTTTTCGGACCACTGCTTGACACTCTACCCTACTTGCTGAGCTTGTTAATCTCGGTCACAGCCGTTTCAGCGCTGATGACTTATCCGGTTATGCCTTATCTAACTCACTGGTTGAATCCCTGGCTATACCCGACACAAAAAAAAGTGGGTGCGGGTCAGGGTTAGCAGATTGAAATATCATTAATCAATTAAGTAGAGGAGGTGCGTAGTGTCGGAATTCACGCAGAAAGATATCTATATGCTGGTAAATCTGAGTCAGGGTAGCGTCTGGCTTGCCCGGGCGAATCTGGAAGGAGCGCACTTACTTCGGGTGAATCTTGCAGGCGCAGACCTGGAGGCGGCCAACTTACGAGGAGCCGAGCTGATGGGCGCTAATCTAGCCGGCGCTAACCTTGACAATGCCAACCTGGAAGGAGCCAACTTGTTCGGCGCCAACCTGGAAGGGGCCAGGCTGATCGGCGCCAAGTTGAACCGGGCGAATTTGGTCAGCGCCAACCTGTCAAATACCGCTCTGGGCAATGCTCACTACAATAGCAAGACTGTCTGGCCCAAGGATTTTGATCCCGATGAGTCGGGTGCCTTCTTCGTAGATGTAGATGAATGGTCGTAATGGCTGGCTAGACCGATATCGTTAGACCAATGGCGCCCGACCGCTATCGGTCAAACGCCGCTCCAGGCCAAAGAGGTTGTTGAAATGTCCCTTATTCAGGTTAACACGGATGTGTTGCTCGATTTCATCAATATTCTAGAGAAAGTTGCCCCGTTGGGCCGGCCGCAGAATGACCAAGACCTCGAGTCGATCCAACATTGGGAACAGGTAGCCATCACCATCACCGAAATATGCCAGCCCATATCCCATGAAGCGGGTTTTGATTCAGCAACAACCTATTGGTCTGATCTTTCGACCAGCTACCGGAGAGAAGCTCAAGACTACTTGGCCCAAAGGGGAACAAGCTAGGCTTTACACAAAGCAGATTTGACGCGTCTCGATCGAGACAGACGGTAATCCCTTTGTACTGGGCGATTGGGGTTGTTAATCAGAAGGCTTTAGCAAGTACTTATACAACAGGGCAGCCATGATGCCACCGAGAATAGGCCCAACGATATAAATCCAGATGTCGCTGAAATCCCCGGTGACTACGTCAGGACCTATGGTCCGGGCCGGGTTCAGGGAAGCGCCGGTTAAGGGACCACCTAAAAAGATGGAGACGGTTAGAGTTAGACCGATGGCAGCGCCTGCGGCTAGCTTGGCTTTACCACTGACTGCCGCGTTGTAAACTGTGTTGACCAGGAAAAAGGTCAGGATCGTCTCGACCAACAGGCCTTGCCAAACCTCCACCTCTGGGGCGAGACCCGAATCCGTCCCACCCAACATCAGGGCAAAGTTCTGGCTGCACTCACCTGCACAGGGGACACTCCCGTTCTACTATCTCTTAGCAGGACGAGTAGCAAGCATCAGACTAAAGTGACCCCCATTGTCAAGACCACAGATCGGCAAGAACAAGGTGGATCAACGGGTCACAAGGTAGGCGCCTTAACAGCAAAATGAACGTCAGCGAGCCATCGCGTCGTTGCATTTCAATTCAGAGGCCCTCGAAGACGTTTATGCTACGATCAGGCGAGGTCGAAGCGGTCAAGGTTCATTACCTTGTTCCACACCGTTACAAAGTCGTGCAGGAACTTCTCCTGGGAGTCCTCACATCCGTAGACCTCCGCCAAGGCCCGGAGCTGGGAGTTCGAACCGAAGATGAGGTCGACACGGGTGCCGGTCCACTTGAGTTCGCCCGTTGCGTGATCACGACCCTCGAACACGTTTTCGTCTTCCGAGGTTGCCTTCCACGTCGTGCTCATGTCGAGCAGATTCACGAAGAAGTCATTGGTGAGCGTCTCTGGCTGCTTGGTGAAGACGCCGTGCTGGGACTGTCCGAAGTTGGCATTCAAGACGCGCATACCGCCAACGAGAACCGTCATCTCAGGAGCGGTCAGCGTCAGCAGTTGCCCCCGATCAACCAGCAGTTCCTCTGCCGATACGACGTATTTGGTTTTGAGGAAGTTACGGAACCCGTCTGCAACCGGTTCGAGTACGGCGAATGACTCCACGTTGGTTTGCTCCAGCGACGCATCCGTGCGTCCCGGCGTGAAGGGAACGGTGACATCGTGACTGGCATTCTTAGCAGCTTGTTCGACACCTGCGCATGCACCCAGGACAATCAAGTCGGCGAGCGAAACCATCTTCCCGTCTGACGGCGCGCTGTTGACTTCATGATGCATTTTCTCAAGCGTCTGCAGCACCTTCGCCAGTTGTTCAGGCTGGCTAACTTCCCAATCCTTCTGCGGGGCGAGACGAATGCGCGCCCCGTTCGCCCCACCACGCTTGTCGGAACCGCGGAACGTGGATGCCGACGCCCAGGCGGTCGAGACCAGTTGGGAGACAGACAGGCCCGAGGCAAGGATATTCCCTTTGAGGTCTGCGATATCCTGCGCGTCGATCAGTTCATGATCGACTACGGGTACCGGGTCTTGCCAGATCAGATCCTCAGCCGGGACCTCCGCACCGAGATAGCGCGAGCGGGGGCCCATATCTCGGTGGGTCAGCTTGAACCACGCCCGTGCAAACGCGTCTGCTAACTCCTCAGGGTTCTCGTGGAAGCGCTTCGAGATTGGCCCATAGATGGGATCCATCCTCATAGCGAGGTCCGCGGTGGTCATCATGGGCGCGTGCCGTTTGGACGGATCATGGGCATCCGGTACAGCGTTTGCTGCGGCCGGATCGGTCGGAATCCACTGGTAGGCTCCGGCGGGGCTTTTAACCAGATCCCAATCGTAACCGAACAGGGTGTCGAAATAGCCCATGTTCCACTGGGTCGGGGTCGGGGTCCAGGCCCCTTCGATGCCGCTGCTGATCGTATCACCGCCTTTGCCGCTTCCGAAACTGCTCTTCCAGCCGAGACCCTGCTCTTCGATGCCGGCGCCCTCGGGCTCGGGACCGACAAGGGCTGCATCTCCGGCCCCATGACATTTGCCGAATGTGTGTCCGCCCGCGACGAGTGCGACCGTTTCCTCATCACCCATGCCCATGCGTCCGAAGGTCTCTCGAATGTCGCGACCAGAAGCGACCACACTCGGTTCGCCGTTCGGCCCTTCCGGGTTCACGTAGATCAGGCCCATCTGCACGGCGGCGAGAGGATTCTCGAGTTCCCGATCACCGGAGTAGCGCTTGTCACCAAGCCACTCGCTTTCGATTCCCCAGTAAATGTCCTCTTCCGGCTCCCAAACGTCTTCGCGACCGCCGCCGAAGCCGAAAGTCTTGAATCCCATCGACTCAAGCGCACAGTTGCCGGCGAGGATCATGAGGTCGGCCCAGGAGATCTTGCTGCCGTATTTCTGCTTGATTGGCCAGAGCAGCCGGCGCGCCTTGTCCAGATTCACATTGTCCGGCCAGCTGTTGAGGGGCGCAAAGCGTTGGGTGCCGGACCCCGCACCCCCACGGCCGTCGCCGGTGCGGTAGGTGCCTGCGCTGTGCCACGCCATCCGGATGAAGAGCCCCCCGTAGTGACCGTAATCGGCCGGCCACCAGTCCTGTGAGTCGGTCATCAACGCATAGAAGTCCTTTTTCAGGGCCTCCAAATCGAGTTTCTTGAATTCCTCAGCGTAGTTGAACTCCTCGCCCATCGGATTGCTCATGTGAGAGTTCTGATGAAGAATCTTGAGGTTCAACTGGTTCGGCCACCAGTCCCGGTTCGACGTGACACTGCCGGCAGAAGGATTGTTAGTTCCGCCCGTTACGGGCCACTTGCTATCTTCATTCATAATGTTGTCTCCTTTCGTTGTCTGAACTTATGCGCAGTACTGCTATTAATAATAGTGTTTCGCTGCCCATCTAGCTACAGGATTGATAACCCAACATCTTAATGCGCGAAATTCATCAAATACATTAGATACGAATTAAATCTAAAGCGACCCCCATTGTCAAGACCACAGATCGTCAAGAATGAGGTGGATGGACGGGTCATTATTCCCGCTTGGAATCGACGATTTTGAAAAACTTGACCGAGGTTTTGGGATAACCTGGCTGAGCGTAAAACTGGTGTGCTCCCGTCCGATAATCTGCGCTGGTGACCTCAATGGCCAGGCAATCCTTCTGACGTGCGAACGACTCTGCTGCCAGGATCAGTTCTTTGCCGATCCCCTGATTTCGCAAGCTGCTGTCTACAATCAGGGTCGTTATACGACAGACCCGCTTATTAAAGGTGAAGTAATTCATCAAGTGGAAACTCACGCAGCCCACCACCCTACCCTCGCCTTCCGCTACTAGAACAACGTCGTCATCCCTGGCCTGAATATCGATAAAACGGCTTTCAACTTCTGAATCCTCGACAGGGAAACCTAATTCATCAAGGAGATAACTAACCTCACCAATATAAGCCTCGGTGACTGGCCTGACAGCAACTTTCATGACGGTGGGAGCTTGTCGATTCCGCTGGCACTGCCTAGGTCAACATTGAGATACCTATCGATGAGGCGATGGCGCCATATAAACCGCACGCTAAAAGCCCAGACGATAACCACCAGGGCGATGATCAGGTAATCTGTGACCTGTGGAAACAGAACCAATTCATAGAGCTCTCGTAATGGAGGAACCACCACAAATGCTATGAAGGTAATGAACATACTGATCGCCAGCCAGGTTGGACGCCAGTCGCCGCTTAAAACATCGCCCCCAACCCAGGCCTCAGTCGGGGGTTCGACGAAGATAATGAGCAGCAGCCCGCAAATGATCATCGTGTAAGACAGTGCGTGCTGGGCATAAATAACATTCGAGGTAGTTACGATGAAATAGAGATAGACAACTAGTCCCGCGACACTGACCGTAATGACAGCTGGGAGCACAAAGTGGATTAGTTTACGGGCAAGGCTTCCCCTGGGTACAGGGCCAGGCCTGGCCCAAACAGATAAGGAGATGGCCGGGATGGTCAGTGTCAGAATTGAGAGAATGGAATTCTGTTTTGGCGTGAAAGGAAACCCCTTACCGATCATCGAAATGGCCACGATTAATGTTGCCAGATAGAGAATCCTGGTCAGGTAGAGTCTGAGAATATCCTGCATTCCGGTCAGGATTCGCTGGCCTTCGGCAAAGGTCTCGGGCAGCACGGCGAAGGAGTCATTCAGGAGCACAATATCCGCGACGCTCCTGGTAGCCTGGCTACCGCTTTGCATGGCGATACCTAGATTTGCCCGCTTGAGAGCCAGAACGTCATTAACGCCATCGCCCGTCATGGCCACATAGTGCCCCTGTTCACGAAGCGCTTCAACTAACCTCTCCTTCTGTTGGGGCGTGATCCGTCCGAAAATGGTGGTTTCCTTGGCCGTTTGCGCAAATTGAGCGTCATCCATGGCGTCCAGCTGTCTTCCAGAGACGACTTTCAGTGAACTATCTTCGCCCATTCCAACGCGCCTGGCGAGAGCAGCTACAGTAAGGGGGTTGTCACCGGAGACAAGCTTGAGTTCGACGCCTGTGACGGCGAAGCCTTCTAAGGTTTGTCTCGCATCTGGGCGAAGTTGGTCACTGAAGCATAGCAGACACAACGGAGTTAGCCCTGAAGGCAAATGAGGCTCCCCGGTGTCGTCGTGGAGCGAGACGATGTCACTCCTCCGGGCAAATAACAGGACACGAAGACCCTCGTTGGCCAGGCGGACGACATCTTCCTTTAAGGTTTTCCCGGCTGGTGTCTGAGGGCCGATCTCTTTTATCAGGTGGTAATGGAGGACCTCGGGAGCACCGAGCACAAAGACCCCTTTCAGGTCATCCTGGTTGAAAGAAACGGCGCTCCACTGGCGTGCTGACGAGAATGGAACCTCATCCTCCAGATCGCGGATCCGTCCATCGCAGAACTCTGCTATGGCATCGCTTGTCCGGTTGCCAGCCCTCGTGCTGTGGGCGAAGTCGCCTAACAAGAGTTTAATTTCTTCCTTCGGCGAGGCTGAAGTAGGATTGTCTACCATCCGGATCTCATCTAGCACGATGCGGTTGGCTGTCAACGTTCCGGTCTTGTCGAGACAGAGGACGGTCACATTGCAGAGGGACTCTATTGAGTTAGCCCGCTGAACGAGGGCGCCTTTGTCTGCGATGCGCACGGCGCCAACGGCATAGGCGATGACTATCATGAGAAACAGGCTGCTGGGCGCGAGTCCGAAGAGAACCGATGTTGCCCGGACGCTATCAAGAACGGAGCGTTCGTTTATGATGGCGCCGACAATAACCAGGGCACCCAAGAAAAGTATCAGGGCCAAGAGAATGCGTATTATCAGGTTCACCTCTCGTTGCAGCGGTGTGTATTCCCTCTTGTAGGAGCGGGCTCCAACTGTAATCTGGCTGGCCACTGAGTCAGCTCCAACTCTCTTGGCTTCGTAACTAGCTCTGCCGGTTACACAGAAGGTGCCGGAATAGAGGTCTTCACCCGGTCCTTTGGGAACCAGCGCCGACTCCCCAGTCAACAGAGACTCATCGACATCGATCCGGCTATCACTGGTTATCTCGCCGTCTACTACGATCTGGTCGCCAGGTTCCACCACTAGCAAATCACCCAAGACAATCTCAGCTGGGTCGACCTCCCTCTCTTGCCCTTCACGGATAACTTTGGCTTTCGGCCGGGTGAGCAACGCGATTTGATCGAGCTTTTGTTTTGCCCTTACTTCCTGAATAGTGGCCACAATAACGTTGACGAATACAACGCCAGTGGTGATAAAGGCCTCCGAAGGCTTGCCCAGTAGCACCAGGAGAAGACCGAGGATAAACAGAACGATGTTGAAAAAGGTAAAAACATTCTCAAGGAAGATCTGCCGGTAAGGGCGGCTGGTGCGGAATTCGACGTCGTTCCCCTGGCCCTTCGACCGGCGGGAAACCACCTCGGTTTCAGATAGTCCCCATGGACCAGTATACTCCCGTGATGTCACGTCTGATTGAGGCATATGTTGTGTCTGATCCACTAAAGCCACCTATTGTCGATAAAAAGGCTCCGTCCCCCAACCTATTATAATAGATAAGATCCATTTATGGATCATTACTAAAATCTATCTGGGGGTGTGCGGCATCCGAACACGGACAGGTTATCATCAAAAAAGACTGGTTCCGTAAAGGAACCAGTCTTTTTCGTTATCAGGTCGTAGACGCCTTTTTTGAGCGGCGAGATTCAATCTCAAGACGGTAATGGTACAGCGACCAGGACTGAATAAGTCAGTATCACCTGGCCTGAGGAATTACTAAATATCAGTTGGGTATCGGTCTGCTGGAAGGTCGAGGCCGTTGGCAATAGGGCGAAATATGCCGCTTCTTGCTCCATGAGCCCCTCGGTTTGCGGGCAATTTTTCCTACCCGAAACTAAATTACTGATCTGGATAGAAACGCCATCGACCAGGTACTGGGCGCTGAAGGTGTTACAACCTCCGAAACCCGCCATCTCATGTTCTTCGAGAAAACCGGCCGCGACCGTTGTGCCCTCTATCACCGGCACCGTTCCAGAACCGGGATCATAGGAGATCAATTGCCATTGGGTCCCTATTAAAGGATCATTCGGTTCGCTGGCGACTACGACGACCGAGGCGGTGCTCAATGCCTCTTGCCCAGAATTATTGCTGGCCATAATACTGTAGACATAGGTTCCAGTTGAGCTTAGGGTGCAATCCTGTTCCAGGCCATTGAAAGGTGCGTTGTCGTAGACGATCACGTTGTCTCGGAAAAGCTGGACCAGGTCGACTGTGCCACCGACCCCCCAGGCCACCTGGACGCACTGTCCCACCTCGATCCGGGGTGGTTCAACCATGAAATACTCAATTACGGGCGGTGGCGGTGTTGGCGCAGGCTGTGGGGTTGCCGTTGGCGGTATGGGGGTCGCCGTCGACTCAGGTGGCGCCGTTGGGACCGGGGTGGGCGTTGGCACCGCGGACACATTGACGATATCCTGCGCCCAGGTCGTGCCACCGGATCCCCGGGCCTCTAGCGAATAGATTATCTGTCCGCTGCTGTTCGGTGGGCAATCCTGGACCGATCCATTCGTAGGCGCCCCGGGCCAGATTACAATGTTATCACGGTAAAGGACGGTATCGTTTGCCCTGTCAACTCTCCAGGTTAAGAGAACACAATCTCCCTGGTTGATTTGGCTGGGCTCGGCCGTGAAGCGGGTGATGACCGGTGCGTTCGCAACTGGAGTCACATGAACCGTAGCGTTCCGTATTTCCACAGTCCCATTTAGCTTGACTACACGCAGATCGTAGGTGGTGGTCTGCGCCGGGCAGGCCGACCGCTGACCTGTACCTGCGACTCCGTTATCTTGCCAGGGCTGACCCTGGGGATACAGATAGACTGCCTGGACGTTTTCGGTATGCCAGTTCAAGGTGGAACAGGCACCCTGGTTGATCTGCTCGGGATCGGCAAAGAAAACGATCTCGGGAGACGGTGTCTGTGTAGCAACAGGCGTTGGCGTCGGATTGGGAACGACCTCTATCAAAACCCAAACCCGGTCGCCAAACAGAATACCTGTAGTCGTGTTCCGCATGGTCCAGAATTCCTGGTAGATGCCAGGTGACAACGGGGCTACGAGGTCAGCCCAGAAGTCGTAGGTCTGTCCGGGTTCTACGACACCTTGTACGAAAACGGGCGTGCCGCCCATGCGGGCCGCGGGCACGTTGCCGCCGACAGGCACAAGGGCGTAAGTACGATCCCAGGAGCAGGTGCCCGCGTTGCGCATCCGCCAGCCCTTCTGAAAAGGCTGTCCAGGCAAAAGTTGGGGCGGGTTTGTCATGTCCTGGTCATCGTAGCTAAGATCCTGGACAAAGGACATGTCGTCGATACATTCTGGTTCTGGACCAGGTGGCGCGTTGGTTCGGGTGGTGGTGGTGTGGGAAGCGGCGGCTGCTCCTCTTCAGGTATGCCAATATACTCTTCGACTAGATCGGCCAACTGGCCGCTTATCTGCAGCTGCAATAGAGCCCGGTTGAGCTCGCTCTGGAGTTGGGGAGCTCTTCGTGGCACAGCCATGGCATAACGCTGAGGATTAAGGCCCTGGGCGACGATCTTGACCGCGCCTTGCTCGGCGGCGATATTAGCCGGTTCCAGGTCCAGTACCACCAATTCGATAAGCCCGGCGGCTAAATCCTCGACGGCCTTATTTGCTTGCTGGTAGCGGTGCAGATTCTCCTCGGGCATAAGACCCGAATCTACCAGATTGGTGGTCAGCCAGGCATCGTAAACCGTGCCACGCTGAACACCAACTCGCAGAAAGGCCAGTTCTCCTTCTGTGGGGATGGAATCTATTTCCGAATTGGCGTTGGCCAATACGGCATCCTCGCTGACAAAGTAGATGTTAGAAAAGCCGACGATACGCTCGCGCTCTTGGCTTACGGATATGGCCGAGATGGCGACGTCAATGTTGTTGAGCCGGAGTGAACCGAACAGGCCGTCGAAAGCCATGTCCTTGATCTCTACATCCAAGGCCAATAGTTCACCTATCTCCCTGATTAAGGCGACGTCAAAGCCATCCAATAGGAAATTGTCGGTGTAAAATTCGAAAGGAGGGTAATCGGCCGAGAGTCCAATGACCATCTGTCCCCTCTGTCGACGATGCTCGCCCACACCTCGTCTTCCATTGGGACGCTGGTGTTGGTCGCACGGCCGGTACCTCGGTGGCCTCCGGTGCTTCCTCGGTTGGGAGAGGAACAATTACCTCAGCGGTCGCCGCCAATGTAGGCACCACCTCTGCCGTCTCATCGTCGCCGCGGAAGAAAAGAATCCAGGCCAGCGCGCCACAGGCGATTAAAGCCACGACGGCCACAACCAGGATCAAGACAGTATTATTGCCTGAGATTCTTCTTCTGAACTAGGCGCCGGCGTTTCCTCTATTTCTTCCGGTCTTTCTTCTTCAGTCATCTTGCAACTCCTGGATCATTCTTTTTGTTACTATAGTATATGGAGAGAAGCCTCCCCAATTTATCGGATAAGTCCATCGATAATACCACTGCGTTGGGGGCAGACAAATGGGGAGATAGGGTTAGCGGTACTATATTAAAAAAGAAAGTGACTGTCGCCTCCAATGAGGTGACAGTCACCAGGTAGCGGATTTCACTGTTTTTCTAGTTTATCGCCGTGTTATTTGCGATTATCGGAATAAATGACACCGGCACGATGGCATCGGCCATGTCGACAATCATCACCTGGTCTGCCGTGGAGTTGCGCGTTTCCACTTGGCCTATGTTGTTGGTGGCAATGGATTCGAATCCATAGCGACCATCACCGTGACCCAGGTTTTGATATTCAAAGACTTCGCTGGTTTGGGTTCCCGGGAAATCACCCCACAACACCCAATCTCCCTCGTTTTCGTACCAATAATAGATCCTGTAATTCGTGATCCATGTTCCAGGTGCACTATCTCCAGCCCATCTCACGACGAAGCTATCGGTGATGGGCGCAGTCGGTTTAAGGATGGGCGGGTCGAAAGGTAGGACGGACGATGTGGGCTCAAGTACGACCGTCGTCCAGGCTTGGGCCCCGGAAGACCATGACTGGAGATTGCCGACGTTATCGGTGGCCCTGGTCCGGAAATAATAGGTAACACCATCTTGGACACCAGTAACATGGTATGAGGTCAGCGTGGTATTCTGTAAACCCAATAGCCATGGACCATCGGCTACCTTGTACTGGACGTCGTAATTATTGATTCCCGACAGGTTATCTGTGCCGCCCCAGGTCAGAAAGAAGTTGTTCGCGTGGGTGTATTCAGGCAAAGGATTTACCGTTGCATTGGGCGGTTGGGTATCCACTGTCGTGGTTGCCTGTGTTCCGCCCCATTCCTGGACGTTACCGGCATTGTCAACGGCCCGGGTGCGGAATTCATAGTAAACACCGTTCTGACCGCCTTCGAAGGTTGCCGAGGTGGAGGTGGTCTGGTTTATCCAAGAAACCCAACTTCCCCCATTAGACCTATACTGGACGTCGTAATAGGCGATACCGCTAGGTGTGCAGCCACTTTGGGCGTAATCGGTGCCGCTCCAGGTTACCTGGTACGAAGCTGCGCTATAGGACGGAAGGGTGTTCACACTTGCAACCGGCGGGACTGTATCACAGGCCAGCGTGTAATCCACCGTCAGGAAGGGCGAAAAACCAGGTTGCTGCTTGGAGTAGAAGCTACGCAGCCTGGTCTGCCAGTCACGCTCGTCTCCGGTAAAGAGGACCCATGGTTAGGCCTGGTTCCATTGTACCAGGTGCGGACGATATCGGTGACGTTGCCGGACTTCCATCCGATGCCGCTGTCTATATTGCCTACTTGGGTGACGTCACCACCAAGGTAGTTGGCGTTGTTCCAGGTTACCGTACTTTCATTCCAAGCTGCGGTCATATACTGGCCCTGGATGGGCATCGTAGCGTCACCAGACGGATTGACCGCAAATTGGTAAGCTGACCAGGTGGCGTTGTTGATGACCGCGTTCGGGGGAATGCTGCTAAGACTATATTGCCATATCGTTCGAGCCGCCCCGTAAATACTTTGATCGTATCCGACTCTGAGAGAAGTCCAAAAGCCATAGGCTGTGTTTGGATTGAACGAGGAGATGAAGGCATCTTGACTAACAGGGATCTGGATCACCACATTGGTACCGGTTGGTCCATCGACCTGCGAAACGATCACCGGTTCGGATGAATCCGGCCGTGGATCTTCGCCGACAACTTCATCTGCCTGTACCGCCACGGTGAGAAAAACCGTGCAAAGTAACAATAAGACCAGTACAAGGACTGGCTTCCGGCCAAATATACGCCATGGCGATATACTAGTTCTAGATTTTGTTTTCATGGTAGTTCCCTCCAAGATTTTCTAACTCATATGGTTATTTCTCACCATAATATCCGATTCTTGGCTAACGTGCATACATACTTTAGTCCATTCCACATACCTGCATTTGTAAGGGCGGGCCTCTGAGCGCCCAAGCCGAACATTCGCAGCCACCATTTCCTTATCGCCATTAGTTGCTCGTGCCTTACCATTCTTCCCAGCCAGGTGAATCAGCTCATCCCCATCATCTTCAACGCTTTCGAGTGTCCTTTTATTGGCGATTGTGGGCAAAGTTCCAATCAAATGGTAGACTTAGGGTGTTATGATCTAGTTTAAAAACTTGCCACATCAAGAGAGGTGGAGGGACCGGCCCGATGAAACCTCGGCAACCACTGCACTGCAGCAGCAGGTGCCAATTCCGTCAGACGACCCGGCAGAACAACGGGCTTCTGGAAGATGAGGGATACTAGTCCGATCGATGAAAACCTCTCTTCTGGAGAGGTTTTTTTATTGACGATTAACGATTGACGATTGACGATTACGGACGAGCGACCAGGCCAACTATGTTGCCCCAAGCCGAGTACTCTCGGCCAAGCCCATTCTGATGGGCACGAACCTTGTTCAGCCAAGCCGAGTACTCTCGGCCAAGCCCATTCTGATGGGCACGAACCTTGTTCAGCCAAGCCGAGTACTCTCGGCAAGCGACCGACGTACAGGAAAGAATTATGGATCGAACGAAATTGCTGAAAGACCATCTTGAGCGTCGGATTCTCGTCCTCGACGGAGCGATGGGAACGGTGATCCAGAGTTACGAGCTTGACGAATCCGGCTTCAGAGGAGAACGATTTGTAGATCATCCGATTGATGTGAAAGGGAACAACGATCTACTAAATCTCACCCGGCCGGACATCGTTAAGGCTATCCACACCGCTTACCTGGAAGCCGGGGCGGATATCATCGAAACCAACACCTTCAGTGCCACGGCGATATCGCAAGCGGATTATGAGCTCCAGGATCTGGCTTATGAGATGAACCACCAGGCTGCTCTTTTAGCCTGCCAGGCCCGAGACGAATTCGCCAGGCATAAACCTGGATTGAATCAGCCCAGGTTTGTGGCAGGGGCTCTTGGTCCGACAAACCGGACGGCATCGCTATCGCCTGATGTCAACGATCCAAGTCTGCGAAACGTCACCTTCGACGATCTGTGCCAGGCCTATGGCGCTGCCGCCAGGGGTTTATTGGACGGTGGCGTTGATCTTTTACTGGTGGAAACCATATTCGACACCCTCAACGCTAAGGCAGCCATCTTCGCCATCCTGTCCCTGTTCGAGGAGAGGGGATCGAAAGTACCACTGATGATCTCGGGCACGATCACCGATGCCAGCGGCCGGACCCTCTCCGGGCAGACCACAGAAGCATTCTGGAACTCTATCCGGCATGCCGAGCCGCTCATCGTGGGCTTGAACTGCGCTCTGGGAGCCGGCGCGTTCCGAGAGTATATCGGCGAGCTATCCCGGATAGCCGATTGTTTCGTCAGCATATATCCCAATGCCGGATTGCCGAATGAATTTGGCGAATTTGACGATACCCCAGAATACATGCGCGAAGTTCTCGGCGAATACGCGGAAAGCGGATACCTGAACATCGTCGGCGGTTGCTGTGGAACCACGCCACTCTATATCCAGCAATTCGCAAAGGCCGTATCGGACCTCCGGCCGCGAAAAGTCCCCAAGATCGCCCGCTCTTGCCGTCTGAGTGGCTTGGAACCCCTAAACATCACCCCCGAACGAAATTTTATCAACATCGGGGAGAGGACCAATGTAACCGGCTCGCGTCGCTTCGCCCGTCTCATCCTCAACGACGACTACCTGGGGGCGGTCAAGGTAGCGCGGGAGCAAGTAGATAATGGGGCCCAGCTGATCGACGTCAATATGGACGAGGGCATGCTCGATTCGGAAGAGGCCATGGTCAAGTTTTTGAACTTGATCGGCACTGAACCGGATATAGCACGTGTTCCTGTGGTCATCGATTCCTCCAGATGGCCCGTCATCGAGGCCGGTTTGAGGTGTGTTCAAGGCAAGCCAGTGGTCAATTCTATTAGCCTGAAAGAAGGCGAAGAATCATTCATCCACCAGGCCGAGCTCGCCCGTCGCTATGGAGCAGCTGTCATCGTCATGGCCTTCGACGAAAAAGGGCAGGCCGATACGGTCGAACGAAAAACAGCCATTTGCCAACGGGCCTACAAGATCTTAACCAATCAAGTCGGCCTGCCACCTGAAGATATTATCTTCGACCCCAACATCTTCGCCGTTGCCACGGGCATCGAAGAGCATAATGAATACGGCCGGGCCTACATTGAGGCAACCAGGCAGATTAAGGATTCGCTACCCTATGCGCAGGTCAGCGGTGGTGTGAGCAATATCTCCTTCTCCTTTAGAGGCAACGACACCGTTAGGGAAGCGATCCACTCCGCATTTCTTTATCACGCCATTCGAGCCGGGATGGACATGGGTATTGTTAACGCCGGGCAACTGGCAGTTTATGAAGAGGTCGAGCCGGAATTGCTCCAGCTTGTCGAAGATGTGCTCTTCAACCGGCGACCGGACTCCACGGAGAGACTGGTTGAATATGCCGAGGCGTTCAGTGGGGAGAGTAAACGGCACGAAAAGGAGTTGCTCTGGAGAGATAGTCCGGTGGAAAAGCGGCTTGGGTATGCGCTGGTCCATGGCATCGGTGATTACATTGTCGAGGATACAGAAGAAGCAAGGGCGAAGTCAGAGAACACTATCGAGGTTATCGAAGGACCGCTAATGGATGGCATGAACATCGTCGGCGATCTTTTCGCTGAGGGCAAGATGTTTCTACCCCAGGTGGTCAAGAGCGCCAGGGTGATGAAGCAAGCCGTGGCCTATCTCGTCCCCTTCCTGGAGGCGGAGAACACTGCAGGCGGGACGAGAACCAGGGGCAAGATATTGCTGGCGACCGTAAAAGGTGATGTCCATGACATTGGCAAGAGTATCGTGGGTGTGATCCTGGGCTGCAATAACTACGAGATCGTCGACCTGGGTGTGATGGTGCCGGTTAACAAGCTGCTGGAAGAAGCCGCGAGCCAGAAAGTGGACGTCATCGGTCTGAGCGGGTTGATCACGCCCATCGTTGGAGGAAATGCGTTATGTGGCGGCTGAGATGGAACGGGAGGGGCTCGATCTACCATTGCTGATTGGCGGAGCAACAACCTCAAAGGTGCACACGGCGGTGAAGATCGAACCAAATTATAGTGGCCCAGTCGTGCACGTAACCGATGCCTCGCGCGCTGTCGGAGTGGTCGCCAATTTGCTCAGTGAGGGAAAGAAAGAGACCTTCGCCTCTGAGGTTAGGGCCGAATATACGAAGATCCGAGAGGGGCATGCAGGTCGGCGGGCAAGCAGGAGACTGATTCCACTGGCTGAGGCACGGCAGCGGGGCCTAAAGACAGATTGGGACCTCTACCAACCTCCGGTTCCACTTTTCACTGGGACCCGGATCTTTGAGAAATACGATCTGACGGAGATTTGTCGCTCAATCGATTGGTCGCCTTTCTTTAAGAGTTGGGAACTAAGAGGCCGGTTCCCCGAGATTTTGGAGGATGCCACCTTTGGCGAAGCGGCTACTACCTTATACCGGGACGCCCTGGAGTTGTTGGAGCGACTCACCGGCGAGGGATTAATTGAGGCCCGGGGCGTTTTGGGGCTATTCGAGGCCAACAGCATTGGCGATGATATCGCCCTCTACGCGAATGGGAAGAGGAAAGATCAATTGGCGGTGATCCATACTTTGCGCCAGCAAGTGGAGAAGCCACCAGGCCGTCCAAACCTGGCCTTAGCTGATTTCGTATTACCTAAAGAGTCAGGCCTGCCTGACTTTTTAGGAGCATTCGCGGTCACGGCCGGGATAGGGCTTGACAAGGTGGTGCAGCGTTTCGAGGAAGAACACGACGACTACCAGGCCATCATGGCCAAAGCCCTGGCTGACCGGCTGGCGGAAGCCTTCGCCGAGCACCTGCATGCCAGGGTGCGGCGGGAGTTTTGGGGATATTCACCAAACGAAGAGCTCGATAACAAGGCTCTCATTGCTGAGAAGTACCGGGGCATCCGGCCGGCGCCGGGATACCCGGCCTGCCCGGACCATACCGAAAAGGGGACGTTGTTCGATCTCCTGAACGTAAAGCGAAATATAGGCATCACTTTGACCGAGAACTACGCCATGTGGCCGGCGGCCTCCGTCAGCGGCTACTACTTCGCACACCCTGAGTCAAGCTACTTCGGCCTCGGCCGCATCGGCCGGGACCAGGTCGAGGATTATGCTGCCCGGAAGAACATGGACATCGCCACTGCCGAGCGATGGCTGGCGCCCGTTCTTGGCTACGACATCTAGTTACACCCACCTCCCAAATCGATAATGCGATGCACCTCCCAGGTGCGTTGCATTTGGCTGGATTGATGCCAAATAACCTCGTCGCCTCGCCCTCTCACCCCCTACTCTTCTCACGTTCCTGCCGGAACCAGGTCGAGGATCGCGCCGAACGAAAGGGAATCGACATGGGGACGGCCGAACGGTGGCTGGCGCAGGTTTTGGGGTCGCTACAGACGTCTAGCTAGATTCCACCCCGATGTTTCTGGTTGAGATGGCACCTCCTCTAACTTCGCGCAAGCCAGACAGGCTTATGCTATGATTTTCCTGTTTAAAAAGGCTTAACAGTTATGCAGTAAGCTGAACCAGCATTAAGCATTGTAAGGGATAGCCCATATTACCAACTAATAGACAACGATAGTCTTTTAGCTGTAGCAAGTCCTGGACGTAGACAAAACGGATTACGGTTGTTGAGGCTAGGCATTGGAATATCTTCAGCGCCATTTACCGATAATGAGGAATGTACTTGCTATCCTGGCCTATGCCCACAGGCGTGACGGCCGCTTGTGAAATTAAATACATACTCTTATAATTGTCGACCTAATTCAAACATTGAAAAGCAGTCGCGTGCTTGATGAGACCTCGGCATTGGCTAGGCTTGGAGAAACAGCCGAGCATATGTAACGCTGATCCAATTAATTGGTGTATTTCTGTTTTCTTTTGACCTGGGGGATCCTCATTTCCGTCCCCGACTACAATCAAATAACAAGTAAGCAACCGAGTTAAATAGAAAAAGATGATGAAACATGTTAAATTGCTCGTGTTCATAACCGCGTTGAGCCTGGTTCTGGTTGCCTGTGGTGGTGCAGAACCCTTGGACCCAGATGCCGTCTCCATCGACACGATGGATCTGCCCTATTCCTGGGGGGCAAACTTGGTAGAGGCCACAGCTTACGACGACAGCCAGCCCCCCGGGCCAATGGGTCTGCCGGAACATGTGCAGGTCAGTTTTGGCGTCACCGACCCCGCAGATGTCCAATTTGGCGACCCGATCATTTACATCATCCCCACAGAAGAGTACAAACAACTATGGGATGATGCTGGTAACACTGTTGTTAGTGATCGGTTGTCGATGTTGGAAGAACTGCTGGCTGAAAGCCCAGATCTGGCCTCGGCCAATCTGCCAGTCCTACCTTTTGAGGCTTTCCGGGTGATGGGCGCCGGTAACCTGGGAATTGTTGCCCAATCGGAGTACCTGGATACGCCCTGGGGAAGTGGTATTAGTTTTGTGGCCGCACCCATGCAGGGTGTCGATGTCATCCTCAATCGAAGCGTGGTTTACATCGAGCAAGGGTTAACCGATGATGGCGCCTATCTGGTCAGCTTCATCTATCCCCCTATATCAACCTCTGCGCTGCCCAACTCCATTGATGAGGTGTCCGAGGAGGAATTTCAGCAGGTTAACAGTGACTGGGCTACCTACCGTCAAGAGAAAGAGGATCTATTTAATAACTTATCGGCGTCAGATTGGGATCCGGACCTGGACAGCCTGGATGAGGTCATTGGCTCCCTGCAGTTTGGCGATTACGGCAAATAAATGTACGGATCATGTCATTTCGAGCGAAGCGAGAAATCCCCATAGCCTTAACCATTATTCAATGTTTTCTCCCTGGCAAGGCCACAGGGATCCTTCATTCCGCAGGCTCCATTCAGGATGACAATTAGACTCGCGATCGTTCAATTATTTACTTGGTGAACGAACCACCTAAAGGAGGCAAAAATGTCATTAGAAGAGTATAAACCGGGAACTGCTTTCACCGGCGTCGTCGGACGAACGTACGACCAATCGGAGCCAGCCTGGCCTGAGCCGCCACGGGCCAAGGAGGGCGCGCCCAATGTCTTGTTCATCGTCTTGGATGACACCGGCTTTGGGCATCTTGGCAGTTACGGAAGCCCCATCGCCACACCCAACCTGGACAGCCTGGCGGAAGGCGGGGTGCGTTACAGCAATATGCACACCACGGCGCTGTGCTCACCCACCCGCACCTGCATCCTGACCGGACGCAACCATCACTCCAATAATATGGCCTGTATCACCGAGGGCTCGACCGGCTTTCTTGGTTACAATGCCAATATCCCCTTCGAGAATGGCTTTCTGCCTGAGATGCTCTTGCAGCACGGTTACAACACCTATGCCGTGGGCAAATGGCACCTGACCCCCATCGATCAGGTCTCGGCCGCCGGGCCCTACGACCGCTGGCCGCTGGGGCGTGGTTTCGAGCGCTATTACGGCTTTTTGGGTGGTGACACGCACCAGTATTACCCCGAATTAGTATACGACAACCACGCCGTCGAGCCCGAGAAAACGCCGGAAGAAGGTTATCACCTGACCGAAGACCTGGTGGATAAGGCCATCAGTTTCATCGCTGATACCAAGCAGGTGGCTCCCAACAAACCCTTCTTTATGTACTTTGCTCCGGGGGCAATGCACGCCCCACATCACGTCACCAAAGAATGGGCCGACAAATACCGGGGCGAGTTCGACGACGGCTGGGACGCCTACCGCGAAAAAGTTTTTGCGAAGCAAAAAGAACTGGGCATCGCCCCGCAGGATGCCGAACTCTCGCGACACGATCCCGACGTGCAAGATTGGGACGCGCTGCCCGAAGATGAACGACGGTTATATGCCCGCATGATGGAGGTTTTTGCCGGCTTCCTGGAACACACCGATTTCCATCTCGGCCGCTTGTTCGACTTCTTGAAGAAAATCGGCGAGTTTGAGGACACTCTAATCATGGTCATCTCTGACAATGGCGCCAGCGCCGAGGGCGGCCCTACTGGATCTGTCAACGAGAGTAAATTCTTCAACAACGTTCCTGAATCTGTGGAAGAAAACTTGAAGGCGATCGATGACCTGGGTGGACCGGAATACTTCAATCACTACGCCTGGGGTTGGACCTGGGCCGGCAACACCCCCTTCCGCCGCTGGAAGCGCGAGACCTATCGCGGAGGCATCAGCGATCCCTTCATCGTTCACTACCCCAACGGCATCCAGACCAAGGGCCAGGTGCGCATGCAGTACACCCACGCCATTGACATGGTGCCCACCGTACTCGACCTATTGGGTCTTGAGGCGCCCACAAGCATTAGAGGCGTCAGCCAGGCGCCCATCGAAGGGGTCAGCTTTGCCCAAACCCTTGAGGACGCTGAGGCGCCCGGCAAGCATAAGACCCAATATTTCGAGATGTTGGGCCATCGTTCGATCTTCCACGATGGTTGGCGAGCCGTCTGCCCCTGGCCTGGTCCCTCGTTCGCCGAGGCGGGTACCGGTTTTGGCAATCCCATTTCAGCCGAGAAACTGACCGAGCTGGATGAAAACCAGTGGGAACTGTACCACGTGGACGAGGACTTCGCCGAAAATCACAACGTTGCCGCCGAGAACCGGGCCAAGCTGATCGAGATGATCGCCCAGTGGTATATCGAGGCGGGCAAGTACAATGTTATGCCCATCGACGGGCGCGGCCCAGTGCGCGTCATGGATGAGCGCCCGGCTATCGCGGTGGCCCGCACCAGCTACACCTACTATCCCGGCACACAGCCGGTGGCGGTCTCGGCCGGCGCCAACGTCATGAACCGTCCGCACAGCATCACGGCCGACGTGGAGATTCCGGAAGAGGGCGTTGAAGGCGTCGTCTTCTCCCACGGAGGCAGTGATGGCGGCTACTCACTCTATGTGAAAGATGGTGTGCTGCATTACGTACACAACTATATGGCCAGCGAGTATTTCCATGTCGAGTCGGTCGAAAAAGTTCCGGCCGGTAGCCACAAGCTGCGCTTTGAGTTCGAGGTAACTGGCCCGCCGGACATTCCCGGAGGTAAGGGTGTGCCCGGTCGCGCCCAGCTCTACATTGATGACAAGCTGGTTGGACACGCCGATTTCCCCTATACCACGCCGATGGTGTTTGGCGTGGCGGGTGGAGCGCTGGAGTGCGGCCGAGATAGCGGTTCGCCGGTCACACCTGCGTATGCCCCGCCGTTCGAGTTCACGGGTACGATTCACAGCGCGACAGTGGATGTTTCTGGTGAGTTGATCAGGGATGCCGAAGCCGAGATACGCCAAATTATGGCTCGCCAGTAAGAACTGGCGTGCCAAGTGGATCGGCGATTCAAATAGCTGATCAGGACTGGCGGTTTCGGGACAGCGTCCCTCTGAAGGACCGCCAGTCCTGAAGAAAACAATCGAAGAAGGAGACAACAGTGACCGCTGAAAAGTTTCAGCCAAACACATTCCCCACATCTGCGGCCGAAGTGACTAAGCCAGTCTCTGGCTCTATCATGCACAAAGAATATATAAAAACCATTGGCCGCATGGC